>Ga0208597_1001041_pt1 | contig 10935 bp, 6 predicted proteins | sample LakMenEpi05May12_FD_150673 | JGI IMG/M metagenome (GOLD analysis project Ga0208597, IMG submission 150673) | Freshwater microbial communities from Lake Mendota, WI - 05MAY2012 deep hole epilimnion (SPAdes) | ecosystem: Environmental > Aquatic > Freshwater > Lake > Epilimnion/Euphotic zone ...
TGGCGGCTGCGAATTCCTCAAGTGTCATGCCCGCAAATGAATCTCCCTCGGCACAGGTCTGCCAGGCGAGCAGAATTTTTTCCCGCCGATGCGGAACTTCGTTCAGTGTGTTCTTGTGTTTCATGCGTTGACCTTATGGTTTGCGTGATTCAGGGCTGCTGACGTGATCTTAGCCTTTTCTGTCGCGTATCCCAAACGAAAATTCTCGGTTTTCGTCTTCTGGGGCGCGATCTTGCCCTTGCTCGACGCGTTGTATGCCTTCTTTGACGGGAATTTGGCTTTCTCATTCCGGTTACATGCTTGGTAGGATGCGTCCTACCGTTGGTAAGATCAATCCTACGCAGCAAATTTCTGGCACGATGCTTGGTAGTGCGCGCCCTACCGTCAAAAATTCCCTCCAAAAGCCTCCAAATCCTCGCCGATAGCGAGCAAATCCTCGTCGCAAGCGTCATCGGACGAGAAATTAGCTCGGTAGGACGCACGCTACCGAGCATCTGACGCGCAGGAAAAGCCTTCCGACGAGAAATTAGGTCGGTAGGATGCATCCTACCGTGCATGTGACGCGTCATTCAAAGCCAATGGCGCTGCATAAATCGCATGCTTTTTGGCGGAAAATCCCAAGGTTTCCGCGAAATCAACCACCAAGCTGCGGTAACGCCTTTAAGCCGAGGTTGCATGTTCTAGGTATTGGGCCGTGTGTTCTAACGCTCATGCAGAAGAGGCATCCAAACCACAAAAGAGTCCATGGGGGCAGGGGATTTCAAGGAATTCCTGGCACAAATTATAGCTTTAGATCCGATGAAGGAATTTTGTATTTGTTTTTCATTAGGCGTTTCGTATAATCTATTCCAGCGAACATAAACCACCAAAGATTATAAGGAATGAATCAGACACCTTTCCAAGGCTCCCTCTTGCATAACAGATCCAAGTTCGAAGTCACCCACAACGATGACGATATCCTCTTCCTGATCAACGGCTTAGAAGGCCTCCACCTCTTCGACAAACCAGAAAGAGAATGGATCGCAGCCCAATGGCGACACACCCTCCGAGACCAAAACGTCACCGAATCCTACGACGCCAAACGCCTTCTCAAACAACTCCTCACTCTCCGCCAAACCACCGAGGAGCCATTGAAACAACGCATCCTAGCCCTAGATCAAGAAATCATCGACCTAGACCAAACTATCGCCCAAAAAGAATCCACCCTCAGCCAGCTCACCTACTATCTCTACGGCCTCACCCCCGCAGAAATCACGATGGTGGAGGTTTTTTAAGAGCATTAATCAGCAGTTTTTACCAATTCATATGTGGGCAACAAGCATACTAACAACAATCTCCAATGAAAATTGATCGCATAGAAATCAGAAACTTTCGTCGCCTCGAAAATGTAAATTGTGGAATTGAAGAACGTGAGACCGTTTTCGTTGGACCCAACAACAGCGGAAAAACCTCAGCAACTGCTATTTTTCGTTTTTTTTTAGGACAACGAAAATTTCGTATTTATGATTTTTCAGTCGCTCGAGTAGCTGATTTTGATGCGTTTGGAAGAAACGAAGCAGGATCTAAGTTACCATCAATCGAATTGGACATCTGGTTTAAGGTTGATCCTAACACTATAGAATTCGGTCGAGCATTTACACTACTTCCAAACTTGTCAGATAACCTTGAACGTCTTGGTGTAAGGATGCTCTATTCATGTTCTGATCCTAACAAGTTACTTATGGATTACAATCACGTGTATCCTGGTGATAATGAACACCCACCGGATAAGACGCTTTCAGCATACCTAACGAATGATAGTGCTTTACATAGGCATTTCGAGATATCTTATGCGTCACTGGAGGCTACAGATGATGGTGTGATGCCTACACTTTTAGATAAAGATGAGGGCAAAAAACTTCTCCAAAGTCTAGTACGTATCGACTTTGTTGCCGCGCAGCGTAATATTGACGACAACGAAGACAGCCGTAGCAATAAACTATCCCGTGCATTTGCAGGATTCTATCACAAAAACCTCGAACAAGCATCGGTGGCAGAAGATGCCCATCGTGTAATCAACCAGAATAATCTCCAACTCACTGAGCACTACGCCGTGCAATTTGCAGGTATAATGTCTCTTATCAAAGGCATTGGTGTCCCATCAGTCAATGATCGCGATCTTCGAATAGTCTCTACATTGAGTCCCGAGACCGCCCTAAGTGGTAATACTGATCTACTATACGTGGATGCTGAACGTAAACATGAACTACCTGAGCTTTATAACGGACTAGGTTTCAAAAATCTGATTTACATGGCAATTCAGGCGAAACACTATCATTCCCAATGGATGCAAACCGAGAAAAACCGCCCGCTCTGCCAAATTATTTTCATCGAAGAACCTGAAGTCCATTTACATGCACAGGTACAGCAAACCTTCATCACAAATATCTGGGAGGTAATACATCAATCAGCCGAAGCCGAAGCTGCTGCCGATTGGCTTCCTCAACTTATTATTACTACCCATTCTTCACACATTTTAGACGCTACGGAATTTGGTAAAGTGCGCTATTTTCGGCGGTGCCATTTGACTGGAGACGAACCTACCGCGACAAAAATATTGAATGCAACTCAGGTTCACAGTTTACGAGACTTCCTACCGAACGCCGTTATAATAGAAAACGATGAAACCACGCGTGATGAAGCGCTTGAGTTCCTCAAACGCTACCTTCGCTTAACTCACTGCGACTTGTTTTTTGCCGATGCGGCAGTAATAGTAGAAGGTGCGGTAGAAAAACTTTTGATGCCTACAATAATCGACAAGGCGGCCAGTCGTTTACGAACTTCATATCTCACTATACTTGAAATCGGCGGTGCATACGCTCACCGTTTCGATGAGTTGTTGTCATTTTTGCGCATTCCATACCTCATTATAACCGATCTTGATTCGGTAGAGCATACAAGGAATCACCCAGCGTGCCGCGCTGACACAGCGGGCGCTTTAACCTCTAATGCAACCCTTAAACAATTTCTTCGCGTCAATAGTGTTGCTGAATTGATTGCTCTAACAAATGAACAAAAGATTTCCGCAGATAAAAATCGCTACATAACTTTTCAGAGCGACGTCAATGTCGCCGATGCTGGCACGGAGTTTAATATGCGCCCGCGAACATTGGAGGAAGCATTTGTTTACGAGAATTTCGGGTTCTATCGGGACGAAAAATTCAAACTAGGAGTTACCATTCCGACGGACCTCGTTCAAGCCTATGACGCAATATATAAACGAATCAAATCGGACAACTTCAAGAAAACTGACTTCGCAATGAGTGTGCTCGCAAGTAAGGATGACTGGCAAGTACCTGCATACATCGTGGAAGGTCTTAATTGGCTTGAAAATCGACTTCATCCAACAGTAGAAACGGAATAACTAAAGATATGCCTGCCCGCGTTCATACTGCTGCCGATCAAGCCGTCCGAAATTGCCTCACAATGCAGCGTAGTTTTGCGCTTATCGCGGGTGCTGGTTCGGGAAAAACAACTTCCCTTGTTGAGGCGCTCGCCGAAATTCGATCAACATATGGAGAAAAACTTCAACAGAATGGTCAACGCATCGCTTGCATCACGTTCACAAATCGGGCTGTTGGAGTCATACGAAAACGACTAGGATTTGATGACTTGTATTATGTATCTACACTGCACGGCTTTTTGTGGAGCGAAATCAGTCGCTTTCAGCGAGATATCATGGACGCACTGCAACATGAGCGACTTCCTGCACTTGTGGCGAAGGCTGCTGCGGATGACAAAGGTGGTCAAAGCCAGAAAGCACGTAAGGCTCGTTTAAAAAAAGAAAGACTTGAACAAGAGCTTGCTGCACTGGTTGGAGTATCTAAATTTACTTATAACGACGCATGTTACAGCGAATATTTATCCGGCAAATTAAGCCATGATGATATAATAGAAATAGCATCTTATTTATTTCGAGAACGACAAAATTTTCGTCGCCTGGTGGGTTTGCGATACCCTTTCATTTTTGTGGATGAGGCGCAGGACACCTTTCCGTCAATAGTCGAAGGGCTAAACCTTACTTGTGCAGGAACTGGCTTGCCCATAGTTGGCTATTTCGGTGATCCGTGGCAGCAGATTTATGAAGGAAGAGTGGGTGACTTCTGCCCGCCCGAGGGAGGTCAAATTATCACCAAGACAGAGAATTTTCGCTGTTCACCGCAGGTGATTGCTTTTTTGAATGCATTTCGCACTGATGTAGCGCAAATGGCGGCAGGTTCCAATGCCAATTTGCAAGGAAGCGTTGAGATAAGATTGGTGCGAGCAGAATCTCCCGATGGGCCGCGCAATCGTTACTCTGACCCTCAACTAGACCGGGCGCTTGTCGCAATGGATCAAGCACTTACGAATTGGGGATGGTCAGATAATCCTGACGTAATCCGTCTTTTTCTAGTACGCCAGATGATCGCACGGCGCTTGAAATTTTCTAGCTTGCATCAACTCTTCACCGGACAATATGCATCACAACGCGCGCAGGATGAATACGAGAATGGTGAACACTATCTGTTAAAACCATTTCTATCAGTTGTTTGCCCGCTCATCGAAGCAACTGCAAAGGGAGAAAATCGAAAAATTATAGACATTTTACGAGCGAACAGTCCCGCGTATGATCCGAACGGATCAAATGCTAATCGCATGCTGAGCGAAATGATAAATCAGTCGAAAGCCGAACTTGCGAATCTTTCCGGATTATGGCAACAGGCAACTATTAAAGACGTGCTAAGTTTTTGTAGAGATAACCAACTTATAAGCATGTCAGATCGATTAGCAGAGCAGCTTTCAAAGCCGCAACGCACCGAACAATATGATGATGAATTACACAGTGAAGAAAAAGGGGACTGGTTAGCTGACTGCTTTTTCGCCATGACGACCAATGAGCTTTTTGCTTACCGTGATTTCATCGAAGATAACACGCCATACAGCACGCAGCATGGAGTAAAAGGAGAAGAGTATCAAAATGTCCTAGTGGTCTTTGATGACGTGGAGGCTAATTGGAACCAATACAGCTTTTCGAAATTACTAACTCCTAGAACTGCTGGCGCGCCAACTGAGGGGCAAGAGGAACGTGGTCGTAAATTAGCCTACGTATGCTTCTCACGCGCTGAACAACATTTAAAGATTTTGTTTTTCACACCAGCCCCAGAAGCGACACGCGATGAACTGATTACAAGGGGATTGTTCAACGATAATCAAATCACTCTAGGTTAAATTTTTGCAGCGATTTTTTTCGTTGACAAAAGTTGACAAAAATCGATCTTCCGGGACGTAAACCATTTATGGAAAAAATCCTCAATACCACCCGATTCGATGATGTCATGGCGGCCAAAGGGCTGAGTCAGACGGCGCTGGCGGAATCCCTGGGTGTTACGCGGGCCGCAGTTTCGAAGTGGCTCACGGGCAAGTCGTTTCCCCGTCCGGCGGAATTACTGAAGCTGGGGCGATTGCTGGGGCTTGGTCACAAGGAGCTTGTCCTTTCCCGCGCACCACAACATGAACCGCTGGTCGCCTTTCGCAAGCGTGGGTCCTGTCATACGACCGACGCGCATGTCCAGCGGGCACGCGACATGGGGCGCCTGTTGAAACCTTTGGTGCCCTTTCTCGCAGTCGATGAATTCATAGGTCCTCCTACCCTCAAAAATCCGTCCTGCGATTATCGCTACATCCAGGATTTGGCCGCGCGCATTCGCCGCGATCTCGATATTGCCGAGAACGCTGCGTTTGAATTTGGCGCGCTGATCGCATTGTTTGAGAAACACCAAGCTGTCATCGTCCCAACGCTGTGGGGACCAAAAACCAAGCACGAGAATGCGATTCACATCCATCTGCCGGATTCGCAGACTACATGGATTTATCTGAATCTCGATGTCGAAATCCGCGACTTCAAATTCTGGATGGCGCACGAGCTTGGTCACGTGTTGACCGTGGACTTGCTGCGGGAAGAAAAAATTGAGCTAGCAGAAGACTTTGCCGATGCCTTCGCCGGGGCTTTGCTTTTTCCCGAATCCGTCGCCAAATTCGCCTACGCCGAATACAAAAAAGCGCGCAGCGTGCAGGGACAGCTCCGCGTGCTTTTCACATGGGCCGAACAGCACATGATCTCGCCGAACAGCGTTTACAAAGAGATCGAGAAGTTCGCCGCCCATCATCGCGAGCCTTTCACCAAGATCCCCGCCAGCACGCTACACTCGGCCATCGCCCAAAAGCACAAACACGAAGAACTGGTCAGCACCCGATTGTTCGACGGCAAACTCCCCACCGCCGACCACTTCATGCGCGTGGTGCAAGATGCTTTCCGCACTCAGGCCTACAGCGCACTAAGCCGCTACGTGCGCGAGAAAAAACCGAGTGCTGGAACCGTAGCCACCATCCTCGGCATCAACCGCATGGATGCCAGTGCCTATCTGGAAGCGTTCGCCCAATAATGGAACAGAGGAGGAACGCATGGCACAGACGAAAATCATTGTCGATTCTAACAGCTACTTTCGTCTAGCGCAGAATATCCATCCCTTTTTGTGTAAGCCATTCGGGGAAGAATTATACACTCTTTACATGCATGCGGACTTGACTGAGGAAATTCAAGCCAGCTCACGCATTCGCAACCGTTTTGACTGGGTGCAGAAGGAAGAATACCGCAACAACCGATGTCGGTCCGTTTCCCTCAGCAAGGCGCAGAAAAAAGAAATCGATGAAACCTATGAATATCTTTGGGAATACGTCAAAGAAGAGTTCATCGACAAGCGCGGCAAGGGACCCTCGCCCGTAGATGTTAAAATCGTCGCCACGGCCTTGGTGTTAGATGTTTTTCTTGTGACCGATGACCAAGACATGATCGAATTGGCAAAGACCTACGAGGCGAAACAAATGACAAGCATAGGCCTGATGAAACTCATGCGCGATTGCGGTCACATCGATGATGACAAGATCAATCAAGTCATCGAGCAGTGGCTCTACGACAACGACACTCCCTATGCTAGGTGGCGGGAAGAGTTTAAAAAGACTTTCAAGCGCGATGCACCTAAAGGATATTAGCCGTGGTATGATCATTCCAAATCATGCAAAGTCATGTTTGAAGCGTCCCGTTGGGACGCACGGGAGTTGATGGGGGAAAACGAATACCCATGATTGAAATCATGGGCTGGGACATGAACCGTTCCGTTGGAACGAGAAAGGCATTGTGTGTGCGGGGCATCTGATCCCTGAGCACACGATTTTACTCCTGGGTTGCTGGAAACGTTTCCTGTGCGGTGGATTTCTACAAATCGATGTTGTCGGTGGTGGGTGCTTGGCGTTTTTTGGGGACTTCGCTGCATTTTCCCTAAACGTGAGGCGCTTTCATGACATATTCAGGCGTATTGACTCGTAACGTTTTTTGCTCTCTGCGACACTCATGAAACCGATTTACTGCTTTTTTCTCTCATCCCTTGTTTTTGCTGCGACGACTTCTTTTTTGGCGGCAGAAGATGCTCCGCGTCGTGGTGTGAAAAATGATCAAGAGCCTTGGGTGTTTCGCACGGTGCTGGATGCTCGACCTCGCGTTCTTGTTGCGGCTCTTGATGACTCGCTGTGGGCGGCATGGGATACGCAACGTTGTCGCTTGTTTCAAGTCTGGAAGCCCGGCGAGCAGGGCGTGAAGTTGCAAGGCGCGGCCTTTGATGGCGCGCATGGTCCTCAGCCTGTGAGCGATGGTTCGCGCATGCACGAGGAACCCGCGGAACCTGCATGGTATTTGCCTGGTAAGGGGGAACCGACAGCTGCGGTGGTGAGGTATCGCAGTCATCGCACAGGGCAACCGAGTGAGTTGACTTTGTCCTATCAGGTGATTCTTGATGAGCAAAAAGCCGTTGTCGCGATTGAGGAAACTCCGTCGTTCGTTGCTGGTTCTGCACCTTCACTCTCGCGCAAATTTTTGATCAAAGGTTTGCCAGATGGCAAGCAAATCGCCTTGCGCGTGAGTGGTGATGCCTCTGTGTGGAGCGCTTCGGGTGCCGCAGGTGAGTTGAAAGCCACGGGTGAGCATCAGTATTTGGTGATTCGCAAGAATGGTGAAGTCACATTGCTTGGATCTTGGAAGAATCATTGAAGCTTTTCTCACAATTATCCCTTTTTCTAACAAATTTTTTATGCGTTCGATTTTTTCTCATTCTGTTGTTTCGTTTCTTTTTGCGTCGGGCCTTGTGCAGGCGCAGACGAATCTCTCTCTTCCCGCAGAAGAAGCTCGTGTTCATGGATCAGGTAGCTTGCGTGCCTACGGTTCCGATTTTGCGGCGCAACAAGATGCGATCGTCTTGCAAGGCTGGGAGCAGCGGGAGATGTATCCTTCTTGGACTGTCGCGGTGGAACAGGCTGGTCGGGTGCATGTGAGTTTGGTCCTTAGCAGCGGCGACAAAACGGCGGGTTCTGAGTTTGAAGTGCATGTCGGAGATCAGGTGCTCAAGGGCAAAGTTCCTGACACAGGGAGTTGGCACGGGCGGGGAGCGTATCGACTCGTTCATCTCGGCGAAGTGGAGCTGAAGCAAGTCGGCAAGATGGCCGTGGAGGTCAAAGCATTGACCATGCCGCATCGTGCGGTGATGAACCTCAAGGAAGTTCTTTTGCAATCGACTGCGGGTTCGCAAGCACGCGTGACCATGGAGTCGAAGCCGCGCCCTTTGCCTGAGGCTCCAGGATTTGCCGCCAAGCTCAATGCTCTGCATCCATCGCTCAGTGTGACGGATCTGACGCCGCCGGGTGTCAAAAATTTCCGCGTGACGGGCATGGATTGGCTGCCTGATGGACGCATGGCCGTATGCACCTGGGAGCGCACAGGATCGGTGTATTTGGTGAGCAATGCCGCGGATCCAAAGAATGCCAAGTGGCAACGATTCGCATGGGGTCTGAGTGAGCCATTAGGCCTAACAGTAGTTGATGGCAGCGTCTATGTGGCGCAGAAGCAAGAACTCACACGCTTGGTGGATGGGGACAAGGATGGCTTTGCGGAAACGCACGAATGCGTGGCGAACTCGTGGGACGTCTCCGATAACTTCCACCAATTCACCTTTGGTCCGGTCTATCAAAATGGCTCGTTTTACATGGCCTTGGCGGTAGCGGTGAACGCGGGTGGTGCGACGACCAATCCGCAGGTGAAAGACCGTGGCACGATCGTGCGCATTGATCCGAAAACGGGTTCGTATGAGGTGGTATCTGCGGGACATCGTACGCCCAATGGATTGGCGCTAGGCCCCGATGGCGATCTTTTCGTCTCGGACAATCAAGGGGATTGGCTGCCAGGAAATAAAATCATTCACGTGCGCGATGGCGTCTTCAACGGGCATCGCTATGAACCAGCCCATCCATTTACGCAGAAAAAAGAATCGCCTCCCGCGTTGTGGCTTACGCAAAATGAAATGGGCAACTCGCCGACAGAACCGTGCTTGGTTTCCAAGGGCACCTATGCAGGACAGATCTTTTTTGGCGATATTCATTACGGTGGCATTCAGCGTGGGGCATTGGAAAAAGTCGATGGTGAGTGGCAAGGTTCGGCGCATCGTTTCACGGCGGGCTTGCGCGCTCCGGTCAATCGTTTGCGTGTTGGTCCTGATGGCGCGATGTGGCTTGGACAACTCGGTGCTGGTGGCAACTGGGGCGAACCGGGCAAGCAAACGGAAGGCTTGCAGCGATTAGCATGGAATGATGCTCCTGTGTTTGATCTGCTCTCTGCTTCAGCGCGCACTGATGGCTTTGTGCTGACATTTTCTGAGCCGCTGGCGGCAGGAATCGGCTGGGATGCTACGGCGTATTCCGCGAGTCAATGGCGCTTTGTGCCGACCATCAACTACGGTGGTCCTAAGGTCGATGAAGCACCGCTTGAAATTTCCTCTGCTTCGGTTTCGGCTGATCGACGTTCGGTGTTCTTGCAAATCAAGGGCTTGAAAGAAGGTCATTGTGTGTTGTTGAGAGTCGCGCGTGAATTCACCTCCGAGGCGGGACGGGCCTTGTGGTCGGGTGATGCGCTTTACACCTTGAATCGGATTCCTCAAGATCTCCCAGGCGCGGTGACAAAGGCTCCCGAAAACTTTGTTCGCTATGATCGTGGCGCGATGATCGAGGAGCATCCTGGCGCAGCAGTGCATCGCGCCTATTGCATGTCGTGCCACAGTGTCGATGGCAGTAAACTCGTGGGACCAAGTTTTAAAAATTTGTTAGGTTCACGTCATGCAGTGCTCACGAATGGAGCACGTCGTGAAATTACTGTGCATGAAGAGTATTTGATCAAATCGATCACGCATCCTGAGGTGGACATTGTCGAAGGCTATCAACCAGTGATGCCGAACTTCACTGCTGCGATGCAACCTGGTCAACTCGAGTCCGTGGTGAGCTACATCAAGTCACTCTCGGGCCCTGCAACGGCAGCAGCGAACACGCTGAGCGATGCAGAAAAAGCGGAAGGTTGGAAATTGTTGTTCGATGGTCGCAGTTTGTCAGGCTGGGAGCGTTATGGATCGGCGAATGGAGTGGTTGGTTGGACGGTGCGCGATGGTGCGATCGTGTGGGCCGCCAATGGTGCGGGCGATTTGGCGACGAGTGAGGAATTTGGTGACTTCGAATTCCGTTACGATTGGAAAATTTCCGAAGGGGGAAATTCTGGTGTGATCTTTCGGGTCACGGGACAGGGTGATGCGCCGTGGCATTCTGGCATGGAAATGCAAGTGCTCGATGATGCTCGTCACAGTGATGGGAAAATTTCCTCGCATCGCGCAGGTGCTGCCTACGATCTGATCACGCCACCCGAAAATGTTGCCAAGCCCGTGGGGGATTGGAATCAAGCACACATCATTTGTCGAGGAACGAAGTTCGAGCTGCGACTCAATGGCATTGTGACCGCATCGTTCGATCTCGCCACCGAGGAAGGCAAAGCGC
>Ga0208597_1001042_pt1 | contig 10930 bp, 4 predicted proteins | sample LakMenEpi05May12_FD_150673 | JGI IMG/M metagenome (GOLD analysis project Ga0208597, IMG submission 150673) | Freshwater microbial communities from Lake Mendota, WI - 05MAY2012 deep hole epilimnion (SPAdes) | ecosystem: Environmental > Aquatic > Freshwater > Lake > Epilimnion/Euphotic zone ...
AAACTAATGAGAAGCCTTTCAACGCGTCTCCACCAAATAGGAACAATATCAAAACAACTACAAATACGGTAGCTGAAGTAATAATGGTACGACTCAATGTATCGTTGATCGCAGTATTGATTAACGCTTCATCGTTACGATCTACACGTTTAGACGTCAAGAATTCACGAATACGGTCAAATACAATTACCGTATCGTTGATAGAATATCCTAACAAGGTCAACAATGCAGCAATCAAGTTCTGATCAAAGTCTGTTGGGAAAGGAACCACACCATCCAAAATGGCGAAGAACGACAATACCACTAACACGTCGTGAATCAAAGCTACTGTTGCACCCATACCGTAAGCTACGCTTCTGAATCGGAATACAATGTATAAGAAAATACCTACAACCGTTAAGATTACCAAGAATGCACTCTTGTCACGTGTACTAGTCGCAATGGCAGCACCCACCTTAGAAGAACTTAGGATTGGATCGCCATCGGCCAATTTAAAGCCTTTCAATGCAGTCAAAACAGCGGTACGAACTGAGTCGCGACCTTCCTGTCCTTGTGCATCAATCATATAAGTAGTAACCAAGCGGAACTGACCTTGGTTACCAAAAGTTTTTACTTCGTTGCTAGATCCTTTCATGGCGTTATCCAAAGCCACTTTAATATCTTCTGTTTGATACTTCTTACTGGCATCAAATTGAACAACATAAGAATAACCCCCTTTGAAGTCAATACCCGTATTAATACCTCCTTTAGAAATAAATGCAATCAATCCAACCAAGATAACAAACCCAGATGCCATATAGTATTTCTTACGGTTTGATACGAAATCAATATTAGAATTCTTTAAAAAGCTCTTGTTCCAAGGTGCGTCAAAACTAATTTCTAAGCCCTTATCTGCACGACGATCCAACAACAAACGAGTGATGAACAACGCCGTAAACATTGAACTAAAGATACCAATTACCAAGATGATCGCAAATCCATAAGCAGGACCCGCACCAGCAAATGTCAAAATGAATCCCGCCAACAAAGTAGTAATGTTAGAATCCACAATGGCGCTCATCGCATGTTTAAATCCATCTGCAATGGCAGTCTTCATTCCTTTGCCCGCAGCTAATTCATCTTTAATACGCTCATAAATCAACACGTTCGCATCTACCGCCATACCCACAGTCAAGATGATACCGGCCATACCAGGCAATGTCAATGCTGCACCCATACTGGCCAATACTCCCATAATCAAGAATACGTTACCCAATACCGCAACAATTGCCATCCAACCTGCACGGCTGTAATACAACACCATGAATAAGATAGTAGTTATAAAACCGAACAACAATGAATTCAAACCACGGTCGATAGAATCTTGACCCAATGATGCACCCACTTGTTCGCTTGCTACAATTTTCGCTGGAGCAGGCAATTTACCCGCCTTCAATACGTTTGCCAAGTCATTGGCTTCACGGATATCAAAGTTTCCAGTAATTTGACTGTTACCACCGCTAATTTTTTGATTTACTACTGGAGCAGAATAAACGCGCTCATCCAAAACAACCGCAATGTATTTGCCGATGTTTCTTCCTGTTACTTGCGCCCACTGTGTTCCTGCCTTAGAGGTCATTTCCATAGAAACTTCCAACTCACCTGTTGGTGAAGTATTTACACGCGCATCAGAAATAATATTATCATCTTCAGCAGAAAGCGCAGCGTTTCCGTCGCGATCCAACTTCAAGAAATAAACAAAATACTCATCTGAATTCACTGCTTCTTTTCCATCGGCATTGAAATCACGAGGTTTTGCACTGTAAGCTACTTTCGCATTTTCGATACGTAAAACTGCCGCATAACGCTCATCTTCCAACATTTTGCCCAACACTGCACGATCTGCCTTTTTAACAACTGCAATCGCCGAACCTGGACCATCGTTTCCAAAGGACTTTAACACTTTAGCCAAAGGACTTCCGTTTGCTTCGTTCTTCTTATCGTCTTTTTTCTTATTGTCTGCAACCTTCGGACTATCAGCAACTGCCGCCGTCGCTGTTGTCGCTGGGGTCGCCGAAGCTACCGGTGCCGCCGCGTTCACTATGCCAGAATCCATAGATGCTGAGTCAGGAACTTCGGTTACCGGCGCAGCCGACATTTTGCTTGCTTTATATAAGGCATTCAAGATACGAGTACCATCTCTACGCTGACCGTCGTTTCCGTATACTTCATAAAACTCCAATTTAGCACTCTTCTCAACCAATTCTTCCATTCTACGTGGGTTGTCGACACCAGGTAATTCTACACTGATACGACCTCCATCGATTTTCTGAATGGTAGGCTGCGTTACGTTTGATTGGTTGATACGTTTTTCAACCACTTCGTATACGCGATCAACCGCGCTTGTAGTTTCGGTCTTCAAATAATTCAAAACCTCGCCCTCAGAACTATTGCTCTGAATTACACCTTTGTTGCCTTTGGCAAACAAATTGGCCATATTTCGGCTTGGGCTATTTTTCTTAAAGCTGGCAACGAATGCATCCACGAAATCTGCACCATTATCACGAACCGCAACATTGGCTTCATCAATGGCACGATTTAAATCGCGATCCTTTGAATCGTTGGAAAGCACCTTAACAACAGCGCCTTTATCCACTTCCAAGATTACGTTCATTCCACCGCGCAAATCCAAACCTAAGTTGATTTCACGCTGTTTACATTCAAAGTAGGTGAACCCTGCGATTCCCACACTATAAATTTCTTGATTGCCTAAACTGTCGATGTAACGGCGATAAGCTTCTTTGTTATCTCCACCTTTTTCAGCAGCTTTTGCGGCAAATGCTTTTGCCTCTTTTTCAAATCCTTGGGCTTTCCAAGTAAACGACAACTGGAACAAACACGCGAGTGCCAGAACAATCGAAAATCCTACAATAGTTTTATTGGTTTTCATCACTATATAAAAGTATCCAAATTATGGAAGCGCGAAAATAAGGAAAAAAAACAAGTTAATGACCTCCCAACGAATTGGCTTGCAATTTTTGCAACAATAATTTTATTTCTTGGGCCGAATAATCCTTCACACATCGAAAATGACCCTTCGGACAAGCATCGAAACCCAATTTAGAGCAGGGATGACAGGACAAATCCTTACTTACAAGGTGTAGGACATTATTATTATTAAACCCAGCAGCAAATCCCAGCCCCGGATCAGTACTGCCCCAAATCACGAGCATTGGTTTATTATATATAGCTGCAACATGACTAAAACCCGTATCGCCACCGATAACAAAATCACTCAAAGCAATACATCTTGAGGAAGTTTCTAAATCAAACACCCCAACCCCATCGATTAATCGATCACCAAACTCCGCAACCAACTCCAACGCCAGCCCTTTTTCGTTGGCACCACCAATCAAATACCAGTTATTATTGTCCTGACTAAAGATATCCTGCCACACCGATTTCGGTATCTTCTTGGTTTCATAGGTTCCCCCGAGAATTGCAACGCCATAACTACCAGGGAAATTCGCTCCACCAAAGGTTGAAATATCAGCCGGAACAAACTTCTGAGAATCTTCTGAAAATCCCGAATATTCAGGAAGCCCGACCGACCAATCGCTGATTTCGATACCCGCACAACCAAGACGTTTCATTAATTGATTGGCCGCATACAAATAGCGTTCCTGCACGTGAGATACTTCAAATTGAGGCGATTTGGTTTTCACATAAAGCCATCGCGTAAATCGTTTTTTATGATAACCCTTCACTCTCGGAACCAAAGTACCTCGACACAAATTCGAAACATAATTTAATAAGGATGTGAAGAATAGCAGAACCCGAACCCAATACGACCGAAAATTGCAATGTAAATCCAAAACCCCATCATATTTCTCCGCCTTCAATTTCGCCATTAGGTCGGCTTCACCCCAAGTATAAAATTTATCGACCGCGGCTCCACCATGCAACAAATCTCCCATTTTAGGCTTGGTGAGCAAATGCACCTCAATCCCAGCAACCGTTCGCATAGCTGTCAAAATCGGCGCAGTAAGAACCACATCGCCCAAGCTGCTCAAACGGATGACTAAAATTTTCTTCACGATGCGATTTACTTTATCAGCGATTTCACTTTTTACGCTTTGCAAGATACGCTTCAAATTCAACCAAATTCAATGCATTCAGCGTCTGCGATGTCTGCAATCCGCCTTTTTGTCCACTCAAAACGCCAAAATGCATATCCAAATATCCCCTTTTCTCATGCGCGTCGGGATTTACCGAAACCATCACGCCTTTTTCCATCGCATAGTCGATGTATCGCCAATCTATATCCAAACGATACGGATGCGCATTCAACTCCAAAGCCACGCCATTCGCAGCACAAGCATCAATCACCTTGTGATGATCTATCGGATAGCCTTCTCGCATCAACAGCAATCTGCCCGTAGGATGACCTAATATTGTTGTGTAAGGATTTTCGATGGCTCGAAGCAACCGGTCCATCGCCTTGTCTTGCGTCATATTTAAGTTGCTATGCACCGATGCCACCACCATATCAAACTGACGTAAAATCTCTGGCTCGTAATCCAAATCGCCATTGCCTAAAATATCGCTTTCGATTCCCTTAAAAATCTTGAAAGGCCAGAGCTGTTGATTCAATGTATCAATCTCTTCAAACTGCTGTAACACCCGTTCCACCTGCAATCCACGAGCATATCCCGCTGTTTTGGAGTGGTCGCAAATACCCAAATATTCCATGCCGATTTCCATGGCAAACAGCGCCATTTCCTCCACCGAATTGAGCCCGTCCGAATAGGTAGTGTGATTGTGAAGCACGCCTTTGATGTCTGAATACTTCAACAACGATGCTTCTTCTACCGGTCTTTCTAATTCACGATGTCCTTCGCGGCGGCTAGGCACCACAAAATTGACCCCCTTTGCGGCATAGGTATCACGGTCGCTGCCTTTCCAATCCGAGGAAGAATATCCAAGCATTTCGAGGTGCCTGGCCGCCGCGCCCCCCTCAAACAACACCCGATCGAAATCAGAATGCATCACCACTTCCATTTCGATAACAAACCCTTGTTCATGCCTCAGGACACCCGCTTCTTCATCCATCGTCCATCCCAGTAAATCTGGACCACCTTCTGTTGCAACCGCATCCCAGTCCGACGCCGTAATCCCACTCATCTCCATCGCCGTAGTAAGAAACACCAAATTCTCTATCACATCGCTTTTGCGATAATAATCGCCCGTAAATTCATGTCGCTCATCCCCAAAAACCAATCGCATCCCCGCCAAAAACGACTCCGCATAGGGCATCACTCGGGCCAAATGAAACTTTCCTCTCGCGCCGTATGAAAACTCAATGGCAGCCATAATCGTTTGTTGCGTTTTGTAACCAAATCCACTGACTTCCACCAAGCGATTCTGCCTGCAAGCATCAAACAAATCCTCCACCGTATCGATCCCCAATTCCTGCCAAATCAATCTCACCTTTTTTGGACCCAAACCCTTCACCCCCAACATCGTAATCAATCCTATGGGTGTAACTGCCAATAAGTCCTCCAACGCTGGAAATCTCCTCGAAACACTATACTCCACAATCGCTTTGGCCACCGACTTACCAACTCCAGGAATCAATAATAGTTGCGATTCTTGCAAATCAGAAAGTGGCTCTTTGATTTTTCGCAAATTGAAAGCGCCAGATGCAAAAGCCTTGTACTTAAAAGGATTCTCTTCATGCAATTCAGCCAAACTCGCATATAACTGCAAGGCTTTTACGATTTCATGATTATCCACCGACATATATCCTCAAATCAACCCAAAAGATATCAAACCCCCAAATCCTTTTCAATCACTTGAATTACCTCATCGGCAACCCAAGAACTCAACGCCACACCCATACCGCCCATTCTCACCGCCAAACAAACTCTATCGCTATGCCATCCAATAATTGGATTCCGATTCTCATTCATTCCCATCACCCCAGACCATTCATAATCAAACTCAACCGACCTCCCCGGCAAAACCACCGATTCTAGGTACGATTTCAAATACAATCGAAACTGATCAGTAACCACCATTTCCATTGTCTCCTCCCCCTCAAAATCCAAATTCCGACCTCCGCCAATCAATACCCGATCACCCCCCAATTCCCTAAAATAAATATATCCTTTGTCGGCATGAAAAATCCCCTCAAATGGCAACTTCCCCAACGATTTCGTCACAAAAACCTGACCCCGCGCAGGCGAAACTGCCAATTCTGGAATCAGTCGCTTGCTAAATCCATTGGTACAAATCAACAATCGAGAACACGAAATCATCAACCCACTAGCCAACTGCAACCTAACAAAATCCGAACTTTCCTCCCAATCCAATACCCGCATCCCCTCATAAATCTCAACCCCGGCCTGCAAAGCATCTTCCCTAACCGCCTTATATAACAGATGACTCTGAAGCCCTCCTTCCAGCGGCGAGAATACTCCCTCCTTCATCACATTCATCCCAGTAGAAATCGTATCGCAAGCCTCAAAAGAATCTTTACCATGAACCGAACGCAACATCCCATTGAGCCCAGTCAAATGATCAAAAACCCGAACCGCCTCCTCAGCATCGCCCGAAGAAAAAACCTCCGTTCCGCCCGTTGCCTGAAAACCAATCCTCGCAGCACCGTAACGACCTAACAATTTCTGAATCCCTAAAAACCGCTTTTCATACAACCCCACTGCCTCCAACTCACTCGTGCGCGCGATTTCATCCAACATCTCCCCCGCACTGCCAAAACAAGCAAAACCGGCATTCCGCAAACTAGCTGCGTTACCCAAAGCATGTTCGTCTAGCACCACAACCCGAGTTGCAGGAAACGATTCCTTAATCCGACGTGCACTTTGAAGTCCAACCAAACCCGCACCAATCACCACCCAATCAGCCTTGCCAAAGCCCTGTTGCTCCCAATAGCTGATCGTGTTCATCGCAGCGCTACATTAGTTTAAATACGATGCGATCACCTGCTGGTAAGGCGTTGCAAAAGTTTCCATCGCGCCCCAGTCCTCACCGTTCACACAAATCACCTTATCGGCCAAAACCGTTCCTACATGCGTAGCAACAACCCCAGCTTCCGAAGCCAATTTCATCAAACGACCCAAACCATCCTGCGACACAGAAACCACAACCCGGCTTTGACTTTCGCCAAACAATCCCGCATCTATACGCAATCCCTTTTCGGTGCAAACATCAAATCCCTTGCCGCCAGCCATCGCACTTTCCATGCAAGCCACAAACAATCCGCCTTCGCTGATGTCGTGCGCCGATGCAACCGCCTGCTCCTTCGACAAAGTCTCCAACAACAAATGCAATGCGTATTCTTCGTCCAAATCAAAGGACGGACATGGGCTATGACTCACCCCTTTTACCTTGGCGATATACTGCGAACTGCCCAAATCGTTGCGCGTTGTTCCCAACAAAACGATGGCATCGCCAGCATCGCCAAAAGGAATACTCATGCGATGCTCAGGCTGTTCGATAATACCCACCATACCAATGGTTGGCGTTGGATACACGGCCTGACCGTTAGTGCTCTGGTTATAAAAGCTTACGTTTCCGCCTGTTACCGGAGTATCAAATTTCCGACAAGCTTCGCTCATACCTTCGATGGCATTTTTAAATTGATAATAAACCTCCTCGTTGTAAGGATTGCCAAAATTCAAACAGTTGGTAATCGCCGTTGGCACACCACCAGTGCATCGAATATTCCTAGCAGCCTCAGCCACCGCAATCTGCGTCCCCTTATTGGGATCAGCAAATACATATCTACTGTTGCAATCCACCGTCAACGCCAAACTCTTTTCAGAGCCAACGATTTTCACAACCGCCGCATCAGATGGCAAATTGGTCGATTCGTTAATCGTTCCAACCATCGAATCGTATTGCTCATAAATCCAACGCTTACTGGCGATATTGGGCTCATTACACAATTTAATGGCCGCATCTTTTGCTTCTGCTAAACTCAAATCCGCAACCGAATTCAAATCAAACTTGGCGATTTCTTTCATATATTCGGGCTCAGTCCATGTACGACGGTAAACCGGAGCACCACCACCCAACACCAATGATTCCGCAGGAATATCGGCCTCAAGCACATCGCCCATAAAGTAACGGACATGCTTGGTATCTGTCACCATCCCAATGTGGGCATACGTCAAATCCCACTTCTCCAACACCTTTTCTACTTCTTTTTCTCTTCCCTTTTCGATGATCACAAGCATGCGCTCTTGGCTTTCGCTGAGCAACAACTCCCAACCTTTCATATCGGGCTGACGCATGGGCACTTTATCCAACCAAACATCCATCCCCACATCGGTCTTTGCACTCATTTCGCTGGTAGAACAAGTAATACCGGCCGCTCCCATGTCTTGCATTCCAACCACCGCACCCGTTTCGATGATCTCCATGCTCGCCTCCAAAATCAACTTCTCCCAGAAAGGATCACCCACTTGCACCGATGGCAAATCAGAGATACTGTCTTCACTCATATCTTTCGATGCGAAAGCTGCGCCGTGAATACCGTCTTTGCCTGTAGCTGAACCAAAAATATAAACTGGATTGCCAGCAGGACCTGCACCGGCAGAAATACTCTTGCCAACGCCCACAATACCAACACTCATGGCATTCACCAGATTATTTTGCTCATAGCAGTCATCAAAATACACCTCACCACCCACAGTTGGAATACCAAAAGCATTGCCATAATCGCCGATGCCTTTCACCACACCTTTCACCAACCACTGCGTTCGCGCGGTAGCAATATTTCCAAAACGCAAAGAATTCAATTGCGCGATAGGCCTAGCACCCATCGAAAAAATATCTCTATTGATTCCACCCACACCGGTTGCCGCCCCTTGATAAGGCTCAATTGCACTCGGGTGATTGTGACTTTCGATTTTGAAGCAACATGCCAACCCATCGCCAATATCTACTAAGCCCGCGTTTTCCTCGCCCGCTTCGGCCAACATCTTAGAACCCGACTTGGGCAATGTCTTTAACCAAACGATAGAGTTTTTGTAACTGCAATGCTCGCTCCACATAACAGAGTATATGGAGATTTCCGTAAAATTGGGATGACGACCTAGTATGTCGCAAATCTTGTTGAATTCTTCTTCCAACAAACCCAACTGTTTGGCTTGTTCTAGTGTAGCGGGTTGATGTACCATGCGCTACAAAATTACAACACCGCAAGCGGAGGATGAAATTACTTTTAGATAGTTTTTACCACTACTTACCCACTTTCTAGCGCATCAACATGACGGTACCAGAAATGGTTTTGCGACGAACGCGATCACCGGTTTTTAATTCATACCGATAAATGAATGTATAAAGTCCTTCTTGACATATATCATTCATATAATAGCCATCCCACTCGTAGACGTTTTTCTCATGGCTATCAAAGACTTTATCACCCCAACGGTTGTATACTAAAAATAAAATTGGAACAGCGCCACGACCGAAGATCTTGAAACTCTCATTGCGATTGTCGCCGTTTGGTGTAAATGCTGTGGGGATAAACAAATCACAATCCCCCATCATCAAATTCACAGTCACATCATCTGTTGCACTGCCGCAAGCATTTGATACTGTGCAAGAATATGTACCTGCAGAACTTACATAAATAACGGTATCACTTGAACCCGTACTCCATTTAATCGTAGTATTTGGCAATAACGGAGCTACCAATTTCACCATTGATCCGCTGCACAAAACAGTATCCATCGGCAATGAAATTGATGGTGAAACATTGACTTTGATATTGATTGAGTCTGACGCCTTACATCCCGCATTATCCACTACGGCACCGTAAGTACCTGGCAATGACACGGTCTTAATATTTGCCGTAGATCCATCATTCCACAGAACTGTACCCGGAATCGAAACAGTAATATCAGTACTTGCCCCATCACAAAGCGTAGTATCCTTACCCAAATTCAAAATCGGCTTTGGCGTAATTGTGATATCTGCAGTTGAAGAATCTGGACAATGCTGATCTTGAACCACGTATTTAATCGTCACCTTACCCGTTTTGGTTGGATAGAAGCTGTTCCCCGTAAATGTCTCTCCCTTGAAAATACCTCCCGTTGTTTTTGGACTCAGCATAATGGCCGGACCACCTTGACATGCCGTTGCTGGCAATCCCGTAAATGCCGGATCAACATTGGGTTTCACTTTTACGATAATTGTATCTTTCCCCGAACAACCATCAACACTCGTGGCCTCATGGATAATGGGATAATCTCCAACAGCTGGAAAAGATTTAGTTACCGTTTTTGTAATTGCCGTTGTTCCTCCGCCCAAATCCCACTTAAAACTTACCAATCCTGGAAACTTGTTATCAAAATCAAAAATATTACCGGCCAAACACTGAATAGAATCATTCACCCAAACACCGGATGAAGGACTCGCGACTACCTTTACCCACATATTGGCCGTGTCGGTACAACCGGTCTGCTTGTTATCGTAAAGCGTTTCACTCTTGTAATGAATGCGATATCTACCTGGAGCCAAATATGATTTTGTTGGATTCGGAATTGTGGCACTGTCTTGGTCATTGAAAAACCAGGTTCGGATATAGGCGCACTTTGGAATTTTCGCCAACTGCGTATTGTCATCAAAACGAAAAACGTGTCCGTCAAAACACTGAACAGTATCATTCGCTTTCTCAAATGGCTTACTTATAGGCCGAGGAACGATAAAAATAGCCTTCGGCGTAGTGGCGATATCTACACAATTCAAGGCCGGAGACGCAACCAAATTTACAGTAAAATTACCTCCTTTAGCATATGTGTGAGTTGCATTCAACCCAGTATCCTGAGAACCATCGCCATAAATCCAAGTATATTTAACCCAACCGAAATTGGCTGATTTAGTAGACGTATTGGTAAATGTGATTTTATTTGATTTCTCA
>Ga0208597_1001044_pt1 | contig 10924 bp, 8 predicted proteins | sample LakMenEpi05May12_FD_150673 | JGI IMG/M metagenome (GOLD analysis project Ga0208597, IMG submission 150673) | Freshwater microbial communities from Lake Mendota, WI - 05MAY2012 deep hole epilimnion (SPAdes) | ecosystem: Environmental > Aquatic > Freshwater > Lake > Epilimnion/Euphotic zone ...
CGATTTGACATTACACCTCACGGGAAACATGGAGCGTTATCGTTGGTCCATTGATGATAAAACCCTGTGGCAAGATGCGAAAATTCCCGTGCGCAAGGGCGAGGTGTTGCGCATGACATTGGTGAACGATACCATGATGCATCATCCGATTCACCTTCATGGCCATTTTTTCCGCATGATCAATGAAGGCGGCAATCGTTCGCCGCTGAAACACACCGTTGATATTCCCCCGATGGGGCAGAGGACGATCGAGTTTCTCGCCGATGTGAGTGGCGACTGGTTTTTTCACTGTCACTTACTTTACCACATGGATGCAGGGATGGCGCGGGTGATTGCATACGAAGAGCATCGGCCAGGGAATGAGCCAGATCTGGGAGAAATGTCGCGCACGCCGTGGTATGCGATGATGGATGGCATGGTGCAGACGAATATGACAATGGGCATGCTGACACTGATGCGTGGCGACGATGATTTTGTATACGAATGGGAGCATCCCTGGGAAGAGCCCGATGAGCATGAACATGGGCATGGTGAAAAAAATGATTTTTTTTGGCGTCATGTGTTTGATGCCAATCTCGCTTCGCTTGCCGGTGCCCGCGTTTCATTTCACGAACAGGAAGCCGTGGCCTTTGCGGGGTTGGAGTATCGGCTTCCGTATTTGATCGATACGCAATGGAGCATCGATGCCCACGGTAATGGTCGCGTCGTTCTGGGGAAATACCAACAGCTCACGGACCGTCTCGGCGTGCATGCTGACCTAGAATACGACACTGAGGAGGGTTGGCAATATCAGGCGGGATTGCGCTGGATTCTCAATTCCACTTTTGATCTTACAGCCGGATACCACTCCGACCACTCTTGGGGAGCGGGAATCGGCTTTCACTTTTAACGCGAAAAAGACAAACAAACTAACTAAACAAAATTATGAAAAAAGCAATCATCATCAACATTATCATCGCAGCCGCATTGTCGGCATGTGCGACTAACTCACAACCTGTAGCAAAACCTGCAAATGCGAAAGCCTACCCACTGACGACATGCCTTGTCACCGATAACCGACTCGGTTCGATGGGCACTCCCGTGACGCTGTATCACGGCACTCAAGAAATCAAACTGTGCTGCAAGCCCTGCGTGAGAAAATTTGAATCACAGCCAGAAAAGTATCTTGGAAAGCTGCCATGATGGGCTGCGCGATCCATTTTTAAAGCGAGCAAGATTGGCAATCCTTGCCAGCGCATTCGATTTTGTTCCAAGGCATTTTGGAGAGCAAAATGGCCAAGCCACACCAGCCTGTAGAGCCGGCGAGGGTGAGACCACAACCGAGAAATGCGGGAATGAGAGCGAAGTTTGCGTGCACTGTCATCGCGAGGATGGAACCGGTGAGGGCGAGTAGTCCGATGATCAATTGCACTTGACGCATCAATGGCAATACCTTGCGCTCGCTGCGCTGGAGGGGAAGTCCCTTGGCTTCCCAAGCCAGCACTCCGCCATCGAGAATGGTAAGGTTGCTGCAACCTGCGGCTTGCAATTTTTGATAGGCTTGTTCCGCGCGTTTTCCGCCGCGACAGATGAGCACGCATTGTTCAGCGGTGGCGCTGGTCGATTTCACTGCTGTGGGATCCAATTGATCGAGCGGCATTAAGTGCGATCCGGCAATGTGCATTTCGTCATGTTCGACGGGCGTGCGCACATCGATGAGGCTGATTTTTTTTCCTGATTGAAGGCTGTTTTGGAGTTCTGTGGCGTTGATTTTCATATTCGGTGCAGTTTGTGTGTGAATGAACGTATTCCTATATGGTTATTCTTGCAAGTTTTATTTTTCCCTGTATAATCGATGCATGATGAAACTGGATGCGATACAGCTCGAACGCGTGGCAAACATGTTCCGCGCGTTTTCGGAGGCAAGCCGATTGGCGATCTTGCAGGAGTTGAAATCGGGCGAACGCAGTGTCTCGGACATCGTCGATGCCTTGCCCACTAGCCAGGCGAATGTTTCAAAACAGCTAAAAATGCTTCACGATGCCGGAGTGGTTAGTCGCCGTAAAGAAGGCACGCAGGTGCTCTATCAAATCGCCGATCCGATGGTGTTCGAGCTCTGCCGTCTGGTGTGCGACAAACTGAATCGCGATCTAAAGAAAACATCGCGGTTGAAATTTTGAGTATTGATCACGAGCAAGCGCCAACTTGCTACTCTTTTGTAGATCCGTAAAATTTTCTCATTTACGTGAATGCTTGAGTTCCAGTTGATCCGCTCGTTGCTCCCTGAAGTGCGCTTCGGTTGTCATTAGAAAAGCCCTCAGCTCAGAAAGAGGCGCAACCCAAGGGTATGGAGCAAATCTTTTCCCGCAACTCCGTTTTGCGCTTGCCTTGCGGCGGTGGAATGGGCAAAACGGTCGTCCGCACCGCAGGCGACGCGCGATTCCATAGTTCCGTTGCCCGTCTGAGGGGCTACTAATCACTACACCGCGCAGCCATGGAAAGCATCTCATCACGAATTCAAAAAGTTTCTCCGTCACTTACCTTATCGATCACCAATCAAGCCAAGGCCATGAAGGCTCGCGGCGAAGAAGTCTATGGATTGGCCGGTGGCGAACCCGACATGGACACTCCAGAACATGTCAAACAAGCTGGTGCTGCCGCTTTGATGGCAGGTTTCACCAAATATACTGCCGCATCTGGCATTCCTGAGCTCCGCGAAGCTCTCTCTGCCAAGCTCAAGGCTGACAACAATCTCTCTTACGATGCAAAAGACATTTGCGTCACCGGCGGAGCCAAAATGGCTTGCTACATGGCGATCCTCGCGATGGTTGAAGAAGGTGACGAAGTCATTATTCCTGCTCCCTATTGGGTTAGCTATCCTGAAATGGTCTTGCTCGCTGGCGGCGTGCCCGTAGTGATCGAAACCAACGAAGCGACTGGCTGGAAAATGACTCCCGAGCAATTCGAGGATGCCATGACCCCACGCACCAAGATGGTCATCATCAACTCACCCGGCAACCCCACCGGTGCCATTTACACGGAAGAAGAACTGCTCGCTCTCGGCGAAGTTGCTCTGTCTGAGGACATCACGATTCTTTCCGATGAAATCTACGAGAAACTCGTTTACGGCGACGCCAAGCATGTTTCCATCGCCTCTCTCAGCGACGAGCTTTACAACTGCACCATCACCGTCAATGGCTTCTCCAAAGGCTATTCGATGACTGGCTGGCGCCTCGGCTACACCGCCGCTCCTCGCGCCTTGGCCGAAGCGATCGAGAAAATCCAGAACCACACTGTTTCGAACGCATGCTCCTTTGCTCAATACGGCGCCTTGGCCGCACTCACTGGCGACCAATCATTCGTTAGCGACATGGTTGGTGAATACGACGTCCGTCGTCAGTTCATGCTCGGCCGTCTTCGTCAGATCCCGAACATCCGCGTGGTCGAGCCAGAAGGTGCGTTCTATTTCTTCGTTTACACCGGCAAGCTCGGACTGAAGTCGATGAACCTCTGCGATAAATTGCTCTCTCGCTACAAAGTCGCCGCTATCCCAGGCATCGCCTTCGGTTACGATGACGGCATCCGTCTCAGCTATTGCACCACGCTTGACGTCCTCGCCGAGGGTCTCGACCGCTTTGAGGCATTCTGCCGCGAGCATTGATTTGCGTATAACGACGCTTTCTAATTCACACGCGCATCCTCACCGGTGCGCGTGTTTTTTTCATTAAAGCTGCAACAACGCATTTCTGATAATCCTCCTTGCCAAAACGCACGCTTTCCTCCACGTTCCGCCCGTCATGTCCGAACTTCCAACTGCCGACCTCCTGTCGCTCGATACCGATGGCCTTCGTGGCCGTCTCTCGAAGCTCAGGAGGTATCTTTGACATCCCTAGCCTCGAAAACAAAATTGCCGAGCTAGAGACCTCCATGTCTCAACCCGAATTCTGGAACAACGCTGATCGCGCTCGCGAGGTCAACGGCCAAGCCAGTGCGATGAAGAAAAAAGTCAGCACTTTCCTGGAATTGGAAACGCGTGTGGACAACATCGACGCGGCTGTATCGCTCGCCAAGGAATTCGATGATCTCGATACCGCACGCGAAGCATCCCAGGAGTTCGCGAAATTGGACCAAGACATCATTTCCTTCGAGCTGCTTACCTTGCTCAATCAACCCAACGATTCCGGTAACTGCTACCTCGTGATTTCCGCAGGCGCTGGCGGCACGGAAGCTTGCGATTGGGCGCAAATGCTGCACCGCATGTACACCCGCTGGGCCGAGCGCAAAGGCTTTGAGGTGGAAACGCTCGACTGGCAAGACGGCGATGAAGCGGGCCTTCGTTCGGCCACGATCAAGATCACTGGCGAGTATGCATACGGCTATCTGAAAAATGAACGCGGTGTGCACCGTCTTGTGCGCATTTCGCCATTCGATGCCGCAGGCAAGCGCCACACATCGTTCTCTTCGATCGATGCCACACCGGAAATTTCCAAGGAAATCAAGATTGAGATCAACGAAAAAGACATCGAGATCCAGACCACACGATCCGGCGGTAAAGGCGGCCAGAACGTGAACAAAGTGGAAACTTGCGTCATCCTGCGCCACCTTCCCACAGGCATCCTCATTCGTTCCTCCGCCTCGCGGACCCAAGGTGCGAACAAGGAGCAAGCCTATCAGATTCTCAAAGCGAAACTTTTCCAGATCGAGGAAGATAAGCAGAAAGCCGAATCCGAACGCGCCTACGGCGAAAAAGGCGACGTCTCCTGGGGCAACCAGATCCGTTCCTACGTATTCCAGCCTTATCAGAAAATTCTCGACCTCCGCACCGGGCAAGAAACAGGCAACATCCAACCTGTCATGGACGGCGATCTCGATGCCTTCATCGAGGCCAAACTCCGCGGAAAAGTCCGCGTCAAAGGCTCCAAAGACGACGAGGATTGATGGAGCGCGGACTTCAGTCCGCTTCTAACAAGTTCCTAAATGTCATGAGTTTTTTAGCCCCTGAGCATTTTCCTGAAAAATTCTCTAGCGCTCTTGCGTAGCTAAACTGTTATGACAACTATCACACGCAGAAATGCTTTAAAAACGCTCGCGGCATACGCCTCGATCCAGATTGTGCCGGGGCATGTTCTCGGTCTCAATGGTCAGACATCCCCCTCAAACCAACTGACTCGTGGCATCATTGGCTGTGGTGGCATCAGTGCCTCGCACCTTGATATGCCTGGTAAGTTGTTAGCCTTGTGCGATGTCGATAAAAACCATTTAGCTCAACGCATGAACGATGCCAAAGCCGAACAAAACGGCATCAAGGGCTATGAAGATTTCCGCGAAATGCTCACCCGCAAAGACATCGATATCATTCACGTCGCGACACCGCCGCACTGGCATGCTCTCATGTCCATCGAGGCTGCCAAGGCCGGCAAAGACGTTTGGTGCGAGAAGCCCATGAGCCGCACGATCGGCGAGGGCATGGCGATGGTAAAGGCTGTGGAAAAGCACAACCGCATCTTCCGACTCAATACCTGGTTCCGCTTCAAAGATGGCTTCTACGGCATGGGCGTGCCTGTGAAACAAATCAAAAAAGCCGTCATGAACGACCTGCTTGGCTGGCCGCTCAAGGTCACCGTCTCCGGTGTCACCGGTTTCGACTGGAAATTCTTCTGGGTCGGTAAAACCAATCTTCCGAAACAAGACGTGCCACCACAACTCAACTACGATATGTGGCTTGGCCCAGCGCCGATGAAACCCTACAATGCCCATCGCACTCACGGCACCTTCCGTGGCTACTGGGACTATGATGGCGGTGGCCTCGGCGACATGGGGCAACATTACCTCGATCCCGTGCAATACATTCTCAACAAAGACGACCAAGCACCGATCTCTGTCGAAATTGATGCCGATCCTCAAGACGGTGATGCCATCGGCACCTGGCGTCGCATCGAGTTCACCTACGCTGATGGTTGCAAGATCATCCTCGATGGTGAAAACAAAGACAAAGACGCCGCCTACATCGAAGGGCCGAAAGGGAAAATCTTCAAAAATTTCCGCTCCGATATCCCCGATCTCGACAAGAAACTCGCCACCCTGCCCGATCCTCCGGAGCAAATCGTCGACTTCCATGAAAGTGTGCGCACGCGCAAAAAATTCGCTCTCAACGAGCAAAACGGCTTCTGGTCCTGCACCATGGTCAACATGGGAGTCATGGCGCATCGTCTCAACAAGAACCTCAAGTTCGACCAAAAAACCATGACCTTCGACCTTCCCGAAGCCAATGCACTCATGAATCAACCCATGCGCGCCCCATGGAAAATTGAGGTCTAATAAAAAGTTAGATTAATTATTTTTTTCATCCACGCTTTCTCAAACGAAAGAGTGGATTTTTTATTTCCAGAAATGTTGCCAAGCCTCGAATTCGGAAGGGCGGAGGCGGTAGCGGGCGAAAAACACAATTAACTTCTATTGACCCTATGTTTTGAATGTTGAAACGGTTGGAAAAAAAGTGAAAAAAGTTTTCGCAACAGGTTTTAGCTGAGTGCGAGTGCTCCATCACTGCACAGGTCTTTGTGACCGAACGTCGGAATGTGGTGGCCGAAGGAATGGGCCAGCGAAAGCCAGAGTCGGTTGTGTGGGATTTGTGGAAACTGGTGGGCGATGCCTGTTTTGAACCCTAGCCCTCCGCCGATGAGCACGAACGGAATATCGTCGAGGGTGTGGCTGTTGCCTTTCCCGAGTTCGTTCGTCCAAATGATCGTTGTATGGTCGAGCATCGAGCCCACACCTCCGGGTTCGGGCGTGCTTTGCAGCTTGCGTGCGAGGTAGGCGACTTGCTCGGCGAGCCAGGTGTTGATTTTCACGAGTTTTTCGAAGGCGTCTGTGTTGTTGTCGGGCTCGTGAGACAAGTGATGGTGATCCTCGTGGATATCGAGCCAACGCATTCGCGCTTGGCCAACGCTGTTAGTGTATTGCAAGGTGGCGATGCGCGCCATGCCATTGGCGAAGGCATTGACCAGCAGGTCTGATTGCATGTGGCTAATTTTTGGAATCCCATCGTTGTCGAGTGATACACCAGGTTCGAGAGCAGGTGGTGGCATGATCAACTTTGCTGTGCCTGCATGCTGCAGATCTTTTTCCATCTCGCGAACAAATGTGGTGTGCTGTTCTAGCAAGGCACGTTCTGCGGGATCAACTTGCGCAGAGATTTTTTTCAGATCAGTGGTAACTTCATCAAGAACGCTACCGAGATTTTCGCGGTCTTTGACTTGGCCATAAAGCTTTTCAAACAGAGCATAGGGATCGCTATTCGGAGCAACGGGCTGGTTTGGACCGCTGTAGTTGGTGCGGGTCCAAGGATCAGCACGATTCGGCACTGCTACTCCCATTTCTAGTGAGCCGAATCGAGTTGAGGTCTCAGGTCGAGCCTGGAGAAAGCGAGCGATTTCTTGGTCGATCGAAATATTGCGCGCCCAGCCTGCGGGCATGCCACCTCCACCTTGGATGTTGCCAGGGAGTAGTTCGTCAGCTGTTAGAAGGCAGCTCATGCCGCGCATGTGGCTATCGCCATCACCACCGACTTTGTTGCATAGACCTTTGAGCGTGATCATTTGCTTTTTGAAATCAGTCAGTGGCGCAAGGATGCGTTTGAGTTGAAAATCGGCACCTGTTTGATCGGGCCAAAACTCAGGTGGCACCGTTCCGTTAGGCGTGAACAAAAAAATCAGGCGCTGCATTTTTGCCGGATTCCGCGTCTCGGCAGCGAGTGATGGCAGGTGTGGAAGGAACGGTAATGCAGCGGCGGTGAGTCCGAGTTTGCGAAGGAACTGACGACGAGTTTGCGTGTTCATGGTTGGGCGGAAGGTATGCCGTGCGCGGCGGTGAGTAGGTTGATTTCGAGAAAAAGTTTCCGCATGTGATAGGCGGATCCTGTGAAAGTGTGGTCGAGTTTGTGCAGCACATCGCTGCCGTAAACGGAGGCATTTTGTTTCACGACTGTTTGCAGCATTTGTCGAATGAAACCGCGGCGGGCGCTGGGGGAATCAATGGCATGCTGTGCGACATCGCGTGCGCCGCGCAAGTGGATACTATCGCCTTCCAGGCTGTTGTATTCGGCTTCGGCATTTACCGGTTTCTGACCATCGTTGGTGCGGTAGCGGCCAATGGCATCAAAATTTTCGAGAGAAAAACCGAGAGGGTTGATGGTTTCGTGACAGGACATGCAGTCGGAACTGCGAGTGAGCTGAACGATTTTTTCGCGGATGGTCAAATTGGGGTCGAATTCTTGATTCTCAAATGCAATCGCTTTTGGGGGGGGCTTGAGAATGCCACCGAGAACATTGCGCGTAAGAAAAACACCGCGATGGATTGGCGATGTCGTATCGGCATGAGCCAGCTTGGCCATCAGGTAAGGATGGGTGATGACGCCGGTGCGTTGGGCGGGGTCGACTTTCACGAGCTGAAATCCAGGCTGAGTGTTCGCGGGAATCTGATAGAATTGGGACAATCGATCATTCAGGAATAAATAATCAGCAAGAATCAATTGGCGGTAATCGGAGGAATCACTCCAGACGACATGATCGATAAATCTCTCTAACGAAACGCGCAGGTCGGCGACGATGTTGTCATCGAAACCCGGGAAGTCTTTCGGGTTTTTCTGCAAGTCACCCTCGGCATCAAGCTTGAGCCAGCGGTGGAAAAATTCTTGCATCTTTGCCCTCGCGCGTGGGTCAGTCATCATGCGCTGGGCTTGTTGGCGTTGGACATCAGGTTGGCGGAGTCGCCCTTCACGCGCGGCTTTGAGGAGTTCTTCGTCAGGTAGCGAATCCCATATGCCAAGAGCGAGACGCGAGGCGATGGTGAAGGCATCTTTTTCACGACGGATTTCAGGATAAAGAAAACGAGGAGATTTTAAAATCAAAATAACGGCGCGTTTGATCGATTGCTCTAACGGAACACCTTCTACAAACATGCGGTGCACATAGAGATCTTTCATCTCGTCGTTGAGGGGAGTGCGGAAAGCTCGCTCTGCGAAGTAGATAAGAAAATCGCGGAACTTTTTCGCAATCTCGGGATCGTCATGCTTGATGCCGCTGAGGCGATGCATGCCCGCGACGACTTGGTTAGCTGCTTCTATGGCGGCTGCAGTAGTGGCTTCATGCCATGCCTTGGAGACACCGGTGCCGCGTTCGTAACCTTCGCTTGCATCATCGGCCGGAAAGTCTGTACTGACCACCGCAACGGGGTGAGACCCACTCGGCGATAGGTAGGGCGCAGAGAGAGCTTCCCAAGCTCCGCGTGGGCGTTTCCACTCAACCCGGATCATGCCGTTTTTTTCTTTGTATTTGAAATAGTCGAGGCGAATCGGATAAGTTCTGCCACCTAACAAAAAGATGCGTTGCCCGTGTTCCCGAACATTGGCTCCCGAACTGACCCATGCATCAATGAATGCTTCTTGGCGTTTGGCTCCGCTGTCGTCGCGATGATTGCCGTCGCCATCTTGTGGGATGCCATTGAGATAAAGTCGTGCACCGTTCGGTGTGAAAATTTTGAACTCATACCAGCCAGTGGCGGGGGCAAGGAGTGATCCATCCCATGCGATGCTGAATTGCTCGGCATTGATGCCATCGCATGGTGCTGCTTCGCCAAAATCAAATGACAGCGCGCTGTCTTTTCTCTCCAAGGCCATCTTGGCCTTTTTATTCATGCCGTCGGATTGAAAATACTGGGCCTTAAGACCTGAGCCGTCATCTGCTTGGGAATGTGGCCCGAAACTGCCCAGCAGATCCGCTACCGATTCGCGGAATTGGCGATTGGTCAATCGTGCAAAAACTTTCGCCGGAGCAGGTTGATGTGCACGCGCTTCGGCAGAATAAAAAGCCCCCATGATGTATTCGGAGACTTGTTTGGCATCTTCGCCGACGACAAGATGCGGCTCATCCTCGGGCATATTCTTATCGATGTATTTGATCAAGGACGCAAGCGAGCGTTCACCTTGCAATGGTTCATCGCATTCGTCTTCGACACCTTCGCCATTTTCACCGTGGCATGAAGCACAATGTTTCGCATAAATTTCACGCCCAGGATGGGGACTTTGCGCAGCGAGGAGCGAAGTCGCCAACACGGGCAAAATCATTGTTAATGATTGAAAACGAGACACCATTCCGTATTCCTATACGTGTCACGATGCTCCGATTTTTCACGGTAGCAGAGGTTTTTTGCGATGCCCTTATTTCTGAAAAACTACGAAGCTGCGCCCTTGTGCGGGAATTTTTAGAAGCAATGTCATGTGCTGCGTGCCGTCAATCTCCATAGCTGTCGGTTCATTGCCATCGATCGATACGCGGCAATTACCGCGCAATCCCGTATAGTTCATGGGCACGCGGATGCTGCGAGTGATTTCTTCGTTGAGCGGATTGTAGATGCAGAGCATGCCCTGTTCTTTGCCTAATGGATTGGCGTGGAGGATGCCGTCCCAATCGCGACCACTGGGGCGTCGCAAGTGGATGATTTCACCATTGTCGAGAACATCGCGATGTTGTTTGTAAAATGACACCCATTTCTTGACGACAGCTTTGGTTTCCTCGGAGTCATACAAGCGTGGACCACGGAAACATGCTTGCACACCGTAGCCTAACAGATTGGCAAATCTCGCTTCGTAATGTGGCAAGTGCTCGCGCAATGGTTCGATGGTCGCTGCTGCGCCACCGCCGTGGTATTGAGAGAGAGGGACAAACATCCAGCCCATGCTTTGAGTGCGACTCCAGGTGCCATCGTAGATGTTTTGGCGCTCGATGATTTCTTGTTCTGCACGGGGCAAGCTCCAGTTTGTCTCGCGATATCCCATGCCGGCTTTGTTGGCACCGCTAAGAAAATACCAATCGGGGATGTTGAGATAGACTCCCTCGGCGCGGAGAGCTTGGTATTGCTGTGTGATGGCGCGCCACATGACCCACTG
>Ga0208597_1001045_pt1 | contig 10919 bp, 5 predicted proteins | sample LakMenEpi05May12_FD_150673 | JGI IMG/M metagenome (GOLD analysis project Ga0208597, IMG submission 150673) | Freshwater microbial communities from Lake Mendota, WI - 05MAY2012 deep hole epilimnion (SPAdes) | ecosystem: Environmental > Aquatic > Freshwater > Lake > Epilimnion/Euphotic zone ...
GTCCGCATTTGCAATAGAATGTTCGGTATAAAAGGTATTGAAAAGCTTCGCCAAATTAAATGCGTATATCGCAATTTTTGAAGGGTCTAAATTATCAGCAGCTTCATTAATGATAGCTGGAAATAGTGACAATTCAATCGCCAACTGTTTTTCTAAGGGCAACAATTCATTTGAAGTAAGTGTTACCGCTGTTCCAGTTTTACGTAAAATGCTTTTGATACGCGCATGTGTATATTGTATGAATGGACCCGTGAAACCATGAAAATCAATACTCTCTTCAGGATTGAAAATCATTTTCTTTTTAGGATCAACCCTTAAAAGGAAAAATTTAAGTGCCCCTAATCCAATGGTGTTGTATAATTCTTCAAGTTGTGCTGGCGTGAAATCAGACACTTTACCCAAGGCTTCGGTTTTTTCTTTCGAAATTTTAATCATTTCATCTACCAAATCATCTGCATCCACCACCGTACCTTCACGACTTTTCATTTTGCCAGTAGGGAGTTCCACCATGCCATAACTTAAATGAAAAATACCATCAGCAGCAGGTAGTTGTAATTTTTGACAAATTAATTTCAATACTTTAAAATGATAGTTTTGCTCATCGCCCACTACATAAATACTAGCATCCGTATTAAATTCTTTTTGTTTTAATTGTGCAAGTCCAATATCCTGTGTCATGTATACCGAAGTGCCATCTTTACGACGTACAATTTTTTCGTCTAATCCATCGCTGGTTAAATCAATCCAAACCGAACTATCTTCTTTTTGAAAAAATACTTTTTTCACGAGACCATCTTCAACTAATTCTTTGCCTAATAAATAAGTATTGCTTTCGTAATAGGTTTTTAAAAAGTCGGAACCAATTTTTTTATACGTCACCTCGAATCCTTCGTACACCCATGCATTCATTCTTTTCCATAAGTCAATGGTTGCAGGATCGCCTTGTTCCCATAGTAATAACATGGCTTGTGCGCCTTTCAAAATAGGAGCTTCCTTTTCAGCAGTTTCGGGTAACATGCCACCAGCGACTAATTCAGCGACCTCCGCTTTAAAGGCATCATTATATTTAACATAGTAGTCGCCTACAAAATGATCGCCTTTTTGATGGGTGTCATCAGGGGTTGCGCCATTCGCAAATTTTTGCCAAGCAATCATGCTTTTGCAAATATGAATACCACGGTCATTTACAATACATGTTTTAAAAACTTCATGTCCTTGTAATTTTAATATCTCAGCGATACTCCAACCTAAAAAATTATTTCTTAAATGTCCTAAGTGTAATGGCTTATTTGTATTAGGGGAGGAATACTCCACCATAATCTTTTGTTTGTGTTCAGTAGCTGGTACTAATTGATTTGGATCAGTACTATTGATAAAATCAAACCAATAATCATTACTGATCGTAAAGTTTAAAAAACCTTTGACAATATTAAATTGGATAAGTATTCCTGGCATATCAGCCATCATTGCAGCACCTAGTTCATTTCCTAAAGCATCTGGGCTTTTCCCTAATTGTTTCACAAATGCAAATAACACGATAGTATAATCACCTTCAATTTCAGGCTTGGTTGCATTCACCAATACTTGATCTGCTGGTATATTTACACCATATAATGTATGAATACATTTGGAAGTGGACTGCTTTAAATTAGTTATCAAATTCATAAAGTAGGGTTGCCTCCTACAAAAGTAATTAATTAAGATTACCTTTGTGCATACATGTTAAAACTGCATGAAATAATTAGTAAAATCATTCTTAATTTGATTGATTGGGTTTACCCGGTTTTTCAAAAAGTAATGCCGTTGCAAACATTTAGATATGCTGCCTGTGGCGGTGCCAATACCGTACTTGATATCTTATTGTTTTTTGTTTCCTATAATTACATTTTACACATGGAGATTATTCGAGTTGGTGGATTAAGTATAAGCCCCCACATTGCGTCTTTTATCATCAGTTTTTGTATCACTTTTCCCATAGGTTTTTATTTAAGTAGGTATGTGGTATTTCAGGAAACCACGGTGCCTAAAAGGAAGCAGCTGATGAAGTACTTTTTTGTGGTTTTTGGATGTATCATTTTAAACTATATCTTTTTGAAATTATTTGTTGATTTTTTTGGTTGGTATCCAACTTTAGCCAAGATAGTTACCACCTTTTTTGTGGTCATTTTTAGCTATACTAGCCAAAAAAACTTCACATTCAAGTCAGTCGGCGCTAAAAGCTAAACAGCTTATTTTGCTCCGTATTTGTACCTGATAACTGACTTTTCTGCCTCTTTATTTTAATAATATGCCATTTCAGAGCATGAATTAGGCTGATTTTCTGCCATTTATGACAAATTTGCACCTATCTGCCAATGGCATAATGATTGTCCATAGTAGAGTAATTAAACATTGAAAATCAAGCATTATGGGAAAAATAATAGGAATTGACTTAGGTACCACAAATAGTTGCGTATCAGTTATGGAAGGTGGCGAACCAGTAGTGATCGCCAATGACGAAGGACGTAGAACTACGCCATCGGTTGTCGCGTTTTTGAAAAATGGGGAGCGTAAAGTAGGAGATCCTGCTAAGCGTCAAGCCATCACTAATCCTGAAAACACGATTTCAAGTGTGAAGCGTTTTATGGGTCGTCGTTTTAATGAAATTTCAGAAGAGAAAAGTCACTGGAGCTATAAAATAGTACAAGGTGAAAATGATACAGTGCGTGTAGCGATCGATGATCGTATGTATACCCCACAAGAAATTTCAGCAATGGTTTTACAAAAAATGAAAAAAACCGCTGAAGATTATTTAGGCACTGAAGTAACAGATGCGGTCATTACTGTTCCTGCTTATTTTAATGATGCACAACGTCAAGCAACTAAAGAGGCGGGCGAAATTGCTGGATTAAATGTTCGCAGAATTGTAAACGAGCCAACTGCTGCTGCATTGGCTTATGGTTTAGATAAAAAAAATATTGAACAAAAAATTGCAGTTTTTGATTTAGGTGGTGGAACTTTTGATATTTCTATCTTGGATTTAGGAGATGGCGTATTTGAAGTAAAATCAACGAATGGTGATACGCATTTGGGTGGTGATGATTTTGATAAAGTGATCATGGACTTTTTAGCGGATGAGTTTAAAAAACAAGAGGCGATTGATTTAAGAAAAGATCCAATGGCTTTACAAAGATTAAAGGAAGCTGCTGAAAAAGCGAAAGTGGAATTAAGTTCATCTTCTGAGACTGAAATCAATTTACCTTATATCACTGCAGTGGACGGTGTTCCTAAGCACTTGGTTTTAAAATTATCAAGAGCGAAGTTTGAATCATTAGCGGATAATTTATTTGCAAGATGTTTGAAGCCTTGTGAAGCTGCATTAAAAGATGCAGGTTATGCAACCTCTCAAATTGATGAAGTTATATTAGTGGGTGGTTCTTCAAGAATCCCTAAAGTTCAGGAGTTGGTTGAAAAATTCTTTGGTAAAAAACCAAACCGTTCCGTAAACCCAGATGAAGTGGTTGCGATTGGTGCTGGTATACAAGGTGGTGTTTTGACTGGAGATGTAAAAGATGTATTGTTATTAGATGTAACGCCATTGAACTTAGGTATTGAAACAATGGGCGGTGTAATGACTACCATGATTTCTTCCAACACAACCATTCCAACAAAAAAGATGGAAGTTTATTCAACAGCGAGCGACAATCAACCAGGGGTGCAAATTCATGTAATTCAAGGTGAGCGTCCAATGGCTGCACAAAATAAAAGTTTGGGTATGTTTAACTTGGATGGTATTCCACCAGCACCAAGAGGCGTTCCTCAAATTGAAGTTACTTTTGACATTGATGCAAACGGTATCTTAAATGTAAGTGCAAAAGACAAAGGAACTGGCAAGGAACAAAAAATCAGAATTGAAGCGGGTAGTGGTTTGACTAAGGAAGAAATTGAAAAAATGAAAGCCGAAGCAAAAGCCAACGAAGCAAGCGATAAAATTGAAAAAGATAGAGTTGAAAAATTGAATGAAGCGGATAGCTTAATTTTCCAAACAGAAAAACAATTGAAGGAATTTGGTGACAAAATCCCAGCTGATAAAAAAGCGCCAATTGAAACTGCTTTAGAAACACTAAAAGTAGCGCATCAAGCACAAGATATTACTCAAGTGGAAGCTGCGCTAGCTGCAATGAATACAGCATGGACAGCTGCAAGTGAAGATATTTACAAAGCACAAGCAGCGGGTGCAGGTGGACCTGAAGCGGGTGCGCCAGGTGCTGACGGTGGTCAAGCAAATGGTGGTGCAAGCAACGATACTGTTGAAGATGCGCAGTTTGAGGAAGTGAAATAAACCACTATTCTTTTTGTAAAAGAATAGTCTTGGAATAATAAGTTTATGTTAAGCCCTTTCAGTAAAAACTGAGAGGGCTTTTTGGTTCATATATAATGTTGTACTTTCGCGCCACATTATTCATATATGAAGCGAATTGAAAGACATAGGGCAATACTAGGAGTGGACGATAAAGCAACTTTAAGTGACTTAAAAAAAGTATATCGTAAGATTATGATGGAATGGCATCCTGATAAATTTCAGGACAGTGAGGATGCTAAAAAAGAAGCGGAAGTTAAGTCGGCTAAATTAATTGCATCTTACCATTTTTTAGTGAGCGTGCATAAAGAAACTCATGAGGCTACCTATGCGGAATATAGTAAAACAATTTCTGAAGCGAGTATGGATGATTTTGAATTTAAGTCTGAAATATTAAGGGTCGTTTTTTCAGATGGCAATGAATATGAATATTACGGAGTACCCAAAGCGATTTATGTAAAATTGGTCAATTCAGATACCCCAGATCGTTTTGCAAGACGACATATCTACGAAAATTATTTGTATCGTAGTACTAGTAAAATTGTTGGAGGGAATTAGATTTTACGGCGGTTTTCATCAACATATTGCTATTATTTTTTCGTTTTTTGTAACCAAATAGGCGGTTAATTTAGTAATTTTACAATACACATTTATTTAAACAATATAACGATATGGAAAATAACACAAATAATTCAGGTGAGGCAAAATGTCCTTATACAGGGCCTGCTGCAGTTGCGGGTAAACAAGAAGGAGCAGGAAATGGAACAAGAAACCAAGACTGGTGGCCAAAACATTTAAAATTAAATATTCTTCGTCAGCATTCTGACTTATCCAATCCAATGGAAGCATCATTTAATTATGCAAAAGAATTTGCATCATTAGATTTGAAAGCAGTAAAAAAAGATATCGTCGATTTAATGACCAATTCTCAAGAATGGTGGCCTGCAGATTATGGGCATTACGGACCTTTCTTCATTCGTATGGCTTGGCATAGTGCGGGAACTTATCGTACCACAGATGGTCGCGGTGGTGGAGGAGCAGGTATGCAAAGATTTGCACCATTAAATAGCTGGCCTGATAATACCAATTTGGATAAAGCACGTTTATTATTATGGCCTATAAAAAAGAAGTATGGTCAAAAATTATCTTGGGCTGATTTAATGATACTTGCAGGTAACTGTGCATTGGAATCGATGGGTTTCAAAACTTTTGGTTTTTCTGGCGGAAGAGCAGATGTTTGGGAACCACAAGAAGACGTGTATTGGGGAAATGAAAGAGAGTGGTTAGGAGATAAAAGATATACGGGTGATCGTGATTTAGAAAATCCATTGGCTGCGGTGCAAATGGGATTAATTTATGTAAATCCAGAAGGGCCAAATGGCAATCCTGATCCGATTGCTTCCGCGCGTGATATTAGAGAAACATTTGCGCGTATGGCAATGAATGATGAAGAAACAGTTGCATTAATTGCAGGTGGACACACATTTGGTAAAACACATGGTGCTGCAGATCCTGGAAAATATGTAAGTAAAGAACCTGCAGCTGCAACTATTGAAGAGCAAAGCACAGGATGGAAAAATACATATGGAACAGGTAACGCACAATATACCATTACATCAGGTTTAGAAGGTGCATGGACAACCACACCTACGCAATGGAGTAATAATTATTTTGATAATCTTTTTGGGTATGAGTGGGAATTAACAAAAAGTCCAGCAGGCGCTCATCAGTGGAAGCCAAAAGCGGGTGGCGGTGCAGGTACTGTGCCAGATGCACATGATCCAGCTATCACACATGCGCCAACCATGTTAACAACAGATATCGCATTAAGAGTGGATCCAGCTTATGCAAAAGTTTCAAAAACATTCCATGAAAATCCAGATCAATTTGCAGATGCATTTGCAAGAGCATGGTTTAAATTAACGCATCGTGATATGGGTCCTCGTTCACGTTATGTAGGATCGGAAGTGCCTGCGGAAGTTTTAATATGGCAGGATCCAATTCCTGCAGTGACACATCAATTAATTGACGCTACAGATATCGCAGCATTAAAAACAAAAATTTTAGCTTCTGGATTAACAGTGAGCGAATTAGTTGCAACTGCATGGTCATCTGCTTCCACTTTCCGTGGATCAGATAAGCGCGGTGGTGCGAATGGTGCTCGTATTCGTTTAGCGCCGCAAAAATTTTGGGCGGCAAATAATCCTGCGCAATTATCAAAAGTGTTAGATGCATTGGAATCAATTCAAACTGCCTTTAATACAGCGAATAAAGAAAAGCAAGTTTCTATTGCTGACTTAATCATTTTAGCAGGTGGTGCTGCTATCGAAAAAGCGGCGAAGGATGGTGGACATGATATTAATGTTCCATTCACACCTGGACGTGCTGACGCATCACAGGATGAAACAGACGTTGCTTCATTTGCTGTATTAGAACCCATTGCAGATGGATTTCGTAATTATATCAAACCACGTACTTTAATATCTGTTGAAGAAATGTTGATTGATAAAGCACAATTATTAACCCTCACTACGCCTGAATTAACAGTACTTGTTGGAGGGTTACGTGTGTTGCATACTAATTTTGATGGATCAAATCATGGTGTGTTTACAAATCAGCCTGGTGTATTAAGCAATGATTTCTTTGCTCATTTAATTGACTATTCAACCACTTGGAAAGCGGCAGATGCACATCAATATACTTTTGAAGGTAGTGATCGTGCCACTGGAAAAGTGAAGTGGACAGGAACTAGGGTTGATTTAATCTTTGGATCTAATTCTGAATTACGTGCATTGGCTGAGGTTTATGCATGCGACGATGCAAAGGAAAAATTCCTTCATGATTTTGTTGCAGCATGGACGAAAGTGATGAACCTAGATCGTTTTGATTTAGTATAAAAAAATAATCTTATATATTAAGGCCTTCTCAATCACATTGGGAGGGCTTTTTTATGGATAATAATAGCAAAAGCATACTATTATTATATGTATTTAACATAAATTGCTAATTCAAAATTATGAATATGGGATATCATCCAAATTTTCGAATGAATGTATTGTCTTCCTTTAAATCAGTGATTGCAATTTTGGCATTGTTAATTAGCCTGAACCTGTCAGCGCAAACAAAGCTCGATTTAACTTCAATGGCCGAGTTTAATAAGCCTACCGCTAATTGGCATATTGCAGGGAGCGTTTATGCTGACCTAAATAAAAGTCATCATATTAGTTTTACACCTGGTACAGGCATCCTCGTTAATTTACCTGATTCAACAGCGCGAAAGGATTTATTTACCAATTTTAAACATGGTGATATTGATCTTGAATTGGATTGTATGATGGCGAAGGAATCAAATTCAGGTATTTACTTACAAGGTAGGTATGAACTACAATTATTAGATAGTTGGGGCGTGATCAAACCAAAGTCAACAGATATGGGCGGTATATACGAACGTAATGATAGTAAAAGACCAATTGGTCAAAGAGTATTTGATGGTCGTGCCCCAAGACAAAATGTAAGCAAAGCGCCAGGTTTATGGCAGCATTATAAAATTTCGTTTCAAGCACCCCGATTTGTAAATGGTGTAAAAACGGAGAATGCAAGAATTTTGAAAGTGGAATTAAATGGGGTGGTGATTCAAGAAAACATTGAATTGTCAGGACCCACCGCTGGTTCAATTTCAAGAAATGAAATAGCAGAAGATGCATTAAGAATACAAGGAGATCATGGTCAAGTAGCTTTTAAAAATATTGTGGTGACTAAATTCCCTGATCAAAAACCATCTTTATCTGAAATGAGTGTGAATATATTTCAAGGAAGATTTGAAAAGGAGCCTGATTTATCCAAGTTGAAACCGATGATGCAAAAAACAATTCCAACTATGACGGTGAATATGGAGGGGATCCCTAAAAACTTTTACTTATCACAATATAAAGGAAAGTTAATTGTACCTGAATCTGGGGAGTTTAATTTTAACTTTGTTTCAAAAGGTGGTCCAGCAAGAATCAAGATTGACAATAAAGTTATTTTCCCTTATGACCGTAAAGGAGGAAAAACAACGATTAAATTAGAAAAAGGGGAGTATCCCTTTGAATTAATATTATCTAAATATTATGCATCTGAAGTTGCGACCATCTCATTAAAATTGAGTGCAAGTAATTTAAGAGAATATGTAATTAGTGATCCTAAAGTATTGCAGTTAAGTACAAAGGATCCAGTGTTGGTGGAAGCGAAGGAAAATACCATACTACGGAGTTTTGTGGATTTACCAGGAAGCAAGCGTGTTACCCATGCGGTCAATGTAGGAACTGCTGAAAAAGTAAATTACACCTATGATTTAAATACTGGCATGGTTATTCAAGTTTGGCGTGGCGACTTTTTAGATGCAAGTCCCATGTGGATTGATAGAGGGGATGGTTCATCCAAACCTCTAGGGGCAGTGCAATATTTTGGCACACCTACATTAGCGATTAATAAATTGGCCAATAGTAATGCTGTATGGAATTCAGACACGACGGGCACTGGTTTTATTTCAAAAGGTTATGTGTTGGATGAATTAGATCGTCCTTCATTTAAATACAATATGTATGGTAATTCAATTACCGATGCAACTAAAATGTTGGACAACAGACAAGGTGTTCAAAGAACCATTATGTTGAAAAATGCAGCAGAGCAAATGTATGTTCGATTAGCATCAGCAAATGTAATTGAGGAGGTTTCTGCTGGTTTTTATATGATGGACGATCATGCTTATTATTTAAAGTTAGATGATATTGGAACTGCAAAACCAGTTATTAGGAATCAAAATGGCAAAAAGGAATTGATCCTACCTATTCAAAATAAAATCACTTATTCAATCTTATTTTAAGCATATCATTTATGAAATCAAATCAAATAAAAAGTTCAATGCGTTCAATAAATTATATACTTATTTTGTTTGTTGCTATTTTAGGTATGCAAACGATTAGTTACGCACAAGAATCACCAAAGGAAGAAGATTTTTTTAAGATCAATAAATTAAGATCACCCGAAGGAACATTATTAGAAGTGGGTGGTTTGTGTACGATGCCTGATGGCAATTTGGCAATTGCTACAAGAAGAGGGGATGTATATATTGTTGAAAATCCGACAAGTCCCAAACCTTATTTTAGAAAGTTTGCATCTGGCTTACATGAGTTATTAGGAATTGCATACAAAAATGGTTCCTTATATGTAGCACAAAGAGGCGAGTTAACGCGTTTGCAAGATGCGAACATGGATGGCAAAGCAGATATTTTTGAAACTATTTATGCTTGGCCCTTATCAGGGAATTACCACGAGTATAGTTATGGTCCAAAGATTGCACCTGATGGCTCTTTTTATGTGACATTAAATTTAGGTTTTGGAGATGTATGGTGGTCTGGAACCAGCTTTGTTCCATGGAGAGGATGGGCGCTTCATATTTTTGAAGATGGCAGAATGGAACCATGGGCAACAGGCCTTCGTTCTCCTTGCGGAATTAGTATGATTGATGGAGAATTATTTTACACCGATAACCAAGGTGATTGGATGGGATCTGGAAGTATTATGCCGGTTAAAAAAGGCGCATTTTTAGGTAACCCTGGAGGCCTTGTTTGGACAAACATGCCCAACTCGCCTTTGAAATTAACACAGGAGGCTATTTTCAGTAAAGTGAATCCAAGAATTGAATTTAGTGAAGATGGAAGAAGAGCAAAGCCAGAGAATATAGAAAAGGAATCTTTCAAAACATTAGCAGATATTAAAAAAGAGGTACCTGAATTACAAATGCCAACCGTATGGTTGCCGCATGGTGTATTGGGTATTTCGAATTCTGAAATTGTTAAAATACCAAAAGGGGTATTTGGTCCATTTGAAGAACAATTATTAGTAGGAGACCAAGGCCAAAGTAAAATATCTCGTGTGTTTATGGAAAAGGTGAAAGGAGAATTACAAGGCTGTGCTTGGGATTTCAGAAGTGGATTTCAATCAGGGGTATTGCGAATGTCATGGGCCAATGATGGATCCTTATTTGTAGGAGAAACCAACAGAGGATGGGGATCTGCAGGGGAAGCGAATGAAGGAATGCAAAGATTGTATTGGAATTCATTCATGCCCTTTGAAATGAAAACCGTAAAAGCAATGCCAGATGGTTTTGAAATTGAATTTACTAAACCAATAGATAAGAAAAAAGCAGCCAACTTATCCTCTTACTTAGTAGAAAGTTTTAATTATAAGTATACGCCAGTATATGGTAGCCCGCCAGTGAATTTAAAAAAATGTCCTGTGAAAGGTGTGAAAGTATCTGAGGATGGATTAACCGTGCGTATTATTGTGGGTGATTTAAGACAATATTATATCCACAAAATTTCATTAGATGGTATCAGGGATCAGGATAGTTCGTATTCATTAGTGCATTCAACTGCCTATTATACGTTGAACAATATTCCTGATGGGTCGAGCTTATCATTAAAGGAAGTGAGTACAAAAAATGTAGCCAACGCGACTGCTGCTGTTGCAAAAGTAAAAGCCGGTGAAGTGATGACGTATGAGCAAGTTAAACCATTATTGATTCGTAATACTTGTG
>Ga0208597_1001047_pt1 | contig 10896 bp, 7 predicted proteins | sample LakMenEpi05May12_FD_150673 | JGI IMG/M metagenome (GOLD analysis project Ga0208597, IMG submission 150673) | Freshwater microbial communities from Lake Mendota, WI - 05MAY2012 deep hole epilimnion (SPAdes) | ecosystem: Environmental > Aquatic > Freshwater > Lake > Epilimnion/Euphotic zone ...
TTCATTCGGCGACGGATGGGATGGAGGTAATGCTTCAGGAATTAGCGTGTCGGCCAACGGAATGGCATTAATCTCAACAGACATGTCATCGGGAAGTTATCAATCTGCAATTTTCGCTATAAATGCTGATTGCGCAGTTGATACAACGGCTTGTACAACTTCAATAGAGTTAATGCCAGATTCAATGGTTGAAATGGAAAACGCAGTAATGATTTACTGGAGTGAAAATTTCTCAGAAGTGAGTTATGTTACATGGGATTTCGGAAACGGAATGACTTCAAACGAGCTTTATCCGACGTATTTCTACGATTCAATTGGAACATACACAGTTTGTTTAACTGTTTATTACTTCGACGGATGTTCAGCTTCAAGTTGTGTAACCTTCACCATGGATGCTAACGGAGTATCTGGTCCAGGAGGCACACAAATGAACGGATTCTGGTTGAACACCACGGGAACATATCCGAGTTCAATTAATGAGCTAACTTCAAACGCTACTTCAGTGAATATGTTCCCGAATCCAACTTCAGGAAGTGTTGCGGTGAAGGCATCTAAATTGAACCCAAGTGAAAACACAATCATTCGCATCTATTCAATAGACGGAAAAGAAGTGTTCGCAAACAACTTCGGTAACGGAGCTGTGAATAACACATTCCAATTGAATGTTTCTGAATTGAGTAACGGATATTATTTCTTATCGCTTCAAAACGGCAATCAAATTCAACGCGTTCCTTTCGTGAAAGAATAGGTTGATTATTCATTTACGAAGAAAAGAGCTGTTCAAGGACAGCTCTTTTTTTTTCTCTTGTTGAAATGAAATCTTCTTTCAATCATTACATTCGTATAAATTCTTCAACATGAAAAAGATTTTTCTATCACTCGTTGTTATATCAGTTGTGGCCTCTGTATTATTCAGTTGCGATAAATATCAAAAGGGCTATGACTGCACGGGAAATATTCCAACATACAACTACGACATTAAACCGATTTACGATGCGAATTGTGCTACTGCGGGTTGTCACAGTTCGCAATACCATTCGTCGGGAATAGACTTAAGTACTTATTCAGGGGCCGCTTCGGCAAACAACGATGCCATTTTGGGCTCGGTTGAGCACGATGCAGGTTACAGCGCTATGCCCAAGAATGCGGGTAAATTAACCGACACGCAAATCAAGAAAATTTATTGTTGGATGCAGAACAACAAGCCAATGTAGGCGTTGTAGTGGCCGAAACGGTTCATAAGTGCGTATCTTTGCCGCATGAGTTATACTATTGTTATTGTTGGTAGACCGAATGTAGGGAAGTCATCGTTATTTAATCGTCTTACTGAAACATCAGATGCTATTGTAGAACCAACGGCAGGTGTTACCCGTGATCGTAAATACGGAACGGGTCAATGGGGTGGAAAAGAATTCATTGTTGTTGATACCGGTGGAGTAGTTACGAATAGCGACGACGCGTTCGAACAAGACATTAACAGTCAGGTTCGTTTAGCCATTGCTGAAGCAGATCGCATTCTATTTATGGTAGATGCGAAGGAAGGAATGACAGAATGGGACGAAGAAATTGCAGACATGCTTCGTCGTTCAAACAAACCCATTCTCTTGGTTTGTAATAAAGTAGATACATCAGACAAAGAAATATTATCCACTGAATTTTACGCGTTAGGATTCGGCGAAAAGTTGTTTAGTATTAGTGCGAACAACGGATATGGATCGGGAGATTTACTTGACGAATTGCTTCAAGAAATGCCTTCGATTGACGAGACAGAAATGCCCGACTTACCGAAGATTGCTATTGTTGGAAGACCAAACGTAGGAAAATCTTCTTTGTTGAATACGCTTTTGGGCAATGGACGTAGCATTGTTTCCGAAGTTGCTGGAACTACCCGCGACGCGGTTCACACGCACTTCAAGGCCTTCAACAAAGAGTTGATGTTGATTGATACAGCAGGTTTGCGTAAGCGCAAGCAGATTGAAGATGATATTGAATTTTTCAGTGCCATTCGTACCATTAAGTCTATTCGCAACTCGGACGTTTGTATGCTGTTAATTGATGCGGTGGAAGGAATTACCAAGCAAGACTTAACCATCTTCGGTGAGATTACTGAAGCGAACAGAGGTATAGTTATTCTGGTGAACAAGTGGGACATGGTAGAGAAGGATCACAAGAGTGTTGAAGTCATGACGGAAGAGATTAAGAAGCGTATTGCTCCATTCACCGATGTTCCTATCATCTTCACTTCGAACATTACCAAGCAGCGTATTTTAAAAGCATTGGAAGCGGCTATGGAAGTTTATGAGAATCGCTTGCAGCACTTCTCTACTTCGAAGTTAAACGATATTATGTTACCTATTATTCAAGCCTATCCGCCACCGGTTGTGAAGGGCAAGGAAGTAAAGATTAAGTACATTACACAACTTCCAACGAAGAGTCCGGCAATTGCATTTTTCTGCAACACGCCGCAGAACGTTGTTTCTTCATACCAACGCTTCCTCGAGAACAAGCTTCGTGAGAACTTCCGTTTAACGGGAGTGCCTGTTAGGTTGTACTTCAGACAGAAATAATGTGCGAAGCACGAATGTCTTTGACGAATGTGGCTTAGCCACGAATGCCTGCGGCGAATGCTTCGCGAATGTCTTCGACTGATTTTAATTACGTAGTAGGAATTATGCAATAGGAATTACGAAGTAGGAATTACGAAGTAGGAATAAAATCTCCGATTTTCCAATTATGCAATAGGAATTACGAAGTAGGAATAAAATCTCCGATTTTCCAATTATGCAATAGGAATTACGCAGTAGGAATAAAACCGAAGGTTTTCCAATTACGTAGTTCCAATTACGCAGTAGGAATAAAATCTTCGATTTTCCAATTGCACAGGTAAAAAGAGTTCATTACATTGGAGCGAAATTCAATTAACTGAAAAGGAATGAATCTATCTTTTTTGAAACGTTTGTGGGCGAATTATCCAACATGGATCATGTTTGGCATTTGTTTGCCAATCTTTTTTTTCGAGGCGAAGACAAAAAATGATTTCGATATTTTCATACAGGCTTCGCGCGATTGGTTAACTGGGAAGAATCCTTATGTTGAATTGTATCACGAATGGTATCATTATTTTTATGACGTAACGTTTATCTCTGTTCTCTCGTGGTTTCAGTTTTTGCCGAATTATTTCATTAAACTGGGATGGCTCATTCTCAACTTTTTCTTTCTGGTAAGCATCTGGAAAATAGTGAGTGAACATCTGAATTTGAAACGTCTTCACGAGAAGCGTTTTCTTCTTTTCGGATTCGTTTTTTTTCTATTTAGTTTAAGGTTGTTGCGCGACAATATTCATTTGGGGCAAATGACTATTCTGATTCTCTTTATCATGATGAAGGCCATGGATCTTTTCATAAAGAATAGAGTGGTAGTTGGAAGTCTATTGCTTTCGTGGGGAATTGTAGTGAAGATTTTACCTGTTGTTGTTGTTCCTTATTTAATTTATCGAAGGAAGTTTAAAGCGGCCGCAGCTGTTGTTGTTTGTGCATTGTCATTTTTGGTGTTGCCTTATTTGTATATGGAAAAAGATACGTATTCGAGTCTTTTACAAAGTCGTTGGGAGTTGCTGAATCCTTCAAATGTCGAACATGTTTTGGACACTTCGGAAAGAAGTTTTCATTCATTAACGACTTTGGTAGCCACGCTTTTTCATGAGAAGTGCGACGACACGCATGTGTTGAAGATTCGCAGGCACGTAGCCGATTTCGATGTTCAAACGGTGAATTGGATCAGTCTAATTGTTCGATTGCTTTTTGTCTCCACCTTTTTGTGGGTGTTGCGTTCAAGGCCATTTGTGAAGGCCATGAGCAAGAAACATGAATTTGTTGAATGGGCTTATCTGTGTATGCTTATACCGCTTATTTTTCCGCATCAACAGCATTACGCGTTTCTCTTGGCATTACCTGGAATAGCGCTATTGCTTGAACCATATTTTAACGGTGAGAAAGAATTTAGTTGGAAGAAAGGTCGCACATGGCTTATGATATTTGTATTTATAGCGTTCAACATTGGTTTTTTGTTGGGGACCTACAGTGCATTTTACAATCATTTCAAACTGCTTACTTACGGAGGAATTGTTGCATTGTTTATGTTGCTTGTTAGCAGAGGCGCCGCTGAAGAAAATTCGATTGTTGAATAAATTATATGTGAGGCGATAAGAAGTCCCAATTACGCAGTAGGAATAACGAAGTTCCCACAACGCAGTTCATAAGTACCCCGGATAGCAGAGGAAAGCCTTTGAGCGCAGCGAAAAGCTTGGAACGGATAGCCGGAAAAGGTTTTAGGAGAAATTACAAGAGGGAATGTGATGTATTAATTAACGTAATACCTGAAATATTTACATTCTTTAACCACATGAATATAAGCCGAAGTACTCTTGAGTTGTTTGATTTTATCGAATGATTTGTACACGCCACTATAAATCATCTGGTTGAAATAATTATCGAAACTCCACGAGTCATATTGTGGAATTTCTTCTTTTCGATATTTCGTAAATTCATGCAATTGGCACAAGGCTATCATATAATTTGCAAAGACGAGCTCATCATTTGTGAGGTTTCCACTATTTATAGCGCTAGTAAATAAATCTCTTGTGATGTTCATGTTGTCGTTTCCAGAAGGGTAGTCATACGTTCTGTAATACGCCATAGCCTTCCATTGATGGCCGTAGTAACTCGAGTTATAATAGGCAAATGCTAATTTTAACAGGTTATTCCCAATGTTTCTCTCGTTGTATAGTTTTAAAAGTTTCTGAGCAAGCTCCAGTCGGTTTTGTTTGGGAAGTTGATTTTCTAATCTTTCGAATTTATCAAAGTTTCTGTTTTTGATGTTTATTTCAAATGGATTTCCTGGGATTTGATTTGCGTTTAAAATTTGAGCTGGTAAAGTTTTAAAAATCGCAATGGCTTCATCGAGTGTTTCGGGATTCCTCATGAGAAGAGTTGCTTTCAATTCATTCAACATGTTTTTGCAATCGCTGAAGTTTTTTACTTTAATGTCAGATCTATTGAAGTAATAAATAGCTGCATATTGAGCAATCTTTGTTTCTGGACATTTCTCTAGATCAGATAGAAGACTGTCAATTTTACTTATGCTTTGATTCGAAGAATACAAATCCCAACCAATGCCATTTCCAGAGAAAATAAGTTTTTTGAATTTATTGTTTTTACTTGATTTGTGAAATTGTCCGAATATTTCCTCTACAACCGCGTTGTATTCTCCAAGGGCGAAATCGCTAATTGAGGCTAGAGCGGGATAGGATACAGCACCTTCGTTTAAGTCTAATAAAATTTGTCCAATTGTGTTTTCATCATCTTCTGTCAATGCAGGTTTAGAAGCGATAAGGTTTACGCAATAGATGATTTGTTTTTGAATATAAATGCCTTTGTCGGCATTGGAAATTTCAGAAAGTATTTCTGAACACATGGAATAATTTTCATTGAGGTAGTTTAAGTAGGCGTAAGAAAGTTTCCAAAAATCATTTTGATTTCCGGAATTCAAAACGCTTTCATTGAATTTCAACAAATCCGCTGTGTAAGATCGTACTTGTTGGTCAAATAGTTTCCTTTCTTGATCATCTTCAGAATTTTCATCGTAACCATTGAAATTCGGAGTGGCATTTTCAATTTTGTGGATTTCACGGCTAATAATTAATCGAACGAATTCATGGTCGCCAAGCTCTTTATAAATAGAAGTCATATCGTCAAGAGCCAATGACTTGGTTTTTATGGCTTTGATAAAATGCAAAGTCATTCTCTCTTCATTGTTTTTGCAGAATGCTTTTGCAGAGTTTAAATCAGCTTGATTTTTAATTCTTAGACTGTAATAGGCCAACTCTCTTCTGCTCGGACAATTCATATATACTTTCGAGAAGTAATAATTTGATTCACCAATTCGACCTGATTTTTTTAAGGCCCCGGCGAATTGATCCATTGCGTAATAGCTGATGTTTGACGATGAATTTGTGAAAACGTTTTGGTAGGTTTTAATGACCTCCTGAAATTGATGACTGTGTCTATATAGTTTTATGATTTGATAAGCATAACGTTCTTTTAAATGCTTGTCGAGACTGGCGTTGTTTATTTTTGTATTTCCTTCATTAATCAAAGGAGCAAAGGTTGAGGTGTTCACGTTTTCTAATTCTTCTCCCCATGAATCATAGGCGTTTTTCTTTAAGAATTCTTCAATTCTCAGTGCATAGCTGATGTACTCGACAAATAAATTCTCTTTCTGTGAATTGCGCAGTGCTTTCTTTCTTTTCGATTGAAGCCAAACCATTTCAGAGTTGGTGCTTTTGAAAGTAGTGGGGTTACTTCTATATATAAATGTCTTAAGATCTTCAACATTGTATGCTTGCTCCAAATAAGAAGCCCAACTTTTTAAATTTTCAGTTTGTTCTAAATTAACGTCGTAGATATCCGAATTGTAAATCCATGCATTGTAAAATTCAGTTTTTTTTCCGTGATTAAAAATCAACTGCTTGTCAAATAACCCAAAGGAGTAATATTCTTCAAAACACTCATAAGATTTCAGGCCTGCAAAGAGACTAATTAAGAGAACGAGAAATTTCTTTGAAAAATTCATGATTGAATTTGTTTAGATTATTTTGACTGATGTGATAAAATATAATTTTGTTAAACTCCAATCCGGAATTTTTCAAAGTATTTGCACATTTTAACAATTCCGATGGATTACATTCTTCAAATTTAACAAGGTCACCTTTACAATACTCTGTTTCTTTTATGGTAGTGAAATTTAAAACTTGAAATTTGTTTGGCTCGAATTCTTTTAAGCCATTATTTTTCAATTCATTTAAATCGATGTCATTGTCAATAGTGGTTAATTCGCCAAGTCTGTATAGGAGAGCCCATTGGTATATTGGAAGTGCAAGATCTAGCTTTACGGGGTAAGTTGTTTGTTCGTTGATATAAGTCTGTAGAACTTCATTACTGACAATGGAATTTTCGGTTTTGAATGATTCTATATCACCCATGTTGTAGCACATAAGTAAGCCTTTTTTTGCAGGTGGAATTCCTGCGCTTTCTTTGAATTTAATTTGATGTAAGCGAATGGTAGGGGTAATGGAAATAGTTGCGGCTATTGTTTGTATACGTTCTAAAAACGCAAAATAATTTTGTTTGGTTTGAGCAGTCCAATCACAATCAATTTGAATTTCGGTAAGGTTAATATTGTTTGACTTGGCAATTTTAAAAGTAAGGTCACAAATATCTCTCGCGATTGTATCTAGGTTGATTTTTGTTTTAAAGACGTCGTTTTGAATAAAAACGCAAGGCACTACCGTCGTTGACGGTTTTTGCTTGAAATCAATTTTGGAAATAGGTTTTACCTCGCCAGAATTAGGGTCTACGATTACATCGAAGAATTTGACATAGAGTTCTTTGGTGCCGCATGAATTCAGAAGATTTTCTTGCTCTGAACTTAGTTCAAAGGATTGTTTCCAATAGTAAAATGAAATCTCTAGAGGTTTCTGAGAATTGTTTGTGCATCCTGTACCGAAAAAACTGAATACCAGGAGAAGGATGTATATTATTTCTCTTGATTTGATTTTTAGATAAACTGGCAAGAGATTGTTTTTACGCATTCGGATATAAGACTAGAATGTAGGATTAATCAGTCGAATGGGCATGCCAATATTTTGAATTGTGGCTGAAATCAGGCTGAATTTTTCTTGAGATTTAGAAAGCGTTAAATATTTCTGAGTTCTTGAGTCGCCTACGGACCAATAATAAAGCGCCTCGTTGAACATTCCGAAATTTCCGAACTCGTCTATTATTCCACTCGGGGTGCCATTGAAATTCAATTTATTTGTTCCCTTTTTCTCTTTCCAGTATAACGAAGATTTGAAATTTTCAATTTTATTCTTTTCTGCAAAATCGATGAGTTCAATGCAATCTGAAAAATTAGGAATAGCGAAACCATTTGGCGCTATTCCGCGAGAATCAGTTAAAGCATAAAAATTGTAAAGCTTGCCATAGATAGAATCGTTTTTTGGGTCGAAATTAATAGAGCAGCAAGCCGGTTGTTTTTCCTCCCATGCAAGTTGCCATGCTTCAGAAGAAGTAATCACCGATATCGAATCTCCATTTTGGAAACATTCGAGAGCTATAGGCTTTGTGCTCCAAATTTGATTGCCAATGCGAACTGTTTTTATTGGAGTTGTTTTCTTTGGTTGAAACAATGTGGTGTCTGATAATTTAGAAATATCACCCACAATTTTTTGATTATTCGTTTTCAGAGCTTTTAAGGCACGCTGTACTTTGAGATATTCAGAGTTTTGTTCGTTCAATAAGTTGTTCAGCGAGTCAATTTTTCTTTTGTTGTTTCCTACCGCTGTTTTTAAATCCGCAATTTTTCGTTTTTCAAGGACGAGCTGATTTTTTATCCATTCACTTTCAGAAGAAATGGCTTGGTTTATCGAGTCTATCTTAAATTCCAAGTACTCGAGTTTTTTATTTTTAGATTGCGAATGGGCCACAGAGCAGCTAAGGAGAAGCGCAATTATTAAGAAGCAATTCAAATGGTTGTTTTTCATTTTGAATAATTCAAATCCAGTTCAATTTCGGAAGTAGATACTAACTGATGTTTTTCGAACTTGTTTTTTAGAAGAATGCACTTGTTGTTGGCATCGGAAATGACGTGGTATTCCGTATGCCAAATCTCACTTGACGAAGGATCGTATGAATTTTCTCCGGATTTTTCGTTCAGAAAAGTATAGATTTCATCATTTCTTACGCCAGCGAAAATGGTGTTTTGTACTTCAGTCGTTCGATTGTTTTTCACGCGGTTGGAGAAAATAAATGCGAAGGATTGATTCCCCAAGAAACTGGATCCTTCGAGGCTTAAATTTTTTTCTTCAAAAGTTTTGAAATCGATTATTCCCCATGAATCGTTTTCGTTTTCCAATAAGACTAGGGCAAAGGTAGGTTTTGATTTATTGTTCGATGAGTGGAAAGCAACAGCACTTAATATGAAAGCACGGTCTCCAAAGGAAAGGTTTTGGGATGAGATTATTTTTTTATCAAATTTTCTATTCAGATTCACGAGGTTTTCAAATGCTTGAGGGTCTGAATTAGATATTATTTCAATAAGCTGACTGTTCGTTAAATATAGATTTTGATTTTTTTCTGTGTTCAGAGTTAGGTTGTTGGATAGTTTTTTTCGAGAAAGTCTTAAATTCTTATTGTATTCTTTGAGTGAGATTATTGAATCTGCCATTGCGGCTTGCTCACTTCTTATTTGCTGAAATTGACTCGTTAAGAATTCTAGGCTATCTATGAGTATACTGTTATTCTTGTTGAGCTCTGATTGTGTGTTCAAAAGAATTTGTATGGCGGATGCATCTTTTTTTTTCGCCTCATCCAAGATGTTTTGAAGACTATCTGCCTCTCTCTGTAAATCAATGATTTGAGTTTTTTTATTCTGAGCAGAAATAATTGAGGTGCCTAAGAGAAAAAAAAGTAATGTAATGACTCTCATTTTGTGTTTAACCATGAATATTTTCAAAGATACAAAGAGATTTCATTCTAATATTTGGTATAGTTTTGCATTTATATTGAATCATTCTTCTCATGAAGAATTGTAATAATACCTTTGGAAATTAAATATTTGATGAATGAAAAACATAAAGATTATTCTCTCTTTTATTGCCGCAATGCTTGAATGTTGCGGAGCCACGAATGTTCTTCGAACGAATGTGGCGTAGCCACGAATGCCGTTGTCGAATGCTTCGTGAATGTCTTCGACTAATGTTGCTGAGCAACGAATGCGGCATAGCCACGAATGCCGTTGGCGAATGCTTCGCGAATGTCTTCGACTGATTTTAAACAACTCAGTTCCAACAACGAAGTTCATACAACGTAGTTCCAACAACGAAGTTCCCATTACACAGTAAGAATAAAACCTTCGGTTTTCCAATAACGTAGTTCCTCCGTATCTTTGCTACTATCATTTGATACTATCAAATTATGAAGCCACCTTATGAAATTTCGCCGAAGGCCATGCAGTTACTTGTTGTTATTGCTGAAAAGATTGGGGTTTTGGGTGCACATCATTTAATTCAGCAGAGTCCGAAACTGCGAAAAGATAATCGCATAAGGACTATTCAAGCTTCATTGCAGATTGAAGGAAATACCTTGTCGGTTGATCAAGTTTCTGCGGTAATGGAGAAGAAACGAGTGCTTGGACCAAAGAAAGACGTTGAAGAGGTACTAAACGCGTTGAAGGTTTATCAGCAATTGAATTTGTTTAATCCTTTGAAACAATCCGATTTCTTGAAGGCGCATTCCTTGTTGTTGTCGGGACTAATTGAAAAGTCGGGGCAGTATAGAAAAAAGGGAGTTGCAATTGTCAAGGGAGATAAGCTCGAGTATTTGGCGTCGGGGTATACAATGGTGCCAGTATTGATGCGCGATTTGTTTCAGTATCTGAAAACGACAGAGGAGGTAGCCTTAGTGAAGAGTTGTGTTTTTCATTACGAATTGGAATTCATTCATCCATTTATAGATGGAAACGGAAGAATGGGGCGACTTTGGCAAAGTTTAATTCTCATGTCGGAATACCCTGTATTCGAGTTTATTCCCGTTGAAACCCTGATTGCTATGCATCAGAATGAGTATTACCGTGTCCTAAGTGCTTGCGACAAAGAGGGGAAATCAACCAAGTTTATCGACTTCATGTTGTCTATGATTGACAAAACCATTGATCAATTGCTTGAAGATTATCAGCCTAAGAAGCTACAGGAGGGTGATCGCATTCGCATATTCTTGGAACAGTGTTCAACCCCATTCTCGCGTAAAGATTATTTGGCTTGTTTCCCAACGCTCTCTACCG
>Ga0208597_1001048_pt1 | contig 10895 bp, 10 predicted proteins | sample LakMenEpi05May12_FD_150673 | JGI IMG/M metagenome (GOLD analysis project Ga0208597, IMG submission 150673) | Freshwater microbial communities from Lake Mendota, WI - 05MAY2012 deep hole epilimnion (SPAdes) | ecosystem: Environmental > Aquatic > Freshwater > Lake > Epilimnion/Euphotic zone ...
GCGAAGCGAGCTGCCGTTGCAGCACTGCGACCCACGGCGAACCTCACCTGGGTCCTCATTGGCCCGCTGCAGTCCAACAAGGCGCGACGTGCGCTGGAGGTCGCCGACCGCATCGCCACCGTTGGGAGCGTTGACCTGTTGGAGCGCATCGCCGCACTCGCCACCGAGCGAGCCAAGCCGATAGAGATCGCCCTCCAGGTGAACGTGGATGAAGATCCGGCAAAGTCGGGCTTTACCCCAGAGGGTCTGCGCGCAGCACTCCCTGCTATCGCTGCAATCGTCAAAGGGGCACCGATCACCCTGGCTGGGCTCTTCACGGTTGGGAGGCTCACCGCAGGTGGGGAGGCGGCACGTCCGACCTTTGCCCAGTTCCGAACACTCGCAGTACAAGTGGACGCCGACGCACAGGCGCTCGGCCTTGATCTCGGGCCGCTGCGCTCCGCTGGCATGAGCGGCGACTTTGAGGTGGCGATCAGCGAGGGCTCCACCGAGGTGCGGGTAGGGAGCGCGCTCTTTGGGCCGCGCGGGTAGGCTATAGACATGAGTACGTCAGAGATCGTTGGCCTCATTTTCCAGACCCTTTGGTGGGTGATTCTGGGGCGCGTGCTCCTCTCCTGGTTTGATCCCTCCGGGAACTATCGGATCTCGCGCGTCATCTACGACATGAGCGAGCCGATCCTCGCCCCAGCCCGGCGCATCCTGCCAACGTTTGGTGGCGTGGACTGGTCACCGCTCGTCACCATGATCGTGCTGAACCTGCTTGAGAACTTCATTCTCAGGAGTCTGGCTGGCTGAACCTAGTAGAATCTGCGCCCGAGGGCGATTAGCTCAGTTGGTTAGAGCGCACGGTTCACATCCGTGAGGTCACTGGTTCGAGTCCAGTATCGCCCACCACACCTTCAGCGGCAGTCTCTCCGCACGATTCGCCCCATCACTGGTCACCCACGCCTTGCACTCGAACCAGTGATGGTCATCATCCGTGCAGCACCCTGCACCCTCGTCTGATAGGTTGCAAGTGGCGGCACGCTCAGAGCGCTACGGCTGTTCCATCTCGACCACCGCAGGCCACTTACGCCACGGCACAAAGGCTTGCCGTAGAGGTCTCAAGAGGGTAGGGTGCAGTGATGAGGCTCCTCACCGCTCTTGGACTCACCGCGGCACTGCTGTTCGCAGGCTGCGGCGGCGCAGGTACGGCTCCGACGATCACCGCACCTGTTACGCACGTGATCAAGGGAAGTGTGAAGGTCTTCGACTTCAACGTTGGCTATGACCTGACCGCACCGTCTGCATTTTTCTCAATCCACGTTATGACGACGTCGATGCCGGTGCGACTGTGACGGTCAAGGATGGTGCAGGTTCAATCGTCGGAGTCTCAAAACTAGAAGCCGTCATTTCCACAACTTTTGACTATTGCCTCTTTCCGTTTTCGGTCACAGTGAGCGACGCAGAGTTTTACTCGATTGAGGTGAGCCGCAGGGGCGAACTCAACTTCTCAAAAGCAGACCTCGAATCTAAGGGGTGGTTGGTCCAACTTAAGATCGGCGAATAGCCGCGGAGCTCCGAAAGCTATTCGCGCTCCGCGTCAATCTCACGCAGCTTGTCATCCGTCGGCTCGAGATCCTCGGCCTCTCCCTGCGCACCGGCGCGGCGTAGCTTGCGCATCTCGGCGCTCAGGCGCCGTGCATCCTACCGCGCAGGCATCAAGTATGAGCCTCGCGATCCGCGATCTAGCCGATCGCCACGCAACAGCCAGAGCCGGTGTAATGAGAGAACGACTATCCTCATGCGTATGGCATCACGACACGGTCTCAAGCGGCTCAAGGCAGGGGACGGTGACATTGATGGCGCCGACCTCAATGAAGCCGACCTCAGCGGCGTCGACCTCAGCGGCGCCGACCTCAGCGGCCGCCGTCTCGACAACGCAAACCTCAGCGGCGCAAACCTCAGCGGCGCCGACCTCAGCGGCTCCTTGTTCGCCGCCGCCGACCTCAGCGGCGCAAACCTCAGTGGTGCCAACCTCACCGACGCTCAGCTATTCTTCGCCAACCTCAGCGGCGCAAACCTCTCCAAAGCCAATTTTGAAATTGCCACCCTGGTGCAAGCGAACCTCAGCGGCGCAAACCTCACTAGCGCCAACCTCAGCGGCGCGCACCTCGGCGGCGCAAACCTCACTAGCGCCAACCTCAGCGGCGCAAACCTCACTGATGCGATCTTCGGTGACACAAACCTCACCGATGCCAACCTCACTGGCGCAACGATGCCTGACGGCTCAATTCATCCGTAGTAAGACGCAGGAGAAAATCGCGTGAGCCCACTAACGCCGAACCCAATGCCGCTCTCAACGCCGTATCCGGACTCGCCACGTCGGGCGCCACTCGGGACTCGTGCCAAGCCGCTCCCTCTCATCATCGATTGCGACCCAGGGCACGATGATGCAATGGCAATTGCTATTGCTATCGCTCGACCTGAACTGAATCTGCTTGGCGTCACGGTCGTTGCGGGGAACTCAACCCTGCCGAACACCTTCCTGAATACCCGTCGGGTACTCGCGTTATTGGGCGCCCACGATATGCCTGTGGCGGCCGGTGCTGCCGTGCCGCTTGTGCGGCCGCTCTTCACCGCGGCGTATGTTCACGGGGAGTCTGGCCTCGAGGGGGCAGACCTTCCAGAGCCCGCAGGCCGCGTGCACGAAGCTGGCGCAGTCGACCTGATTGCAACACTCGTTGCCGCTTCGCCAGAGCCGGTCATCTTGGCGCCGCTCGGACCGCTCACGAATATCGCGCTGTTCATCCAGGCGCACCCCGAGCTGATCTCGAAGATTGCGCACATCTCGTGGATGGGTGGGGCGGTTGGCGAAGGGAACGTTACGAGCGCGGCAGAGTTCAACGTCTACGTCGATCCAGATGCCGCCGCTGTCGTATTTGCAAGCGGGATCCCGATCACCATGGTTGGCCTTGATGCCACCCATCTTGCCAAGATGGGTGGCGCTGAGCGTGCACGCCTTGAGGCGACTGGAAACCGGGCCGGGCGTGTCTTCTCTGATCTGCTTGGCTTCTTTGAAGTGTTTTACCAAGAGCGGTATGGATGGGATTACTGCGCAATCCACGACGCGGTTGCAGTGGCGCACCTGGTCGACCCGGAACTCGTTGCCGTGGTGCACGCCGCCGTCGACATTGAGCTCGCTGACGTTCAGCGCGGCAGGACAGTGGTGGATTGGTTCCCCGATCGACTACGTGATCGCGGGCGTGCCGCATCAGTGGATGTTGCCGTAGGGGTTGACTCAGCTCGTTTTGCGGACCTGCTCGTGGATGCGATCGGACAATTCGAGTAGCAGTTAGCTGCTCTTCGCCATCCTTCGCAGCACTGCTGGCATGATTCCGCCGTTGCGATAGGTGTTCACCTCGTTTGGGCCGTCAAGGCGTACGAGTGCTGAGAATTCTTTTGCAGGGCCGGTTGGTGCATCGGTGTCGTCGACGGGTTGTGCGCTGATGCGGATGGTGGCGCGTGCGGTGCAACTACCAATGTTTGCGATTGTGAAGCGCTCGGTGCCGGTGAGCCCCAGTGACTCGGCACTCTCTCCTGGTAGGAACTGCAGTGGCAGAACGCCCATGCCGATGAGGTTGGAACGGTGGATGCGCTCGTAGGACTGCGCGATGACGGCGCGGACGCCGAGCATGCGCGTTCCCTTGGCGGCCCAGTCGCGTGATGAGCCGGAGCCGTACTCCTTCCCGGCGAGGATGATCAAGTCGCTTTCGTCGCTCTGATAGCGCGCAGCGGCATCGGCGACGGCGAGGATCTCACCTGATGGGTGGTGGCGGGTGATCGGGCCCTCCTTGCCGCCAGCGAGGGCGTTGCGCAGGCGAATGTTGGCGAAGGTGCCGCGCATCATCACCTGGTCATGGCCACGTCGTGCGCCGTAGGAGTTGAAGTCGCCCGCGGCGACACCATGCTCAATGAGCCAGCGGCCGGCGGGGGAGTCGATGCGGATCGACCCAGCGGGGGAGATGTGGTCGGTGGTTACTGAGTCGCTCAGCAGCAAGAGGGCGCGTGCGTTGCGGATGTCGGCGATCGGCTGCGGCTCAGGGGTGATCCCTTCTGTGAAGGCTGGTCGCGAGACGTATGTGGAGCTTGCGTCCCATGCGTACGTTTCGCCAGTGGGGCTCGCAAGGTTCTGCCAGCGTGCGTCGCCAGCGAAGAGATCCTTGTAGCTGCTGCGATAGAGCGAGGCGTCGGCGGCGGCGGCAACTGCGGTGCTGATCTCGTCGTCGCTTGGCCATAGATCGCGCAGGAAGACGGGGGTGCCGCTCTTGTCGTTACCAATCGGCTCCTGCGTGAGGTCGAGCGTCACGCGCCCGGCGAGCGCCAGCGCCACGACGAGTGGCGGGGAGGCGAGGTAGGCGGCACGTACCGACGGGTGGATACGCCCTTCGAAGTTGCGATTCCCTGAGAGGACGGCGGCAACAGTGAGGTCGCCTGACTCAATAGCGCCTGAGACGCCTGCGTCGAGCGGGCCGGAGTTGCCGATGCAGGTGGTGCAGCCGTAGCCAGCCACGTTGAAGCCGAGTGTCTCCAGCGGCGCGAGGAGACCCGCGCGTTCGAGATAGGCGGTCACCACCTTGGAGCCTGGAGCAAGGCTGGTCTTCACCCATGCGGGCACCTGCATGCCGCGCGCAACAGCGCGCTGGGCGAGGAGGCCGGCGGCGATCATCACCGATGGGTTTGAGGTGTTGGTGCACGAGGTGATCGCAGCAATCGCCACCGCACCATCGTGCAGCTCGTAGGTACCGCTCGTTGCAGTGGCGGTGGCGTGATGTGCGCCTGCGCCGGCGCGATCGGGGTAGGCGGCGGCGAAGCTTGCACCAAGGTTCGGCAGGGGGACGCGGTCTTGCGGACGTCGCGGTCCAGCCAGTGACGGAACGACTTCGCCAAGGTCAATATGCACAACGGTGTCGTAGAGCGGCTCGGCGCCAGCGGTGCGCCAGAGGCCCTGTGCCTTCGCGTAGGTTTCAACGAGGGCGATGCTCTCGCTGCTGCGACCAGTTGTTGTTAGATAGTCGAGGGTGATCTCGTCGATCGGGAAGAGCGTGGTCGTTGCGCCGAACTCTGGCGACATGTTCGCGATCGTTGCACGATCGGCGAGGGAGATCGTGGCGAGCCCGTCGCCGAACGCCTCTACGTATGCGCCAACAACGCCATGTGCGCGGAGGCGCTCCGTGACGGTGAGGACGAGATCGGTTGCGGTTGTTCCCGCTGGGAGTCGCCCAGTGAGTCGCAGCCCCACGATGGTTGGGATGGGCGAGAAGAGTGGTTCGCCGAGCAGCACCGCCTCGGCCTCAATGCCGCCCACGCCGAACCCGAGCACGCCGAGCCCCGAGATCATGGTGGTGTGCGAGTCGGTACCAACGCAGCTATCAGGGAAGGCGAGTGGTGCACCGTCAACCTCTTCGACGCGGACAACGGTGGCGAGGTTCTCCAGGTTGACCTGGTGGACGATGCCCGCTCCAGGGGGAACGACGCGGAACTTGTCGAAGGCACCCTGCGCCCAGCGCAGCAGCTGGTAGCGCTCGGTGTTGCGCTCGTACTCCTTCGCCACGTTCTGCTCGAGCGCTTCACGTGTTGCCCAGCGATCAACCTGTACGGAGTGGTCGATCACCAGGTCGGCGGGGACCTGCGGATTGATGCGATGCGGATCGATGCCGAGTTCGGTCGCCGCATTGCGGAGAGCGGCAAGGTCAACGACGGCGGGCACGCCGGTGAAGTCTTGCAACACGACGCGGGCAGGGGAGAAGGGGACCTCGCGCTCATCGCCGGTCGCCGATGCGGCAGCACCAGGTTTCCATGCGAGATAGGCGTGCAGGTCTTCTGGCTGCACGAAGCCATCGCCAGAGCGGCGGGCGGCGCCCTCAATAAGGATCTTCAGTACGAGCGGAAGTTGGGCCCATGGGGTTGCAGGCGTTGGGAGGAGCTCGAGGGCAATCCGATCAGGGAGTCCCGCGCCGAGCGAGCGCCGCGCCGAAAAGTGGTCTCCCACAGGGCCTCCTCTTTGTTGTGCGTGGCCGCTGCTGCGGCACCACGCGTGCGGCTAGGGTAGCGCCCCGCGCCTGAGCAGCGCGCCGCCCCTGCGGAGGCTACCATCGTCGTAATCGCGGGTACGGCCCCGGCCGCCCGTCCATCGGTGAGGTGAGGGAGCAGCACATGGGAGCGACACGCCGCAGCGCAATGTCGGCTGGAGGCCTCGTCATTCGAGGTGTCGGCGGGCGACCTGAGATCGTGATTGGGCGCCGTCGCCGAGAGCGTGATGGCTTCGTCTGGTCACTGCCAAAGGGGACCCCTGAAGAGGGCGAGACGCAAGAGCAAACGGCCCTTCGGGAGGTACGTGAAGAGACCGGTCTTGAGGTGCAGATCCTCTCGTATTTTGATGCCATTCACTACTCGTTCACCCGCGGCGGGGAGCGCATTGATAAAACGGTGCACTACTACTTGATGGAGGCGATCGGCGGATCGTTTGACCAGTGGGATAAAGAGTTCGACGAGGTGCGCTGGGTGCCGATGGATGAGGCGATTGCCCTCCTTGATTTTCAAACAGAGTGCGGCCTTGTTGAGCGCGCCTACGCAGCCCTCGCCGCATAGGCGATTCGTGCGGGCGGGTCGCTCCGCCACAAAAGTGCAGGGCGACCCCCTATCCTGTGGGGAGATCGGCACCCGCCGATCCACGAGAGAGCGAGAGGGGAGATGCCGATGCATCGGAGCCTAAAGGTCCTTGCCGCAGCTCTCTTAACAGCAACCCTGCTCTCGGGCTGCAGCGTCTTCTCTGCTCGCACCATTCGCGCGGGGATTGTGGGTGAGCCCGCCGGCCTAGAACTCTCGTACACCGACGATGCCTCCGCCCTGGTCGGCTCCATGGTCCACGCTGGCCTCTACCGGGCAGATGCCACCTTTGCGCCAACCCCCGTGCTCGCCGATGGTGAAGCATTAAGTGCGGCCGGCGGCACCAAGTGGCGCGTCACGCTGCGCTCAGGGCTCACCTTCCACGATGGATCACCACTGACCACCGACGATGTGAAGTTCACCTATGAACTTGCAGCCTCCACGCGCTGTCCGCTCGTCAGCGACATCTGCGCCGTAGTGGCGAACCACCTCGTCTCTGTCGAGGCGGGGGCGGATGGAGCGCTCACGTTCACCCTGAAGTCACCATGGGCTCCCTGGCAGACGCGCGGGCTCACGATTCCAATCCTGCCGAAGGCGACCCTCACCGCATCGCTGGCCCGACTTCAGGCCAAAGTCCAAGCGGCGGATCGCAATGCCGTCTCCCTGACTCGAGAGAACATTGCCGCCGACATTGACGGCGGTGGCTGCGCCGCCTCAGGTGGAACGAACTGCACCTATGCATCACGTGTTAGCGAACTTGAGCGGACCCTCGCCGACGCCGGCCTCGACCTGCCGGACCCACGCGGTTATCCGCAGCTCAGCAGCGCTGGTGAGCCAACGGGGAGCCGCGACGACGAACAGTACGCACGGGCGCTCTACGTCCGGCTGGCCGCGCTTGAGGGGCTCCTCCTCGCGCCGACCGAAGGCCAACTCGGCGCCGCGTTCCCACTTCTTGACGTGCAGAGTGCTCCGGTCGGCGCCGGTCCCTACGAGTTTGTGGAGCGCGTGCCTGGGGGCTACGTACAGCTTGCCGCCTTCAAGGCGTTCGCCCTTGGTGCGCCACCGATGTCGGCAATGACGCTCACGGTCTTTACATCGCCATCCGGTGTGGTGAAGGCCTTTCAGGGGGGCACGATTGATTGGGCCCCTGACCTTCGAGCCGCAGATGTTGCTGGCCTGACTGTGAGCGACGACGCCACGCTCCTTCACATCGCATCACTTCGCGGATACAACTACCTCGCGTTCAATACACGCGAGGGGCGCCTCTTTGCCAACAGTGTCACCCGCCGTGCGCTTGCCGCCTGTGTCGACCTGCCGGCGATCATCACTGGTGCCACCGACGAGACCGGAATCAAGATCTCCAGCACCGTGGCCCCAACCTCGTGGGCAGCGGAGAACCCTGCTGTCGCAGAGGCCGTGCGCGATGTTGCTGGCGCACGCGCCGCGCTCATCGCCGATGGATGGGAGGCAGGTGAGGATGGGGTCTTCACTCGCGCTGGTACGCGATTAGAGGCCGACATCATCGTTCGCGAAGGTCAGGCCACGCGCACTCGTGCCGCTCAGCTGATCGTTGATCAGGTCGCAGAGTGCGGCATCTCTCTCAACGTGGCCGAACTTCCCTTTGCTACCGACATCGCGCCGCGGCTGCGCTACCCAAATGACTTTGATCTCTATCTCGGGGCGTGGCAGTGGAGCCTTGATCCCGACGACTCAGACATCTTTGCCTCGAGCGCCTGCCCAACCGAAGAGGCTCCAGCCGGAAAGAACTTCGTCTGCTGGTCGAGCGCATCTGTCGATCAGCTCCTTGCCCAAGGAGTCTCTGCTGGAAGCATTAGCTCTCGCGTCGGCATCTACGCCACCATTCAGTCGCTTCGACGCAGTGAGCGCCCGTACCTCCTCCTGTGGGGCGATCCTGGATACGCTCTGCTGCGCAACCGGTTCACCTGGGCGACACGCGAGGCTGATGTGCAGAGTCCGCTCTACGCGTGGTCAATCCACACGTGGGACTTGCAAAAGTAGGGGCTGATGCGACGCAGAGTACTCGCCCTCGCGCAAATCGCCCCAACACTTGGTGACCTTGCGCAGAACTTTGCCGTGCATCAAGAGAAGATCGCTGAGAGTCGGGCGGCGGGTGCCGACCTGGTGATCTTCCCCGAGCTCAGCCTGACTGGATATCAGCTGCAAGACCTTGCACCAGAGGTTGCGATGCGGCGAACCGATCCACGCCTTGCGGCGCTGGCGAAGCTCACGAGCGGCGGACCCTCTGCGGTTGTCTCCTTTGTTGAATCGACCGATGACCATCGACTCTTCGCCGCAGCCGCCCTGCTCGAGGGCGGTGAGGTGCGCCATGTGGCACGCAAGTGTTATCTGCCAACGTATGGGCTCTTTGATGAGCGACGCTTCCTCGCGGCAGGCGATGCGATTCGTGCAACCCGAGCGGCCCTTGGGGGCTCAGCGGTGGCGGGCGATGTCGGCTTCGGCATCGGTGTGTGCGAGGACTTCTGGCACCCAACCCTCCCAGCGATCCTTGCGCAGGACGGGGCCGAGCTCCTCATCAACGTGGCGGCGGGGCCGGCGCGCGGTGCAAGCGTGGACGCCGATCAGGGGCTTGGCTCTGCGGCATCCTGGGGCACCCTGCTGCGTGCGACCGCGGCGCTCACAACCTCCTACGTTGCCTTCACCAATCGAGTCGGCGTTGATGAGTCGCTGATCTTCTGGGGCGGCTCACGCGTGATTGGACCCGACGGCGTTGTGATTGCAGAGGCGCCACTCTTCGAAGAGGCGCTCCTCTTGGCCGAGATCGATCTTGATGAGGTGGCACGCGCCCGTAGCGCACTCCCGCTCTTGCGTGACGAGCGCCTAGAGCTGACGCGCCGCGAATACGACCGCATCATTGCCACGCGCGCCGGCCTCGAAGAGGCGTAGGCAGCCCAATGAGTGACGACACCGGTCGCGCGCCACACGACGAACTCGCGATTGATCCCGAGATGGTCGCGGCCATGTGCCGCGCCTTCATCACCTCCCATGTGGCAAGCACTGGCGCCGAGCGCGTGGTGCTGGGCCTCTCTGGCGGCATCGATTCTGCACTCGTTGCCTACCTGACCGCCGCGGCGATCGGCGCAGATCGCCTCACGGTGGTGCTGATGCCAACGGCGTCGTCATCCCCCAGCTCCAAGGCTGATGCGGAGGCGATCGTGAGCGACCTCGGATGCCAGAGCGAACTCATCTCAATTGAGGCCCCCTTGGCGGCACTCATCGCGAACCTACCGGCAGGCGAGAGCGTGACTCCAGTGCGTCGGGGGAATATGGCGGCACGACTTCGCATGACCACGCTCTATGACCGCTCCGCCCTGCACCGTGGGGTGGTGGTAGGGACAGGCAACAAGAGCGAGATTCTGATCGGCTACTCCACGATCTTCGGCGATGCCGCATCGGCCTTCAACCCAATCGGCGATCTGTACAAGACGCAGGTGCGCGAGCTCTCGCGCCATCTCGGCGTGCCGACGCAGATCATTGAGAAGGCACCGAGCGCCGATCTCTGGCCCGGTCAGACCGACGAGGGCGAGGGCGGCTTCGACTACCCAACGCTGGATCGCGTGCTCTATCGCATCGTTGATCGTCGGCTGCCACTCAAGGATGTGATCGCAGAGGGTTTCGATCGTGACTTCGTTGAGCGAGTGAGCGAGATGATTCGCCGATCGGAGTTCAAGCGCCAGATGCCACCAATCGCGAAGGTGGGGGGCCGGAGCAGTGGGAGCGACTATCTCTACCCTCGGCGGCGCCCAAAGCTTGACTGACGACCAGCGTGGCGGTGGCGCAACGCCTGGTGCGTTGCACATCGTCTCTACCCCGATCGGTAATCTCGCCGATCTCACGCCGCGCGCGGCGGCAGTGCTGCGCGAGGTTGGGCTGATCGTTGCCGAAGACACACGCGTCTCCCGCCCGCTGCTCGCCAGCATCGACGTGCACACAGAGCTGACGGCCCTGCCAGGTTTTGATGAGGCCGACCGAGTGGCGCCAATCATTGCCCGCCTGCAGTCTGGGACCGCCGTCGCGCTGATCAGCGACGCTGGCACGCCACTGATCAGTGATCCAGGGGGTGCGCTCGTCGCCGCTGCAGTCGCTGCAGGGATCCGCGTGATTCCGATTCCTGGCGCCTCCGCTCTGCTCGCCGCTGTTGTTGCCGCAGGTGTCACTGGTCCACGCTGGTCATTCGAAGGATTCCTCCCTCGCAGTGGCGCTGATCG
>Ga0208597_1001053_pt1 | contig 10870 bp, 10 predicted proteins | sample LakMenEpi05May12_FD_150673 | JGI IMG/M metagenome (GOLD analysis project Ga0208597, IMG submission 150673) | Freshwater microbial communities from Lake Mendota, WI - 05MAY2012 deep hole epilimnion (SPAdes) | ecosystem: Environmental > Aquatic > Freshwater > Lake > Epilimnion/Euphotic zone ...
ATTCAAAAGTTGATTATACTTTTAAATTTAAGAATACTGGAAAAGAAGACTTGGTAATTTCAAACGCTCAAGGTTCTTGTGGTTGTACCATTCCAGAATATCCAAAAGAAGCTATCAAACCTGGTGAAAGTGGAAAAATTAAAGTTTCGTTTAACTCTGCTGGAAAATCGGGGAATCAGCAAAAATCTATTACAATTACCGCAAATACTGAAGTTGAAAAAGAATTATTAACAATAAAAGCTCAAATTAAATAAACTAAATAAAATTTTTATGGAACAAATACAAACGTTTTTACCTTTTATCTTAATGTTCGTGGTTATCTACTTTTTTATGATACTACCACAACAAAAAAGAGCCAAAAAAGAAAAAGAATTTGAAAGCTCGCTAAAAGTTGGCGAGAAAATTGTAACCAAAAGCGGTTTGCACGGAAAAATCGCTGAATTGGGCGATACAACTATTGTTCTCGAAACAATGTCGGGAAAATTAAAAATGGAGCGTTCAGCAATTTCTATGGAAATGAGTGCTGCACTGAATAAAAAATAGTTAAATTTAGAGATTTAAGTCTTGTTGTCATTTCGACAAAAATTTTAAAAAAAGCGTCTTGAAATTTCTTTCTTGACGCTTTTTTTGCTTAACTAACCTCAACTTTTTATTTAATGGTATCTTTTGTCCAAAATTGTGGTAATGGTTTGGGCTGTTCAATATCAAAATTGGAATCATTTTGTTTCTCAAAACTCTCACAACTACAAAACCTTTGTCTTTTTATTTATAGGTGTTTGCTACTGAAAACATGTTATTATTAGCGATTTATTATGATTACTTTTTATTTTTAGTAGCTTTTTTCAAATCTTCGCCACCAGGAATTTTCATTTTATCTGTTAGAACTGATAATTCATCCAAATAGAAGTTTCCTGTTAATGACATCAAAACGGTTTCGTTTGCTTTTGAACCATCAATAAACATTACTAATTCTTTAATTTGACCATCAATAGTTCCAGATTTCACCATTATTTTAATGTTTTTTCCACTGTCATTAACACGCATTAACTCTTCTAAACCACCGGTTTTGGTATATTTTTCGGCAGCAGCTTTCATTTCGGCAGTGGCTTTTGTGCTTGAAGTGGTGAAAACTTTAAGATTGTCTAATTTTTTTATTAAACTTAAATATTGCTGTGCCTGCTTATCTGAAGCCTCCATTTTGACTTTACTCATCAACTCAAACATTTTTTTGTTTACAACAATAGAAGTTACATCGGCTTGCCCATCAAATTTATCAAAGGCTGCTTGACCAAAAAAGGTATTTGAAACAAATACAAATGCGATAATTAAAATTACTTTTTTACTCATGATTTTAAATTTAGATTTTTGGAATTCGAGAATCGTTGATTTCATAATTCTTGATTTTTAAAATTGATTTTTACTTTATTAATTGATAATTAAATTTGATTTGTTTTTATGAACATAGACCTGTCTGCCGACAGGGAGGTTTAAGAAATTTGAAAAATTAATAAAATCTCCTTCTTAATTGAAATTGATTTTTGACATTGAAATTGCCATTGATATTGACATTGATTCTATTTAAATATTAAATTTTTTGATTCTTGATATTCATTAACATACTCTACACTTTTTATGCCAACATTTACATTTTCAGAAACCAAGTTTAAAGCTTTTTGGGTTTCTCTAAAAGCAACTTCTGGATCATCATAGGTTCCAAGTTCGCCAGTTGTTTTGTTTTTTGTTTCCATGTTCAAGTAGCTAAAAACTCCAACACCTAACAAGATTGTAAAAGAGGCCGCAATTGACAACCAAAGAGTGTTTTTCTTTTTGTTATGAATCACAATTTCTTTAGTAAATTTTTCATTTTTAGCTTCAGAAAAATAACCAAACATTGATTGGTATTGCTTCAAATTGGGAGCAACATTTCCGCTAGCAAAGTAGTTTTTCAATTCTTGTTCTTCGGCAAGATTGGTTTCTCCTTGAAAGTAGTTTTCTAGTAATTTTTCTATTCTATTCAATTCCATAACTATGTGTTTTTTGCATGGTTTCGCGTATCATTTTTCTTGCTCTCGAAAGCGCTACTCGAATAGCCGTTTCATTCATGTTTAACATTTTGGCAATTTCTTCAAATTCATATTGCTCAACATCACGCATTTGAACAATTAGTTTTTGTTGTTCGGGTAATTCGTTTATTATTTTTTCTACCCAATTCAAACTGTCTGTATCTTCTATTTTTTGCAACAACCCAACTTGTTTGTCTTCATAATTAGAATGAATTAACTGCAAATTGCTCGCTCTTTTCGACTTTAATTGATCCAAACAATAATTTTTAGTCGTTGTCATGGCAAAAGCCTCCAAACTTGTATAAACGTCCAACTTATCATTTTTGTTCCATAATTTTACCAATATTTCCTGCGTGGCATCTTCGGCTTCTTCAGTGCTTATAAGCAATCGCTTAGCCAATCGAAAGACTTTATCTTTGAAAGGTGTAACTAATTGTATAAACTCTTTTTGGTGCATTATAGTTGGTTTGGTTGCGCTTATGTAGTCAAGACGAATGAGGATTTATTTTGTTACAAATAAAATTATTTTTTTCATACTTTTGATAAAATTATAATTATTATGACAAACAAATTCAAAATTATTCTATTACTCTTCTTAGTATTCAATAGCTGTGAAAAACAAGAAGATAATTATGTTCCTGAAAACTTACAGGTTAACAATTTCATATGGAAAGGATTGAATTTGTACTATTTATGGCAAGCTGACGAACCAGACTTGGCTGATAGCCGTTTTGGAAATCAAACCGAATTGAATAATTTTCTAACTGGCTATTCAAATCCCAATGATTTATTTCAACATTTATTGAACAAACCCGCCAGCCAATTTCCAGAAGGAGAAGCCATTGATAGATTTAGTGTGCTATTTTCAGATTATTCGCAATTAGAAGGAATTCTATCAGGAACCACTTTAAACGACGGAATGGATTTTGGACTAAAATATAAAAGCAGTAGTTCAAACGAAATTTTTGGTTGGGTTAGATATGTCTTACCCAATTCGGATGCCGCCAATAAAAATGTTCTACGAGGAATGATTTTTTACGGGATAAATGGAACTACATTAACTGATGCTAATTATAGAAGTTTATTAAATTCAACTAACTATACCATTAATTTAGCAGACTATGACAATGGAAATATTACGCCAAATGGTCAATCAATAATCTTGACAAAATCGGTTCTTTCTGAAAATCCAGTTTATTTAACCAAAGTTATTGATTCGGGAAATAAAAAAATTGGTTATTTGATGTATAACGGGTTTTATTCTCAATACGAATCACAGTTGAATCAAGCTTTTGGTCAATTAAAATCGCAAGGCGTAACCGATTTAGTTTTAGATTTACGCTATAATTCTGGTGGATCAATTGCAACAGCAGGACGATTGGCAAGTATGATTACAGGGCAGTTAAATGGACAAATTTTCGGCAAACAACAATGGAATGCAAAAGCACAAGCTTATTTTAACCAAAATAATCCATCAGAATTGATAGATTTATTTCCTAGCACAATAGGAAACGGTCAAGCTATAAACAGTTTGAATTTGAATAAAGTATATGTTTTAACTTCCAAAAGTACAGCTTCTGCAAGTGAATTAGTCATTAACGGATTGGAACCATATATAAGTGTTATTCAAATTGGTGATGTTACAGTTGGAAAAAATGTTGGTTCAATAACCTTATACGATTCGCCAACATTTACCAAAAGCGACATCAATACCAAACATAAATATGCAATGCAACCTTTGGTGCTAAAAATTACCAATAAAAACAACTTTGGCGATTATATAAACGGTTTACAACCAGATGAATTAATCAAAGAAAATTATGGGAATTTAGGCATTTTAGGAGAAACAACCGAACCATTGTTAAATGCAGCTATAACCAAAATCACAACTGGCGGAAGAAGTAACCAACCGCAACAGAAAGAGTTTAAAAATTTCAAAGATTCTAAATCACTGAATGAAATTGGAACAGACATGTATCTAGAGAAAGTTCCTTTTATAAACTAAAAAAAATGGCTGCTTTAATTGGCAGCCATTTATTTAAATTGTAATTATAATATTATTGGTTGAAGTAGAATCCGTTTGGGGCAATTCCTCCAATGTCAATAGTCTTTAATAAACTTCCTAAAGAAGGACTATCTTGTGTTTCTCCTAAAGAATACACCAATACTTTACCATTTTGTGTATAGTCCTTTACATCCGAAACATAAATTTTATTTGTTTTAATTGCAAATCCAAGTAATTCATCAGCAGAAGTTGTCATAACCAAAGGATAAGAATACGATATTGAACCGTTCTCACTTACAATCGTTTTTAGCTTATAAATTTTACTGCCAATTGTAAAATATTTATTTGCACCATATAACACTAAATTAGAGGGATATACTACTAATGGATTATCACCACCAGTATCATAAGGAAAACTAATCAATGCTTGAACTGAATTATTTGATAAATTAATTTTTATCAATTTACCTGAAGTTTGAGAAGGTGCTGTTGGAAAATATCTTGAATTTCCTCCACATAAAACCCATAAACTTCCATTTTCAATTTCCATTGAGTTTGGTGAGTCACCTACTGTTATTGAATTTAATATAGTATCTGTATTGGCATCAAGAACAACAATTTTATTCCCAGAAGTATATAATCCTCCTTGTGCCAAATATAATTTATTACCATCGGCAATAATCTTTTCTGCACTTCCACCTGGCACAGAGATGGTTTTTATTTGAGAATTTGTTGCCAAATTAATTACCGAAATATAATCATCATCAAAAGATTCAAAATTTGCTTGATTAGTTACATAAGCCTTGCCATTTGCAAAAGTGATGTATCTTGGATTGTTTAAATCAGACGAAATTGTTGCAAGTTTTACCATTGTATATCTATTAACAACTTCAATTTTATCAGAATTACTTACAACAATATAAGCTAAATCATTATAAAAACCTATGCTTTGTGCTGAATCTCCCAATGAACTACCATTTGCTAAACCATAAATATTATTTGTGTATTTATTCAAGTCAAATGATATATATGAAATAGATGCTGTTGGAGTTTGAAAATTCCCTTCATTCAAAACCAGAACCCCACTGTCGTATGTGCCTTTTGATGTATAAAATGGTGGAGTATCTTCTTTAACACAAGAAACAAAGAATAGCGAGCTAAATAATACTAATAAAAACAGTTTATTACATTTCATTTTTTATAATTTTAGGGTTAAATTTACTAAATAATTTCTACCAGGCAATGGTCTGTAAGCTACGCTCTGATAGTTTTCGTTGAACAGGTTTTGAGTTTGAAAACCTAGTTTGTATTTATTTTCTTTTCCAAAATCATATGCTAATGCAAGATTTGAAACATTATATGATTTTATAAAAGCTTCGTGGTCGCTTTGTGTATAAACAAATCCGTTGAAAAGATATTGATAATTGAAGTTTAGTTTCTTAAAATTATAGGCGAAACCAGCTGTAAATTTATGAAACGGCACATAGGTTAATTGTTTGCTAGTCTTTTCATTTTCAGAAATGGTGTAAGCATAACTCGAATTTACTTGAAAAAAATGTTTTGCAATTTGTTTTTTATAGTTTAGCAAAATTTCATTTCCATAACTCGTTACATTGTCAATATTTTCAGGTTTCCAAACAGAATTTTTAGGAATCCATCTTATTAAATTAGAAATTGAATTATAGTAAGATGTAATTTTAATATCAATGTTTTTAAAAGTGAGCTCATGCCCTATTTCACTCTGAATAGCACTTTCCGGTTTCAAATTAGGATTTCCTGCTCCAACCCAAAACAAATCATTAAAAGTTGGAATTCGGAAATTTTTGGAAATGTTTAATTTAATTTTATAATTAGAATTCACATTAAAATTAGATCCAAATGCCATCAAAATTGGACTTTCATAAGCATCTGTAACTTCTTTTCTGATACTCAAATCATATTGAAAATAATTAGAAATTTTATGATTTAGCAATAATGAAAAAGCGACAATATCTCGTTTATTTTCGCCAATATTTTTACCAATTCCTTTTGTGCCTGAATAGTCAACAATTCCATTCAATTTAATTTTGGGAGAAAATTTATATTCTAAACCATATTTGGCAATAAATGTTTCTGCTCTTGATGTTTCAAAATTTTCAAAATTATAATTGTTGAAATATCGATACTTTTCAGTTAAAAAAGCCAACTTGAAACTTGAAGCTATTTTGGAAGTCGAGTACAACCATTCAGCTAAATTTCTGCTATTTACATCATGGTATTTACTTTCAGATTTTGACTCAATAGCGGCAGAAAAATGTCTTTCACTATCATAAAATTGACTGTAAATCCTGAAAACATTTGATTTATTCAATTTGTAACCAAAGCTCAAATTATAGCTATTATTGTAAAATTGTCCATTGGTATTTTTAAAATTAGAATTTAAAAACGGATAATCATTATCAGAACTATTACGTGAAAAATTGAAATTGACACTAACTTTATTGGTAGAAAATGTAGTCCTAAAACTCGAGTCAAAAGTATTGAAACTTCCATAACTAAGAAACAAATCGTTTTCAAATTTGTTTTTAAAAACCATTTCGTTATTCAAATGAATACTTCCACCAATGGCACTACTGCCGTAAATAGCACTTCCGCCACCAGCTCTAACAGTAACCGAATTATAGTTTCGAGTGGTTATGGTATTAAAATCAGTTTGCCCGTTAAATTGTGAATTTATATTTATTCCGTTCCAAATAACGGCTGTTTGTTGCGCTGTTGTACCTCTAAAAGATGGAGACGAAACCATTCCTAATCCGTTTTCTTTGAAATAAACTACCGAATTATAATTGAGTAAGGAAGTTAATGAAGATTGATTTTTAGAAATAATAGAATCATTCAGTTTTTGAACCGATAACGAACCCGAAAAAGTGTTTAAATGTAAATCGGAAATCTGAACATCTTTTAAGACAATAGTATCATTTTGCGCCAAAACAAATTGACACACCATCACAAGCACGAAAAAAAACAGTTTTCTTAAAGTCATAATTTCAGAATCTTTTTTCCCGAAGATTCGATATTTGTTAAGAAAAAAGGCAGGTCTCCTGGCTTGCGTCTTGTTGATTGTCTTCCCATTCGCCGGAGCGAACAGTGACCTTGTAGTATCAACAAGCTTAGTAGCTTACAGTTGCGGGAACAGCGTTAGATTTTTGAATTCTGAATTTTGATTTATTTGATTTTTGATTTTAAATCAGAAATCTAAAATCGTTAATCAGCAATCTCCAATCACTAACTTCCCTTTTAATGCGATTCGTGTGAACCACAACCTTAATTCGAGGTCAAAGGTATGAAAATAATTATTTATACAATTTAATTTTTTAAGAAAAATCTCTTATCTTTACACTACTAAAAACCAATTTGTTATGAAAAAATTAGCGCTTATCTTTATCTTTTTTTTTACATTTCATTTTTCAAATGCACAAAGTATTTCTATCTCACAAATAGAAGTTGAATATGTCAGTGAAGGAATTAATGTAAATGTAAAATCTGAATCTATAAATGGTGCAGGATTTTTAAGCTACTCCTACTCCATTGACGGAAATTCAATCACTTTAGATGTTTGTTATTGGTTTGACAACACACTTCCTGTTTTAACTTTTGACCAAACTTTTTTTATACCGTTAGCAAATAGTGGAACGTATAATTTAATTGTTAACGGTATAAATTCTTCTTCTCAAACTAACTGTGACAATTATAGCAATACTTCCAGCGTATTGTTAACAATAACTTTTCTTTCTACTACTTATTTTATAAAACCAACAACTATAATTTATCCAAATCCATTTCAAAATAATTTTACTATTGAAACAGAAAAAACAATTACAAATTATTCATTATTTGATCTTACAGGAAAAAAAATAATTGAAACCTTTTCAAAAAATGAAATTGACAACTTTTCATCTCAATTGAATTCAGGAGTTTATTTTATAAATCTTGAATTTGAAAATGGACAAAAAACTAATTACAAATTGATTAAAGAGTAATTATTTATCTTCTTTCTTTTTAGAAAATTTATAAATCAGCCAAATAAATCCAACTACAAAATGTAGCAAAATGATTCCGCCAACTATGTACATGAAAGTATTTGAATTGTCTCTCATAACTTATTTTTCTGCAAATCTACTAGCTAATTAAATTAGATTTGGTATCAATTGCTGCACAAGCATCAATTTATTAAAACATTGTTTTACTTTTGTCAAAAAAAAATAGCACAATGCCTACTTTCAGATTTATTTTACCACTTTTATTCTTATTTATTTTTGTACAATGCAAACAAGAAACCAAAGCTCAATCTGAAATAACTACCACAAATACAGTCAAATACGCAAAAGGATTTTCGATTGAAAATTACTCAAATTATTCAATCGTAACTGTTAAAAATCCTTGGCCAAAAGCTTCAAAGTCATACCAATATATATTAAAAAATAAAAACGGAATTATTCCCGATTCTTTAAAAAACAATATTGTTATAAATATTCCGGTTCAATCGATTGTTGTAACTTCTACAACACATATTCCGTCTTTAGAAATGCTGAATGAAGAAAAAACGTTGGTTGGTTTTCCAAATCTTGCTTATGTTTCATCAGAAAAAGTTCGTGCTCTGATTGATGCAAAAAAAATCAAAGAATTAGGAAACAATCAGTCCTTGAATACTGAAGTTTTAATCGATTTACAACCTAATGTTATTATTGGTTATGGTTTAGATAACAATAATCCGACTTTAGATAATTTAGAAAAAAGTGGTTTAAAAGTTTTGCTAAACGGCGATTGGAACGAACAAACACCGTTGGGAAAAGCAGAATGGATTAAGTTTTTTGGTGCGTTGTATGACAAACAAGAACAAGCTAACGAAATCTTCTCTAAAATTGAAAACGAATATTTAAAAACGATTGAAATTGCCAAAAAAGCAATAGCAAAACCAACTATTTTAGCAGGCGATATTTTTGAAGGAAAATGGTATTTACCAAGTGGAACAAGTTGGGGAAGTCTGATTTTGAAAGAAGCCAATTCTAATTATTTATGGAAAGAAACAACAGGAACTGGCAGTTTATCATTATCCTTTGAAACTGTTTTTGAAAAAGCAAAAGAAGCCGATTTTTGGATAACATCGGGACAATTCTCTAAATTTAAAGAAATGACAGATGCAAATCCGCATTATGAACAATTTAAAGCTTTTCAAAATAAAAATGTGTATTCGTTTGCTGGAAGAAAAGGAAAAACTGGCGGTGTTTTGTATTATGAATTAGCACCAAATCGCCCTGATATTGTTTTGAAAGATTTAGTGAAAATTTTGCATCCAGAATTATTAGCTGGATATAAACCATTCTTTTTTGAGAAGTTGAAATAAAACACAGATTTCACAAATTATCACAGATTTTTTTTCAACTTTGCAGTTATTCAAACCTTGATAATGTACAAAACCCGAAATGCTTTTCTTTTTTCAATATTGTCATTGCTATTGCTAGTGGCATTTTTATTGAACATTACTTTCGGACAAGTTGCCATTCCTTTAAAAGAAGTTTTCAAGAGTTTATTGGGTTCAACGGCAAGCAAAAACACTTGGGAATACATCATTTTTAACTTTAGATTACCCAAAGCAATAACCGCCATTTTGGTCGGAATTGGATTATCAATTTCAGGTTTATTAATGCAAACTTTATTCCGAAATCCTTTAGCTGGTCCTTATGTATTAGGATTAAGTTCTGGGTCAAGTCTAGGAGTTGCACTTGTAATTTTAGCTTCAAATATTTTGGGTTTTGGAATTTGGAATTTGGAAGTTAGCATCATTATAGCTTCTTGTTTAGGAAGTTTTCTGGTAATGTTACTCGTTTTAATCATTTCTCAAAGATTAAGAGATACCGCAACTATACTAATTGTAGGCTTAATGTTTAGCAGTTTTACCAGTGCGATTGTTTCGGTTCTAACCTATTTTAGTTCGGCAGAACAATTGCAAAAATTTACGTTTTGGAGCATGGGAAATTTGGGTAACTTATCTTGGCAAAATATTTTCATTTTATTTATTGCCGTATTACTTGGTTTGCTATTAAGTTTACTTTCAATAAAATCGCTCGATGCTTTGTTGCTTGGTGAAAATTACGCAAAAAGTATGGGACAGAATGTGAAAAAATCAAGATATATAATCATAATTGCAACCAGTATTTTAGCGGGAAGCATTACGGCTTTTGCAGGGCCAATTGCTTTTGTTGGATTGGCAGTTCCACATTTAGCAAAATTACTTTTTCAAACCAGTAATCATAAAATTTTGTTTTGGAGTACGATTTTAATTGGTGGCATTTTGATGCTTTTTTGTGATATGATTTCGCAATTGCCAGGATTAGATTTTACATTACCTATCAATGCCATAACCTCAATAATTGGTGCGCCTATTGTAATTTGGTTATTGATCAGGAAGAAGAATTTAGTTTGATGGTTTTGAAACAAATAGAAACATAAAAATGAGTAACAACATACTTTCCGCTTCAAATTTATCCATTGGTTATGTTACCAAAAAGGAGAAAATTGTTATTGCATCTAATCTAAACTTAAATTTAAAGGCTGGAAAACTTGTAAGTTTGGTTGGTGCCAACGGAATTGGAAAATCAACTTTATTACGAACACTTTGTGGAATTCAAAAACCTATTTCAGGTATTGTTTTTTTAAATGAAAAAGATATTCAGAGCTTTCAACCGTTAACTTTGGCTCAAAATTTAAGTTTGGTTCTAACCGAAAAATTGCCACCAAGTAATTTGACAGTTTTTGAATTAAT
>Ga0208597_1001055_pt1 | contig 10862 bp, 10 predicted proteins | sample LakMenEpi05May12_FD_150673 | JGI IMG/M metagenome (GOLD analysis project Ga0208597, IMG submission 150673) | Freshwater microbial communities from Lake Mendota, WI - 05MAY2012 deep hole epilimnion (SPAdes) | ecosystem: Environmental > Aquatic > Freshwater > Lake > Epilimnion/Euphotic zone ...
CAAAGATAGGTAAAACCCTATAATTGTGTGTAATTACAATTAATTTCTAGGTCTACTTTTTCGGTAACAGCGCTTGCATCAATCTTAAAATCTGACATAGTGATGCTCATGGTGGCAGCAGCGGCAATTGTGCCTTTTCGAATGTTTAAGGTTGCGGTGGTTTGAACGGGTTTTGTTACACCATGCATGGTTAAATTTCCAACAATTTTGGCAGTATACTTGCCCTCTTTACTGAGGTCAATGCTTTTTATATTTTGAATGGTACCCGTAAAACTTGCTCTTGGATATTTTTCACTCTCTACATATTCCTCATTAAAATGCGTTTGCATTTCGGCGTACTTAAATTGAAATCCTTTAAATAGTAAACTAAAACGAATCTCGCCTGTCGCGCTTATTTTACTAGACACTTCGTTGTTAATGGCACTTACATCCGCGTCGGTGGGCGATACAAATTTGATACTCCCTTTTTTTGTGCTAAAACTTACAATGGTATCTTTTTGAACTGGCTCAACATTTGCTGTAACTCTTTTTGTGGTATCTGTTTTACCTTTAAATAGTAGCACCGCTTCATTGATTACAACATTATTATCTTCTGGAAAATAGCCTGCGCAAATTCCTTTGTAAACTATGCTATCAAAGGGTTGTACTGCATCTTGTAAAGCGCTAAATGCAACGGTAATGCTGCCTGTATGTAGGTCATTTTCAATATTTATTACCCAGTTACCCGCTTCATTTTTTGAGGCTTCTTTTACAATGCCGGAAAGTTCTAATACTTTATCATTGTATTGACTACTTGCCGTTTTTTCATTTTGTTTGAAAGCGTCAAGTAATGCATTGATTTCTGTTTTAACGGCTATTTCATTGTTAATGTTACGCTGTGGTTTATGGTATATCCACCATGCAAATCCTGCACCAGCAATCACCACAATTACAATGAACCCGATGGTATATTTTATCCAAGCTTTCATACTGTACAATTTATTTTACGTATTGACCTACCGGTAATCTGTTGGTTATACTTCTAGCAAGCGTCATTTCATCTGCGTATTCTAGTTCGCCACCAAAAGCAATGCCTCTAGCAATGGTGGTTACCTTACAGCCAAGTGGTGCTATCTTTTTTTGTATGTAATAGATGGTGGTATCCCCCTGAATGGTGGGATTAAGGGCAAATAATATTTCTTCGGTGCTTTCTTTTTCTATTCTAGTAATTAGGCCCTCAATATTTAGTTGCTCTGGCCCAACACCATCTAAAGGTGAAATAATACCGCCAAGTACATGGTAAGTACCATTAAACTGACCGGTGCTTTCTATGGCAATCACATCTCTAATATTTTCAACCACACAAATGATTTGCTGGTTGCGCGCACTATTAGCGCATATCGAGCAAATATTGCCATCACTAATATTATAACAGCGCTGACAAAACTTAATTTCGTTGCGCATTTTTTTGATGGTATCACCAAACATGGTAACATCTTCGGTGTCCTGCTTAAGTAAATGCAAAACGAGGCGTAAGGCTGTTTTTTTTCCAATACCAGGCAGCTTGGCAAATTGGGCCACTGCATTTTCAAGTAAGGAAGAAGGTAGTTGCATACGTTTTTAATTTACCAAGTAACCGTTATTTCATTGTCCCAATTATTGCGTACAGAAATAGGCTTTGGAATTTCTATAACAATTTCTGGCTGCCTTTTGTTGAGCTTAAAAGAACCCGTGTCCCAAATACCATTTTTATTGGCATCAAAAAGTATCCTGAGTTCGTAACTACCCGGCTTGTACCGTTTAACAATTAACTGGTTACTTGATAGTGGATAGCTATTGATGACTTGGTCCCTTTCAATAATTTGCAAAACGGGGTGGCGTGTTGTATCAATGTTAGGGAACTTAAATTTAAGTAGTCCGTAGTCGTTTTCTTTTTTTGTGTAAAAAGATAAGGTATCCGATTTAGCAGTGGTATTGCCAAGACTATCTGCAACAAAACCCTTTGGTAGCAGTAGTTTAAAGGGCTCACCTGCTGGCCAGTTGTAGCCAATACTTAATGTTGTAGCGGCGCTATCTAGTGTAAGCGTATATCCTTCTTTGCTTACAAAATTGGTATCAACAAGCTTAATGGCTGCGGTATCTTTTATTGTTATTTTTTTTGCAAACGTCATTTCTAATGGCCCTAATACATCTTGCTCGCCATTGTTAAACGTAACATTGTATTTTAAACGCTTGTCTTCTTTGCTGTCTTTACTACTAGTGTTTGCGTAAATCTTTTTTTCAACTTTTTTAAATTCTTCAAACGCATACATAGTATCTGACTTTGTTGTTTCCGTCACAGATACAGGTGCGTTTAAAAAACCAAAATAGTTAGTGCTATCATCGTATTTTCTAGAAAAATTAGTAGGAATTACATACGCTGCATATTTACCTGGTGCTAAATTTTTAAAACTAAAATTTCCTTTACCATCAACGCGGGTATAATACCTAGGTGTGTTTTTGTAGATAGAAGTATCGTTTACATTATTGTGCAGTACTACAATGAGTGTGCTATCTATTTTTCCAGTAGCTGCTATAACCACATGTCCATTATATGTGCCATTATCAATGATGTTGCCGGTAGAAAAAATAAACCTAAAATTCTTCGCCATATTTGACTCATTCACATCTACTAATGCTTTTCCAAAATCCAGGGTGTACGTCGTGTTTTCTTCTAGTGAGTCTTTAAACTTAATAGTAACATTTTTAAGTTTATAGTCGATGATAGGCGTGTTTTTGACGGTAGGCGAAACAATCAAATTTTCTTGTAAGCCCTGAAGGGTAACATATTCATCAAAACTGAGTAGAAAGTTTTTGGTGTGTACATTGGTGGCTGAGTCTTTGGGTAATGCAACCACTAATTTTGGAGGTAAGCTATCCCTAGGGCCTCCACCTGGTGGAATAATATTGGCACATCCTGTTATATACAAACTTATAAGTACAAAAAAAACAGCCGCACCAATTGATTTAAACATCTTATGAATTGAAAGCGCAAACATAGGCTAATCTCCAGATTCGTCCTGCTCTTCATTTAATTCATGAAGCGCGATGGATATCTTATTTGTTTTGACAAAATTACACCAATGACATTCGTTTTTGCCACAACCCGTGTAAAATTCCTTGTTTTTAATTTTTTGCCATACCGTTTCTACCTGGTTTGTTACAGTTGCAATGTCCTGTGGCGTTACTACTACTTTTTCTTGCTTGTAGGCGCCTTGTTTATCGGGCTCAATAAAGTCAAATTTGGCGCTAATGGCCTCCCAGTCTTTGGATGGGTAGTTGTCTATCAAAATTTTGTAGAAAACGGCCTGTCTCCAATAGTCACCTCCGTTAGGATCTTTGTCGTGCGGTGGTTTTAGTTTGGGTCTGGCTTTGTCAATGTCTCCCGTTTTATAGTCCACTACATTTACACTTTTGCCATCAAATTCTATTTTATCTAGTTTGCCTTTTAAAGGAACGCCCTTGATAACAACATTTCTAATATTGGTTTCGGCAAGCACTACTTTATTCCAACTATTAATATTGGCGTCGTAGTAACTCGTTAATACGATTTCACCGTACTCTATTTTTCTATCAAATTGTTCTTTGGTAAAATTTTCTCTGTGACGGTGCATGTACCAATTAAAATCGGCAATAAATAATTCTTTGGACTGAAAAATGTTGTTGTTTTTTTGCATTTTTTGAAAAAGCATTTCAAGTGCAAAGTGAACCGCCGAACCAAATTCGGTGGCTTCCGATTTTCCAGAAGGAACCCGAACTAAATTATTATAGTAAAATTGTAAAGGACATTTTAAATAGTTGTTGAGTGCCGTTACGTTCATCACAAACTTGTCAAGTAGTGTGTTTACAAAATCAGCCTCTTCTTTTTCAATTTCTGGGGCCTGTTCTTTACTAAAACCAATCAGTGCAAATGCACTTAATTCCTCTTCTGTAATATTAATTTTTGAAGGTACGAGCCCATAGCCGTCGATAATTTCAGCTACAAATAGTGATGGTTCAATTTCTTTTCCATCATTTTTATATTGGGTATAGCTAATGGTCAAATGCTGTGCAGCCCTTGTTAATGCTACATAAAACAGGCGTCTTAGCTCTTCTTCTTCCTTGTGTGCAGGGCTAGATACAAAAATGGTATCAGGTAAATGATACCCTCCACCAGGCTTCTTTTTCTTTTCCCAATTGCTGGCGTTACAGCCCACAAAAAATACCTGCTCAAACTCAAGTCCTTTGGAGCCGTGTGCTGTTAATAAATTTACGGCCGCGTTACTTCCGCTTATTTTTGCTAAAGGAAGCACAAGTCCTTCTTTGTTCATGAGTGAAAAAATAGTAACGAGTGCATCAAGTGTAAGTCGAGGATTTCTGCGGGTTTCTTCTTTAATAAAATCAAAGAGTCCGGTTAGTAATTTTAATTCCCAATGTTTATCGGGACTTTCCATGATGCAGCGTAATAATCCCGATTCTTTGATACAGTTTTCAAATACTGTTTGCAAAGTTGCGTTGGGCACATCGCCAATTATTTTTTCTATAAAAGTAGCAGCAGCTTGTAAGCCTGGAATTTCTTTTGAAAACAAATCTTCACCTTGGCCACTTAATTTTTCTGATATGAGCCTGCGTAAAGATGTTTTATGGTCTCCAAATCTTCGGTCTGCAACGGCTGCACTTAATTTTGCAATTTCGATAGGAGGGATTTGAAACCAGTCAAAATGTAAAATTTCAAATAGTAAGGCGTCACCACCATATGGTATATCATGCTCAGCAGCTAAATACGTAAGTAGCTTGATTAATTTTTGTGGCGTTGGTTGGTGTAAAATATTAACGCTTCGCTTGCTGTAATATGGAATGTTTTTTTCCTTAAAATAAGTGGCTAACTCTTCTCCGTACTTGTTTTCTTTATAAATCACAGCAATTTGCCCAGGCGCTGTACCACTGCTTATCAGGGCTTCTACCGCATTTGTAATACCAATCATTTCGGCCCTTGGTGATTCGTAAACCTGAATAAAGGGTTTGTGCGTAAGGGCCGCTAAATTTGTGTTGGATGCTACTAAATCCTTACTGAGGCCTTCAATTTTTTTGACAAGCCTTTCTTCGTTTTTATCGATAAGGGTCTTTGACACGTCTAATATGGACTGTGTAGAGCGGTAGTTATTGGTAAGCACCACCGTTAATAAGCTATCCGAAAATTTTTCTGCAAAAGCTTGCATGTTTTCGATGTTGGCGCCCTGAAAGCGGTAAATACTTTGGTCATCGTCACCTACAACAAAAATATTAGGCGTATCCCAAAAACTAATGAGCTGTTCAACCAGTTTGTTTTGTGTTCCACTGGTGTCTTGGTATTCATCTACTAAAATATATTGGTATTGTTCTTGGTAGCGAACGAGTAAATATTTGTCTTCATCAAATGCACGAATCACCCAATTAATCATGTCATCAAAATCGTATCTGTTTTTGGCGCGCATCATTTCTTGAAAAACCGGGAAGGCAGCAACAGCAGCCTTTAATTTCTCCATTTTTTCTTTCTCTTCTTCTACTTTGCTTTCTTTTAGGTCACCGGCCTTAAACCCTTTGTAGGCGCGCTTATACACAAACTCTTCTCGGTTGGGTATGTCTGCAATATAGTGATCGATACAGCTGTAAATATAATCGGGTGTCCATCCTTCTTTTTTCATGGTAGAAAAAAGATGCTGCAAATTGTTGATCTCAAAATATACGTCCCCTCTGTATCTTTTTAACGGATGATTTTTTGGAAACTCGTCAATTAATTTTTTAAATAGCGCAATTTTTTCTAAATCAGAAATGGGATCTAAACTTGTTTTTTCAAATAAGGATAAATTTTCTTGTATAATATCATTACAAAAAGCATGAAAAGTATATAGGTTTACTTTATAAGCATCTGGACCAATAAAATCGAGTAGTCTTTTGCGCATGGCTACTACGCCAGCATCTGTATAGGTAAGACATAAAATATTTTCCGGCCTTGTGTCAGTTTCTAATAGTATTTTTCCAATACGTGCGCCTAGTATTTGTGTTTTTCCTGTTCCCGGACCGGCAATCACCATCACGGGCCCTTCCATATTGTCTACTGCCCTTTTTTGTGCTGGGTTAAGCCCCTGCATCATTTTGTCAAAAGCGGCTTGTTGTTCTACTTTAGTGATCATAGTTAAAGGTAAAATTTCTATGGTTACTTATTATGGCTGCTACCGTTTATTTAATGAAATAAGTCAAACAATTGCCTCCTGATTTTGTTGTAAGCTAAACTGCTATTATGTCTAAAGTATATACGATCAAAACAGTTCAAAAAATCCCTATTTCGCTAGAGGAAGCTTGGGACTTTTTTAGCAAGCCCTCTAATTTGGCAGCTATTACCCCCGATAACCTCGGTTTTAATATTATTAGTAAGTACCACGGTGAGCGTATGTACCCGGGTCAAATTATAGAATACACGGTTAAGCCTGTTTTAGGTATTCCTTTATATTGGATGACCGAAATCACCCATGTAGAAGACCACAAGTATTTTGTGGACGAACAGCGCTTTGGACCTTATAGCATGTGGCACCACCAGCACCATTTTAAGCAAGTTGAGGGCGGTGTAGAAATGATAGACATTGTACATTACAAACTACCCCTATTTTTTTTAGGTGATATTGCACATGCTTTATTTGTGAAAGCGCAGCTTACCCATATTTTTGATTACCGCTTTGAAGCCGTAGAAAAAAAATACGGTAAACTTTAATTCAGTTCTACAAGGCTGCTCACATTATTATTGAGATCAACAGATCCCACATAGAGTTTTTCGTTTTTCTTATGAAGAATGCTTGTGATATCTATGGCACTTGTTTTATTTGCTATTATTAGTTTTACCAGCTGTGCATTTTTAGCAGTTGCTTTAATGCCTGCTGCACAAGAGAAAATACCAAAAGATTTTATTTTTTCTTTACCAGTATAATTTACAACAACATTAGTAGTACCCTTTTTTTGGACAGAAGGAGCATCAGGTGCTGTGTCATCTAACCAAGGCATTGGAGGCACAAGAGCCGGATATTTGTAGTAATTATTTTGCAAGCTATCATTCCATCCATTTGGATTTTTTGCAAAAGTGCTACTGTTGTAAAATACGCTTCCTTGTGTGGTTTTAAAAGAACGAAGTAAGTTTATTTGATCTGGAATTTGATCTTTGCTCTTCCAAGCATCGTTGGTACCTGCTCTATAAATGCCATGCCCAATGTATAAGTGTTTGCCATAGGCATAGTCGTTCCACCATTTTAAAAGGACATCATAGTCTGCGAGTTTGTGTCCACGCTCCCAGTATAATTGCGGCACTACATAATCGATCCAACCTTTTTCTAGCCATAGTAAAATGTCGGCATATAAATCATCGTAATTGGTTTGTCCGCCTTTTGTTTCACTACCACGTGGATCCTGTGTTTTATTTCTCCAAACACCAAATGGACTGATGCCAAATTTAACGCGTGGGTTGGTGGCTACTATTGCTTTTTTAAGTTGCACAATAATACTATCGCAGTTGCTTCTTCTCCATTCGTCTTTAGACAAACCTTTTCCATATTTTGCAAAACTTGCTTGGTCCGGAAATTCTTTTCCTGCAATACGGTACGGATAAAAATAATCATCCATGTGCACCGCATCAATGGCGTATCTATTCACTAAATCTTTTACAAGTGCTGCTGTATGTGAACGAACGGCTGGTATTCCTGGATCAAAATATTTTTTGTCGCCATAAATTAAAAACCATTCGGGACGCTGTTTGGTAATATGATTTTCTGCCACCGATGATCTGTTGACATTAAATACAGCACGGTATGGATTAAGCCATGCATGAAACTCCATGCCACGTTTATGTGTTTCTTCAATCATAAAAGCGAGCGGATCATAAAATGGCTCTGGTGCTAAACCTTGTTTGCCCGTTAAATATTCTGACCATGGTTCAAAGCTAGATGGATACATCGCATCGGCTGCAGGACGCACCTGAACAACTACTGCGTTCATGCCATTTTTTTGGTGCATGTTTAATATGCTAATAAACTCTTGTTGCTGCGTTTCTGGGGGTAGCCCACGTTTACTAGGCCAGTCAATATTTTCGACGGTTGCAATCCAAACACCTCTAAATTCAAAATTGCGAACGGGCTGTGCCAATAAATAAAAAGTGCTTACAAGTAGCACCAAAAGTATTACTGTTTTTTTCATGCTTTAAAGATAAACGCCGATCTGTGTGGACGCGCTTTTGTGGAAGAATAATGTAGCGCGTGGTTAGTAATTCACAATTGCTAAAAGACGCTCATTGCAGTGTTAGTCTTCCCAAACGCTGAGGCCTTCGCTGCAATTGGCGCAAATATCAATCGACTTTCGGGAGGTCATTAAATTTTTTCTAAAAGCATGATACTCCTTGCTGTCCCAAACTTCTGTAAATGATTTGTTTTTTAAATTACCGAGTTGATGGGTTGCATCTTTATCAAAGCAGCATGGTACCACTATTCCATCCCAGGTAATTACGTTCGCATGCCATAATTTCCAACAGTGATTACCCAGTCCGTTTTTTACCTGCATTTGTCCAGCGCTGTCTTTTTTATACCTACTATATTTTTGATTGGTAGGAATGAGCCCGTGCGGGTCGTTCGCGTAATCATATACCTGTGCGGTTTTAAATCGCACGGCGTCTACACCGATTTCTGCGCCTAGTGCTTTAATATCTTCAATTTGATGTTCATTGGGCTTGACCACTAAAAACTGAAAGAAAATAAACGGCGTTTTACTTTTTAGTTCCTTTTTCCATTTTACAATGTTTCGGGCGCCTTCCATTACTTTATCCAGTTTTCCGCCAACCCGGTACTGCTCATACACTTCTTGGGTAGTGCCATCAATAGATATAATGAGCCGGTCCAGCCCAGATTCTACCGTTTTTTTGGCGTTTTCTTCTGTTAAATAATGTGCATTGGTAGAAGTGGCGGTATAAATCCCTTTTTTACTTGCATAAGACACCATTTCTAAAAAGGCGGGGTTTAAGTAAGGCTCTCCCTGAAAGTAAAAGATCAGATAAATTAAGTCTTTGTATACCGAATCGATTGTTTCGTTAAAAAACGAGGGCTGTAGCATGCCGGTTGGCCTCGTAAAAGCCCTTAACCCACTTGGGCACTCCGGGCAGCGGAGGTTACAGGAAGTGGTGGGTTCAAAAGAGATGGAAATGGGTAGACCCCAAACAATGGGTTTACCGGTGAAACGGCTTAATTGATAGCTGAAATACACTTTTGCCCCATTCCATAATCTACGTATGGTAAGTTTGGATAAAAAGTTGACAGAATCGTTGTAATTAAACTGCGGCACGGTGTAAAGTTAAGGCAAGCAACCAGAAAATAAGGCTCAATTTACTAGGGCCGTTTTAACAAATAATTTGTAATCTTTATTTTATTTATTGAGAAAAAAGTAGGAAATTTATTAGGCCTTTAAGTTAAAGGTTACCAACAAAATTTTATTTAACTTTTTCTCATAAGCAGTTAGTTTTGGTTATGGCCCCAATTTCCATTGGGGCCTATTTTTTTGACTTTACTTTTGCTTATACACGCTTAGTGCAATAGCAAGCGCACCAAGGCATCCAACCATGTCCGCTAAAATATCTGCTCCTTCAAATGAGCGGTTGGCCACAAGGTCTCTTTGTACAAATTCCATCGCAACACCATATACAATACCCGCTATGGATACCAGCCAGTACCATCCTATTTTTTGAAGGTTGGTAAGTGTGCTCTGAAATGCTGGGTAGTGGAATAAAATGCATAGCATACCAAACATGCCAATATGCACGATTTTATCAAACTGTGGGATATGAATAAAAAACCATCCACTTGGAACCGAAGATCCAGGTAAGGTGAGTAAGAATAGACTAATCCCTAAAAAAATAAAACCAGGTAAGAAATGTAGTTTTTTCATGTGTTACCCAACAAGGGCTGCATAAGCTTCGCTGCTCATTAAAGCGGCTACATCTGCTGGGTTGCTAACGGTCATTTTAACCATCCAGCCATCACCATAAGCATCTGTATTAACAAGTTCTGGTTGTTTTTCCAATAAAGCGTTTACTTCTGTAACAGTTCCTGCAACAGGTAAAAATAAATCACTCACTGTTTTTACTGCTTCTACGGTACCAAATACTTCTTCAGCGGCAAGTGCTTTACCAACAGTATTGATGTCGATATATACAATATCTCCAAGTTCATGCTGTGCAAAGTCTGTGATACCAATGGTTGCAACGTTTCCGTCTAATAGTATCCACTCGTGATCTTTGGTGTAGTATAGGTTTGCAGGAAAATTCATAGTTGTTTATTTATAGGTTGCAAAGATTGCATATTTATTCAAATTGACCAATCATTTGATCAACTAGTTTTAAAGTCCCTCTTTTTCAAAATAGAGCAGCACGTGGTCTTTTAAAAAGTTTTCTTGATCCGGGAGGTGCATCACCGGCAGTTCCTTGATTTGCTCAAAATGAGGCCATCCATCGGGGTCTTTTCCGGCAAAACGGTAATAATCGCTAGCACTTAATACGGTACAAACCGCCACGTGCATGAGGTCCTGTTTTTGCTCTTTGGATATCTTTTCTTGGATAAAACCGGTCTCCTGCATGCCAATTAAGAACAAAACACCCTCCAAATCGGGCTTTTTGCCAAAACGGTCCAGTAATTTGGCCTCCAATTGCCACCATCTTTGTTGTAAATCGTCTGTTGCAAAGCTCATATTGCAAATGTAAAGCCCAAAGCAGTGCGTACATCAGCTTTCAAAAGTTATCTTTGCAGAAATAGTTGATTTTATGTTACAGTTGAGTGTTTTAAGAAATGATCCTGCCTTTGTAA
>Ga0208597_1001056_pt1 | contig 10861 bp, 10 predicted proteins | sample LakMenEpi05May12_FD_150673 | JGI IMG/M metagenome (GOLD analysis project Ga0208597, IMG submission 150673) | Freshwater microbial communities from Lake Mendota, WI - 05MAY2012 deep hole epilimnion (SPAdes) | ecosystem: Environmental > Aquatic > Freshwater > Lake > Epilimnion/Euphotic zone ...
TATAATCACTCTGGAATCGGGGCTTTGGCTGGGATGGCTTTGCCTTCCCAGGTGGCTTGATTTTTGGCTTTGTCGTAAGTGAGGATGCGGTTGGCGCTTTGGGGGGCTGGAGGGACATCGACTTTGGGTAGCCATTGTTTGTGCTCGGCGATGATGGTGGCATGTTCGGGCAATGAGGCGACGTTTTGCCATTCGTTGGGATCTTTGATCATGTCGTAGAGCTCTTCGCTGCCATCGGCGTAGCGGATGTAGCGCCACTTTTCGCTGCGGATGCCGTGGTTGCCTTGGTTATGGCTGGTGATGGCAGGGCGTGTGCGTTTGGTGCTGGCATCGCGGAGTTGGGGGGCGAGACTTATGCCTTCTAACAAGTCGCGTTTGGGCAGTCCCGTGAGTTCGATGAGAGTCGGATAGATGTCGAGCAATTCGGCAGGCTGCATGCAGCGTTGGCCGCCTTTCACTCCAGGGCCAGCAATGATGAGTGGCACCTTGGTGCCGCGATCCCAAAGGGTATTTTTGCCAGTGATGCCTTTTTCGCCGAGATGCCAACCGTGATCGCCCCAGAGCACGACGATGGTGTTGTCGGCGACGCCCGCTTCATCGAGCGCCGTTAGCAGTCGGCCGACTTGGGCATCGACAAAACTGGTGCATGCCAAGTAGCTGCGGACGAGGTTGCGCCACTGGTTGTTTTCTTTGATCCACTTGAGTCGTGGCTCGGGCAGGCTCCAGTGGAGATACCACGAAAAGCGCGGAGTGTCTTCGCGATCGTTTTCGAGAATCTTGGGCAAAATGCTGTCGTCATCAGGGTAGAGATCGAACCATTTTTGCGTGGCATAGCAGGGTACGTGAGGCAGGAAAAATCCGGCAGCGATGAAAAAAGGTCGGTCTTTGGGCGCGCTCTTGATTTGCTCGATGGTCCACGAGGCAACCTTGTAGTCGCCTTTGCCGGTGTCGTCATTATCAAGCGGCCAGACGCCCCAATCCATGGCGGGATGATTGCCCATGGGGGTGGCGGGGATGAGCTTTTTGGGCGGGACTGTGCCGACGCCGCCGAGTGGCGCTGTGATTTCAAATTCGGGCGACTGATTTTTTTGTCTTCCGCCGGTGCCAAGGTGATAAATTTTTCCTGTGGCTGCGGTGAGGTAGCCTTGTTGGGCAAAATGTTGCGGCAGCGTGACGTGATCGCGGTAGGCGGGAAGCGTGCGAAACCATGGCGCGAGGCCGTAGATGCCCGTGGTGGTTGGTCGCAGACCGAGCAGCAAGCTGGTGCGTGAAGGATTGCACAGCGGCGATTGGCAATGCGCGTTGAGAAAGGTGGTGCCGCGTGCGGCGAGCTTGTCGATGTATGGCGTCTTTGCCATCGGGTGTCCCCCGAGGTGGCCAATCCAGTCGTTTTGGTCATCGATGGCGATGAAGAGAATGTTAGGTCGCTCTGCGGAAAGAGTCGGAGCAACAAGCAAGCAGGAGATGAGGAGTGCGCGGATCTTTTTCATGGTGCTGGGCGATAGGGATTGGGAAAACACCGCAGAGTTTTATTTTTTGGGAGACATCGATCGTAGGAATAGAGCCATTTTACGACGGATTTTACGGATGATACGGATTTTTTATCATGTTGGGTTTCTGAATCATCGTAGCAATTTTCACCGCAGATTGTGTAGTTCTGGAAATCCTAAAACTATTGGCAAATAAACATTTGGGCTGGGCGGCAGGATGCCGCCGCCACGGTGTTACATATTTTCGCGGCACCATTTGAGGGCCATGAGGGCGTAGCCGGTGCCGTAGGGTTGGTGGTAGTCGTAAAGCGGATAGTCCCACCATGAGCCGTCTTTTTCTTGGCGAGTGAGAATGATGCGGGCGAGGCCTTTGGCGAGTGCGCGTTGTTTTTCCTTGGGCAAATTTTCAGCGGAGACCGTGAAATAATAGATGCCGTAGTAGTAGAAGTAGCCGGAAATCTTGAAAGTGGATTCGTGAGGGACGGGTTTTTTGCGACCGTAGTCGAGCCATGGCTCGAACTCGATGAAATTGTCACCCCAGGTGGAAAGCACGGCATCGGTCATCTTTGGGTCATCGAAGGCGCGCAGCGCTGCGTTGCAGGCCTGTGAGCGTGCGAGGGAACCATTGCGACGATTGATTTCGACTTGAGGGGCGAGGTAATGTCCGTGCGAATAGGCGTAAGTGAAATCAGGGAACTGCTGGAGGCGGATCGAGGCGAGGGTCGAGGTGATGACTTTTTGATCGAGCACGACGCCCATGGTCTCGCGGGCCTCGTGCATGGCGAGAATCACGGTGGCGGAGGTGAACGAAGTGGTGATGCCGCTGGGTTTCTGGGTGCGGATTTCGTCGTAGATGTCGAGGTAGCCCCAGCCGCCGTTGAGGTCTTCGTAGCGGTTGGCGAGATCGATTTGTTGTTGCGCGAGATTTTTCAGAGCAGAGCGGCGTGCTTTATCGCCCTCGGCGTCTTTGTAGAGTCGGGTGATGGCGCGCAAGCCGTAAGCGTGACCCCAGGCATTGTAGGTGGTGGTCATATCGGCACGGCGCAGATTGGGCAGCGCTTGGAAGGCCCATTTTTCTGCTTTGGCGATGCAGTCTTTGACGGCGGGGCGCTGGTCATGAGCATCGACGAGGCCTGCAAGCGCGAGGCCGCTGGCACCGGCGAGGAAGGCATCGTGCGCGCCGGGCAAGGGTGCGTAGATGTTGAGACCTTTGGTGCGAGTGGCTCCGCCAAAGGAACCATCGGGATTTTGCTTGGCGACGAGATAGTCCACGCCCTTGGTGATGGCGGCTTCGACAGCGGCTCGGGTGACTTCTTCCTCGGGAATGAGGATGCGGGTGTCAACGCCGGCTTGACCGGTAGCTGGCGCGGCAGGTTTTTCTTCAGGCGCGGGCTTGTCTTGAGCACTGGCAAAGGTGCCGGAGATCAGGGCGAGTGCGAGGCTGAGGTAGCGCGGCCGATTCACAAGGGTGGTGGAGAAATGTTTCATGCTCCGGGCGTGATGATGACCTGATCTTTGGTGAGGCCGGAGAGGATTTCGACCTTGTCACCGGAGCTCTTGCCACGGGTCACAGGAATGCGTTTGGTTTTCTTGGCATCGCCTTCGCCTTCGGAAATTTCTACTTCCCAGCCGCCTTTGTTGTCGCTGTGCAGTGCTTTGGCGGGAATGGTCAGAGCGTTTTCTTTTTCGTAAGCAGTGATCTGTGCGGAGGCTCCCATGCCGGCAACGACAGGCAGGTCTGCGGGGAATGTGCCGGTCAAGGTCACGCGGTAGCGATTATCAATGTTCGGAGTGGCGGAAACGGCGCTGATCGAGACGGGGAATGGCGTTTCTGCGGCACCGGTGAGGGTCGCAAAGCCTTTTTGCTCGGGCTTGAGTTGGCGCATGACGGACTCCTCGACGGTGGTTTCCAGAGCGAGCTTGCCATTGCTAGGAACGAGCACGGCAAAGGTGCGTTTCGGGGCGATGGGAGCATTGACTTGAATAGCTTTGGCGGGATCGCCAGTGCTCCAGCGGCCGTCTTGGATGTTGCCGTAGTAGAAGTATCCAGCTGCGGGTGCTTTCAAAACGAAGAGGTCTTTTTCAGCTTCGAGCTTGGCAAGGTCGTCAGCGCTGCGCTTTGCGGTGACGCGGGCGTCTTCGAGGGCGAGGCGTTTGATTTCTAGATTGCGTGGGAGGTTTTGCTCATTTTCTTTTAGGGCAATGGAGGCGGCCAGTGCGGCGCGCTCGAGCTCGATGGCTTCGCGGGGGATTGTGAGCTCAAGAGTGCGCTTGTGGCTCAGCTTGGCGTGCTCCACAGCGACTTCGGCGAATTTTACGCTTTCGCGTTGGCGCTTGAGAATGATTTCCTCGGTGTTTTCCGTGAGGTCATCGGCTTTATACATCTTTTCGAGTTGATGAAGTTCTTCGCGCTCGGAATCGAGGCGGAGTTCAGTCTGGCGCAAGTTGAGATTGGCCTCGGTGATTTCGACCTCGCGGCGGGTTTTTTGGAAATACTCCCAAGCTTCCGCAGCTTCTTCTGCTTTCATTTTGGTGCTTTGCAGCTGCATCGGATGGTATTTCTCGGCGGAAATGAAATCGGCTTCAGCGTTGGCAAGATTGAGTTTGCCAGCTTCGGCGGCAGAGCGGGCGTCGCGAAGTTTTTTCTGAAAGTCTTCGTCATCGAAGCGAACGAGCTGTTGATCTTTTTTCACCAAGCTGCCGTGAGGGGCGATTTCGAGAATGGTAAATGTGGCCCATTGCTCGGCATCGATCTGCAATGGTGTGACCTCAATGGGAAGCAGAGTGGCGGAGAGAGTCGGGCGGATCGCGAATGTCTCTTGCGTGACTTTGGTGGTGTCCGCGAAGGCGGAGCAGAGGCTGAGAAGCAGGATGGCGGATGATTTCATGATGTAGTGCAAAAAAATACAGCGGAGCCAGTATAACGAGTTCCGCTGCGAGGTTTGTTCAAAAATTTTTGAATGGATTAGCTTTCTTCGTGTTGACCGGCGGGTTTGCGGGCAAGGAGAAGAGGGAAGCGGCGAGGGCGTTTGGAGTTGGTCTGAGCCTCGACGAGGTGCTCAGAGACATCGAATCCCGCTTTGCGCAGGCGCATGTAAAGACCGGGAATTTTGCGAATCGAAGTAATGCCGAGCATGCCGCCAGCTTGGAGGGCATCTCGTGCGGCACCGAGCCAGCGACGATCTTCAAAGAGGATTTTTCCTTTTTCGAGCGGGCAAGAATCGGCTTGGAGGAGGATGGCGTGGACGCTGCCACTTTCGCGGGCGAGCGAGGAAGGCGATAGATCATGAACGACGTTGACGCGGCTATCGAGTAGGGCGTTGTTGTCTTTAAAAAACGTTTTTTGCCAGGTGACGAGTTCGCGGATGGGCTCGAAGACGGTGAAATTGCCCTTTTTCTGAGGAAGTGCGGCGCAAACGGATTGGGTGAGGCCACCGAGGCCGAGTCCCATGATCCAGACTTTCGGCTGACGGGCGGGGCGGAAGGGATGGGTGCCGAGCTTGGCGAGTTCATCCTCGGCGAAACGCATGGCCGTGCCAGCGAGTTGCTGGCCGTGGCTGTGCAAGTAAAAGCGTTCGTCGTGCTCATGGAGTTCGAGAGTGCCGCCATCAGGCAGGGTGGTATGAGCGAGAATGATTCGTGGTTTCATGTATTTTCTGGTTGCCGCAGCGGGAAAACTTTAGTAGTAAGAGTGAGCTATGTCCACTGAACAATCGCAAGAACCAGAAAACAATTCGGCAGCCACTTCTGAGGATGTGCCACCACCCGTGCCAAGTGCTCCTGCCGTGGAAGAAACTCCGCCTCCTGCACCGACTCCCGTTCCTGCAGCGGCAGCACCAGTGGCATCGACGAGTTCAGCCAAGGATAAGAAGTTGCTAGCGGGCATTTTAGGCATTGTTTTGGGGGCTTTTGGGGTGCACAAGTTCATCCTTGGTTACACGAAGGAGGGCATTATTATGGCCGTCATAAGTTTAGCAGGTAGCTGGTTATGCTTCCCGTATTTTGTTATGTGGATTATTGGTCTGATCGAAGGCATCATGTATTTGACGAAGTCTGACGAAGAGTTTGATCGCATTTACATTCAAGGCAAAAAAACTTGGTTCTGAGCAAGCATCTAGAAATGATGTGATTGCCGTGGCATCAGTACATTTACTGTGTGCTGCGGCGAATTTTTGTCAAAATGGATCGACTTCGACTCACGCTGTTGTTTTTCACGCACTCGTCATTTTTCATGCGTTGATCTTGACAATTCATATTAATTAACTACATAGGGTTGATGCAATCACAGGTAAAAGAGCGGAAATTTGTTAGCGTCTGGCTTAAGCGTGCGCGTAAGGAGCTTGCTGTGAGTGGTCGATTGGAAGAAGTGGCGCATTTGCTCTCGGGTCCTGACCTTGGGGCGAGTGCTATGGCGGTGCGTGATTGGCGCAGTGATTTGCAACGTCTCCGGATGGGTGAATGGGAGCCAAGCATGGAAGATCTGATGACGATCGATGCCATCTTGAGCCGACCGAAACAGGATCGCTCAAGTGCTCGCTCAGTCAATGACGAGCAGTTTCTGTTTGCGTAGCGGAGGTGATTTTTGCGGTGGCGAGTTGTCGGCGCAAGGAGGAGACATCAAGTTCTCGCAGCAATTTTGCGATATTGGGATAAAAGTTTGCTTAGTCAGCAAAGTTAGGACCCTTGTGAACATCGAGTGCGCCATTCTGCAGGGAGGCGCTTGGGTTTTCCGGCGGGCATTTGCACTAAGGCGAGAGCTTGGCGGGCGGTGATGAGAACTTTTTCATCTGATTCTCGGATCATCTCAAAGGTGCACCAAAAACGTGCGCCTTCGATTTCCGCTAGCTTGCCCTCGATGCGAATCCAATCGCCGAGACGAGCGGGGGTGCGATAGTCGACCTCCGTGCGAGTGACCACAGGGAATAGTTGCGTTTCTGCCATGGTGCGAAGATCCATGCCCATGAGTGCGGCGAGGCGCGTGCGGCAGGTTTCAATCATCCGCAGGTAGGCGAGATTGTGAACGACGCCTCCGCAGTCGGTATCGAAAAACATCACTTCTTCGCGGGTGATCATTTGAATTGTCTCGTTCATGGGACACAGAAATTGACAAAATCACGAATTTTTTGCAATATTGACTTTACGAATTCCGTAACCCTTGTGGAAAGGATTAAAAGAATGAAGACAATTTTTCAACTCCCTCGCGTGATGGCTGGCCTCGTGATGGCTATCGCCCTGCAAAGTTCGTGGAGTCACGCCGACTTCATCGCTCCGACGGATCGTGTGCCATTCCGGCGCGATCAATTGCCGATCGATGTAGAAACCATGGGGCAGCTTTCCCGGCAGTTGACCACGCTGTGCACCACGCTCAAGCCGGATCGTCCGGAAGATCAACGAGTGGCAGCACAGTTTTTGGCTGTGGCCTCGGCACTGGATCCAGTGAATCGCCAAGCATCGGAGTTATTGGAGCAATTGATCAACGAAGAAGTTCCATCAGTTGCGGGTGATGCTGAGTTGACGAATGCCAAGGCTCGCGCTTGGCGCACGCAAGCTTGGTTGGCTAGTGATGAGGCAGGCAAGGATGGGCAAGTGCTAGCGCAGTGCTTAGGGGATGTATTGGCTCGTGTGGATGCCTCGCACCCCGCTGCTGCGGCTCACAAAAATGATTTGGGCAAATGGAATGGCTGGGTCGCTCCGTTAGATGATTTTGCTAAGTCTAAGCCGAACGATCTCGCGGCGAACAATGAAGAGGAAGAGTTGCCTGAAATGACAGACGATTCCAAAGAGCAAGAGGATCAGGAAGAAGATGAAGCTGAGGAGAAGGAGATTGAATTCGCCGTGAAATCGGGTGCAATCACCACCCCGCTCTGGCTATACAATGAAAAAACCGAGGTCTATAGCCTGAAGCTGGCATCGGTCTCAATGAAGTCTTATGTTGATAAGAGTCATCAAACTTTTCGCTATCATGTAGAAGGCACTGACGAAAGCAAGATCCGAGATATTCTATTGGCGATTAACAATGCAACGGTTCCTCTATTGAATGAGATTTATCACGGCCTGCCCGAGGGCGGGGTCGTAAGCATGGGTTTTTCAAAAAACGAGTATTATTCGATCAGCCGCAACGGAGAAAATTTATCAGCTGCGGCCATGGTGCTGGCTGCTTCTGCGATGAGTGGCGCTGAGACGACTGGTGTAGTGATCGGCATCGTCAAGGATGACGGCAAGCTCGCCCTGCCGCGCAACTCATGGGAAATGATCCGCATGCTCTCGACGGCACCGCCATCGCGCATCATTTTGCCGAAGGCCATCGAAGATGTATTGCCTGCCCTGCTTTCGCTCGATGACTTGCAGTTCTTGATGAAGCACGACATATTCCTCGCAGACACAGCCGAAGAATTGATCGCCTTGACGAAAAAAACTCCTGAAGCTGCCGTAACTGCCTCCTTGGCAAACTTTGCGGACATTCGCTCGAAGGCTTCCTCGACGCTCGGGCCATTTGTTGCCAATCCTCATGTATCCAAACGCTTGGAGGCGATCGTGGCTGCTACGCCCAATTACGTGTCTGCCCAACTCTTGCTCATGCAGGCACGTGGAAAACGTCCTGTCCAGTTGACGGAAAAAATGTTGGCTCACGAGATCCGCAAAGCATTGCAACCGCTTAATGAGATCAATGCGCGAGCCTCATCTAACGGAAATAATGAGAAAGTCACTGCTGCTGAAGTGCAAGCTGCCCATGAGAGCAGCCGCGCTGCGCTTGATCCTTTGGAGCGCATCGTTGCCTCATCCAATCGAGAGCTCTACGGGGAGGCTCTTGATCTTGCCAACCGTGCACGCACCTTGGCGCGTGCCATGGATAAAGTCGGCGGTAAGGATTTCTTGTTCGATGATCGAGGTTTTCACGATAAGTCTTTGACCGAGTCCAGCAAGGATCTTCAAAACGGGTTGCCATTGATTGATCGCAAAATTTCCCTAATCCTCGGCGAGCATCTAGAGCGTCAGGATAAGAAAAATAAACGCGCATTCCGCGAAGATTGATTTTTTTCGATAAGTCACTTGCGCCGATCTCATCCGTGGGTATTCTTCCCCATGTCCATGATTTGTCACGACCTGCCAGACTACCTGCGTGAGGAAATTCTTCTTCATCCGGAAAAAAGAAACTTCCCAAGCTTCGATCTCAGCACCTTGCTGCACACGGTGTTTACGCCCACGGAAGGCTGCAAGGTCTGCGTTCTGCTAGATTTTGATGAGCCAGCGGCGATGATGAAAGATTATCGCTTCCTCAATGAGGAGGGATTTCCGATTCAGAAGCGCGCGCACCAGCATTTTTACCAAGGCTTGCAAAATGGCGTGATGGCCAAGCTCGGCATGCACGGTGGAGAAATGTTTGCCTATCGCATGACCTATGGCTCCAATCTTGATTTGCCTGATGAGCTCTATGATGCACAAGGAAATCAGCTTTCTTTTGAGCGCGATCTTTATCCGAAATACGACATTATCCTGTGCATTTCCACTTACTCGGCTACCGCGCCGTTGACAGCGAAAGCGAAAGAACATGGCTTCCGTGGTGCCACTCTTCACGGGCTCAATGACATCATCCTCTCATCAGGTCTCGCCGTGAATTATCATGAGGTCTCGCGCGATGCGGAAAAGATTCGTCTTGCGATGACCAATGCGGATTCGATCGAAATCGACTTCGCTCTCGAAGATGGCCGAGTGCTTACTGCTTGGCTCGGCCTCGAAGCGCAAGACGCCCAGAAATCGCATGGTTTGTGCAATGGTCTGGCTCCAGACATCGCCAACTTGCCAGCCGGTGAGGTCTATTTCGTTCCTGCCGACGCTCGTGGTCAATTTCCGATGAAATATGAAGATGGCACACTCGGAGTGTTAGACGTGGTGGATCGCAACATCGTCCGCTCGACATTGATTGCCGGAAATCAAGCGACGATTGATGCTCACAATGCGCGCTTGCTCGACGACCCGATGACGGGAACTCTTGGCGAGCTTGGATTTGGCACGCAAGTGCTACCTGTCTCCGGTGCCGACATTCAGGATGAAAAAGTGTTAGGAACCTGTCACTTGGCCACTGGACGCGATGATCATCTCGGTGGCGACATCGTGCCATCCATGTTCAAAAAACATGAGAACTCGACGCACGATGACATCTTGTTTGCTCCACACAAGACACCGAATTTCAACATCAGCCAAGTGCGGATGAAACGAGGTGATCAGGAAGAAATCATCATCGAAAACTTCCGCCCCAGTCGCTACATCATGGATGCCTTGACGGCGTAAGAATTGTCATTGTGTCTTCATCAAATATTTACGAAACACCTCGGTTGCTTGAGGAATACCTGCTCTTTCATTATGCGAATGAGCAGGAAATTTTTCCAGTCGATGGTCCCCTTTATCCCGCGGGCATGAGAGATGCTTTAGGGTTTTGTCAGCGCACGGTGGGTCATTTTTCCAAGACTCCAGTCGTGCGTGGTCTCGATCTGGGCTGTGCGGTAGGGGCCTCGACTTTTGCGATGGCACAGCATTGTGAGCAGGTGATTGGCATCGACTATTCCCAAGCATTCATCGATGCCGCACATGCGCTGCAACAGGGCGAAATCTTGTCGTATCGTCGTCATGAAGAGGCGCATGTCTTCACGGATTTGAGCGCTCGGGTGGATGATCTAATGGTTCTTGCGCGTTGTGTTTTTGAGCAAGGTGATGCGATGAATCTGCGCGATGATCTCGGTGTTTTTGATCGCGTTCATGCAGCCAACTTGTTGTGTCGCTTGCCGCGTCCTCAAGATTTGTTAGAGCGATTGCCTGACTTGGTGCGCGTGGGTGGGGAATTGGTCATTGCAACGCCATGCACATGGTTGGAGGAATTTACTCCTCCCACGGCGTGGCCTGAAGCGGATACTTTTTCGTGGCTTAAGGGGCACTTACTGCCATCGTTTGATCTCACATGGCAAGGACACGAGCCATTTTTGATTCGCGAGACGGCACGGAAGTTTCAGTGGTCTTCGGCTCTTGTAACGGTGTGGCGGAGGCTTTGATGCTGCGGCAATTTGCCTCCTTTCCGCATACTGTATTGTCTGTATCATAAGGCTTATGCTTAGCGTTTGCTCATGAAATTTCGGTCATTTTTTGCCCTCACCAGTTTTATCTAACGGTAAATTTTGTTCATGCTCATCATGGATAAAATTTTGTGTGGTTGGAGGATGAGTCTCTTCCGCATCATGCGGATGGTCATGTAATGATCGACTTCGAGTGGGAGTCGCGCGCTGTTGATTCTCAGTTCACTAGCAGCCCTGCTTTTCTTGAGTCTCCGTAATCGCCGCTGAACTCACTTGGCATTTTGCATCTTGCTTGCATTGGTGAAA
>Ga0208597_1001062_pt1 | contig 10832 bp, 11 predicted proteins | sample LakMenEpi05May12_FD_150673 | JGI IMG/M metagenome (GOLD analysis project Ga0208597, IMG submission 150673) | Freshwater microbial communities from Lake Mendota, WI - 05MAY2012 deep hole epilimnion (SPAdes) | ecosystem: Environmental > Aquatic > Freshwater > Lake > Epilimnion/Euphotic zone ...
CACCCCAAGTTTCAGTTGTCCTCGAGGACAGGACCTTCCCCTGTCCTGATAATTGAAAAGATATGCCCGCGACTTCCCGCAATTTGAGTGCCACGCCGTAGCGATTATTAACAAAATATGAACAGTGAATGGTGCACTAGGCCAGGCCAACTATCCTTAACAATGTGGGAAAAATTCGCAGTGCTATCGGAGAATTCGCCTACGAGATCTATGGGCATCGGTTAGTTTCTGCTTTACCTCAAAACGAGTTACCTAAGCATGTCGGCGTAATTTTAGATGGTAATCGACGGTGGGCTGCTGACCAAGGTTCTTCAACTGCGCATGGTCACCGAGTTGGTGGCGAAAAAATTGCTGAATTCTTAGGTTGGTGTGAAGAGCTAGGTATTGAAGTAGTAACACTGTGGTTACTTTCCACTGATAACCTCTCGCGCAATCAAACTGAGTTATCAGCTTTACTTAAAATAATTGATGAAACTGTTCAGGATTTAGCCCAGACCAAACGTTGGCGAATTAATCCAGTTGGCGCATTAAATATGTTGCCAGTTGAAATTGCCGAATCACTTAAATCCGTTCAAGTAGCCACTGAAAAAATTCCAGGAATTTTAGTTAATGTAGCAATTGGTTATGGTGGCCGCCGTGAAGTAGTTGATGCTGTTAAGTCGTTGATGCAAGAGCATGCTAGTGCCGGAACCTCTTTAGAGGAATTGGCAAATGTAATTGATGTGGAACATATTGCAGATCATCTATATACAAAAGGTCAGCCGGATCCTGATTTAGTTATCCGCACTTCAGGTGAACAACGTCTTAGTGGTTTTCTACTCTGGCAAAGTGCTCATTCTGAATTTTATTTTGAAGAAGCGTACTGGCCTAATTTCCGAAAAATTGACTTCTTGCGTGCACTGCGTTCATATGCAGCCAGACATCGAAGGTATGGTATTTAACATGTACATGCCTAAGCAGTTTGAAGTCACGGAACTTGGTGAAGTGAAAAAATTTGTGGCCCAAGTTAGATCTGCCGATTTAATTACCACAGATAATTCCGGCCAACCTTTAGCAACTTTGATGCCCTGTCTTTGGCTGCCAGGAAAGACTGATTTTGGTCAACTAGTAATGCATATGTCACGTGGCAATGATCAGTGGAAATCAATTTCTGACGGTCAACTAGGTCTAGCTATCGTGCATGGCGTCCAAGCATATATTTCACCTAATAATTACGCCAGTAAATCCGAAACTGGAAAAGTTGTGCCAACTTGGAATTACACTTCAGTCCACTTGAGTGGAACAGTTACGGTCACGCACGATACGCAGGAACTCCTTCAAATTGTCGAAGAATTAACTGACCATCATGAGAAAACAGAAGTTAAACCTTGGCAAGTGTCAGATGCGCCAGAAGATTACATAGCTGCTCAATTAAGAGCAATAGTTGGTGTCAGACTTGAAATAAACAAAGTCGAAGCCAAGGCGAAACTAAACCAAAATAGAAGTTCGGCTGATCGAGCTGGCGTAATTACTGCATTAAAGGAAAGTTCAAATCCCGAAGATCTGCTTATTGCAAATTTAATGTCTGCAGAGAATGATCAAGTTAATCACTTAAGTTAAGCGACATCCACCTGGCCGACCTGATCTTCGACCCCACAATCGCCCACTGGATAATTCGCAGCGTCAATTCGCCACTACTAAATCTCGCTTGCTAAAACACAATCAAGTTGTGATCAAGCAAGGTAGGACTTACTTCTAAACCGCACCGTGCTCAGCGACCAAATGTCGCCTTACGTGGACCGCTTTGCCTGCGGCTGGCATCGGCTTGTTACACAAATAACTTCGAAGTATTACTGGTGTAACGCAATCACGGACCCAGGTGGATGCCGTACTTCTAAATTAGTGCAATTTCGATGATGCACATAACCCGATCCCAATAATTGAATCCGCACCGGCCTCTTTGAGGGCGACTGCCGCGGCGGCCATAGTTGATCCAGTTGTAACAACGTCGTCTAACAGGAATACCTGACCACGAATTGCCTTAGTGCTGCGAAAGGCATTTTGCATATTTTTGGCTCGTTGTAGTTGGGTTAAGCCGACTTGATCCTGCACCAGGTGCCTAAACCCAAGTACTTTTTTTATTTGAATTTTGGAATCTAGTTTTTTAAGTTGGTTAGCCAAGTTACCGATGGTATCTATTTGCCTTAAGGCAATTTTTTCAGAACTAGATGGGATTGGCACAATGGTTATGTTTGTTAAAGGTTCAAAGCATTTAGCTAAAAGAACTTCTGCTAGCCCTCGGCCTAATTGATAATTGCCACTTTTATATTCAATAATTCGATCGCGTAACCAGCCTTCGTAGCTATGTGCACAAATTACTTCGTCGATATTATTCAGATCAAATTTTTTAACTTGGTTAAGTTGCAGTAAACACCGATCACAGAGTGCTAAACCAAAGCGCTTACAGTTTAGGCAAGTAGGGGTAAAAAGTAGGTCGGTTAATTTTGAGTACACTTACAGATTTAATAAGTTTTGCAAAGTCATTCAAAGAGATTTTCAGCATTCTGAATAAAACAACTTTGTGGCTAATTAGCGAAATATGGCGACGCGCCTTCAACTAGATCGGCCCACTGGGTGCCAGATTGTTTTGCCACCATTAATTTGGCACCGGAAACTGTTCCCACGTAAATTTGCTTGCCAATTGAACTTGCAATTGTTTGGGCACCAATTGGCGCAGCAATTGAACTTGTTGTCCCGGTAGTTATATCCACATCAAAAACTAAACTGCCACCAGTTAAGTCGCTGCCTAGGACCGCAATAGATGTAGGTGTCTGCCAAGCAAGATCTTTGATTGCTGTAATTGTGCGCTCGACTAGATGTAACCCGACAATCCTAGAAACGGAGTCGATTTCCACAATTGCACCAAAAAGAAGCAGGTCTGTTGAACCATCGGAAATAACTAAAGCGATTCGAGTTCCGTCATGTGCAATTGATACTTGCTTGACTTGATCAACATTTGCAAAATTAGATGAATCAAAATTTATTTTTTGCTTTTGACCTTTTGTGTCAATTTTGAAAATTCCATTACCGTAATCGGAATAGTAGATACTGCCAAACTTGTCCCAGCTAGGTTTTGAAACTGATTGGCCCGAAGCTACAACTGAAAATTGGCCACCTCGACCAGTATTGAATAAAACTTTTTTTCCATCCACTGACACACCAGCGATACTGCCACCGTCAATGTCACCAATTGACTCACCTAAAGTAACTTGCGAGTCTTGTGAAACTTGAACCATTGGAGTTAAAACCCCATCAACTCCGTAGGAAAAAACTTGGTTATCTTTAACAAAGTGCAAAAGTTCAGCGCCAGTAAATTGAGCTGGGTTATAGGAAGCCCAATCTTGACCTGTTTGCCTGGTGCTTACACCGGTGATTGAAACTGGTTGCCCAGAGACTTTTATCTCAATTGAGCTCACATTCGGAAGCGAATTCAGGGTCCACACTAATTGCGCAGACATTAATGCTCGAGTGGCTTGGTCTGTACTAAGTATTTGATTTGTTAAATCAACTGTGGCTACTCCATCTACAACAGGTACCGAGCCATAAGTAAGTTTTGTGCCGACTGGAAATGAATTTGATACTGCTTGGGCAATTTTGTTTGAAGGACCGTCTAATAAGGCTTGCACTAATGAAGTAGCTAATCCAGTTAGATTCGCAGGCAATAAGACTGTATCCGGAACTAAATTCTTACGATCCGCATCTAAGAAGTATGCAGGGTACCCATTGAAACTGCGCTCTATGTCATTTGAGGTAAGTAGTACACCATCAGCAAGTGCGCTAATGCGCCATTGATCATTTTCATTTTTAATCAAGTCGAAAGCAGCAGTTAACTGGGTCCCTTTTGGTTCTACCGTGAGGTATCCAGTTGAATCGATTTGACCAAACTTTGAAAGGCTTGCCAGCGCGCCAGATTGCGTTTGAGTTATTTCTAAACTGCCACTTTCGTAAATTGTGATAGCTGAATCGGAGCGCCAAGTTTGGGCAGCTGCTTGCGTTAAATACTCACGGGCAATTCCATAATCATCGCGAGTGTCAGCTAGAGCCGTCAGGAATCCATTAACTACGGCAATTTGATCCATTCCATCAATGGGAGGTCGACCAATTACCTGAATAAATTGATTCGGCTGATTAACAGTCAAATCTTGTCCATATTCAATAGGTGCCGAGACTGGAATACTTGAGCAGCCTGTGACTAAAAGTACAGTTGTGAAGATGCTTACGGCTGTTCTTATATGTACTGCTGTGTTTTTAGTTGCTCCAGTTTTTATGCGGCTCACTTCGCACCAGCTTCAATTGGATAACTCTCAATTTCATTTTTTTGACTAATCGGTAGCGTCAACACAAAGTGTGCACCTTTTCCAGGTGCGGCCCAAACTTGAATATCTCCCCCGTGAAGCTTTGCATCTTCAGCTGAAATTGAAAGGCCTAAACCAGTACCACCTAAAGTTCGCTTCCGCGCTGGGTCCGCTCGCCAGAACCTATCAAATACTCGACCCAAATCTTCGGGATTCATTCCCTGTCCACGGTCACGAACACCAACGCTAATCGCTGAACTATTTGCTTTCACAGTCACATCAATTTGTTTTTCATCTGCATGCTCTATTGCATTGGCAATGAGATTTCTAATTATTCGACTAATTCTTCGAGAATCTGCTTCAACATAATTTGTGACTGTAGGCTGAAATAAAGTAATGCTCGAGCCATGATTTCGAACAATTTCATTGGCAGCTTCGATTTCACTAGAAACTAGCTGCGCTAAATCAAATGGCGAGATATCTAAGATAGTTACACCAGCGTCAATTTTGCTCATTTCGAGTAAGTCACTTAGCAGCAAATCAAATCGATCAACCTGGTTGCGAAGTAGCTCAGCTGATCGGGCAACTTCTGGATCAAGTTGGGCTCGCGAGTCATAAATCATTTCACTCGCCATTCGCACTGTTGTTAATGGCGTGCGCAACTCATGCGAAACATCTGAAACGAATTGTTGTTGCAAAGTTGATAAGTGTTCAAGCCTAGTGATTTGGCTTTTCAAGCTTTCTGCCATGTTGTTAAATGAAGTGGCTAACCTGGCTAAATCATCATCACCGCGCACTGCTAATCGTTGATCTAAGTCACCGCTTGCCAATTGCCCAGCAACTTGAACCGCTTGACGAATTGGGTCAGTTACTCGGCTTGTTACAAACCAGGCTAAGACTCCCAATCCAATCAAAATTGCAATACCAGTAGCACCCACACCACTTCGCACTAATAAAACTGTTTGTTGTTCGGCCGTTAGTGGAAAAAGTAAATACAACTCATATTCACCAACCCGTGGAACTATAACCGGCGCTCCAACAACTATTCCGTTAATAGTTGGACCGTCGTCGTATCGAACTAATGTGTAAGTCCATGCCTGTCTACCTGACTGAGCCACAGCAGTTCGAAGTTCCAACGGAATTGAACTTTCACTTACTAATCGAGTTCCGCGTTCGGGCATCCCAGATAAATTGGGATCAGCTAGAAGTAAGGCATCGTAGGAGCCTGATGATCCAGCTCGAACAGCAATTGCCGTAATTGCCGAGTCGACTAGTCGAGTCACATTTGGTGCGCCAATTCCAGTGTCAGATGCATTCAATAAACGTTGCACTTCAAGTTGAGCAGCCGTTGCTTCAGTTAAGACACTTTGTTCTTTGGCTGCTAAAAGTCCGCCAGTAACTTGTTGGAGTAGAACAACACCTAAGCCACCTAGAGCGATAGAGGATATAACTACCGTAATAGTGACTAGGCGTAGCCGTAAGTTACGTCGCCAAATAAGCGATAACTTCGAGCGTTCTAAATTCTCGCTCACGAATTAAACAGATCCAGCTTTGTAGCCAACACCACGCACAGTTAAAACTATTTCAGGGCGCTCAGGATCTTTTTCAACTTTTGCCCTTAATCGTTGAACATGCACATTTACTAAACGTGTATCTGCCGCATGCTGGTATTCCCAAACTTCTTCTAGTAATAACTCTCTTGTGAAAACTTGCCATGGTCGCTTTGCTAACGTTGCAAGTAACTTAAATTCCAAAACAGTTAGTGGCAGAATCTGGTCATCTCGTTTTACGCTGTGTCCGGCTAAGTCGATTATTAAGTCACCAATCTTAAGTTCTTTAGTGGTTGGCGCCTCAATTTTTCTAAGCCGTGCACGAATTCGGGCAATAAGTTCTTTATTTTTGATTGGTTTAACAATGTAATCATCGGCCCCAGACTCAAGTCCCGTAACAATATCTTGTGAGTCACTGCGCGCTGTTAGCATCACAATAGGGACTCCACTTTCCATTCGGATGGCCCGGCAAATATCAATGCCGTCGCGACCAGGCAACATTAAGTCGAGTAAAACTAAATCAGGATCATGTTTATGAAATGCATCCATAGCTTTATCGCCATCTGCACAGAAAAATGGTTCGAAACCTTCGGCGCGCAAAACGATTCCCAGAATTTCGGAAATCGCTTGGTCATCATCAACAACCAAAATACGAGCAACCACAATCGAACCTTTCAATAACTATTAGAAATTTACCGTTAAATCGGCTTTAAGGGTATTTATCTTGAATCCATTGACTGGGCGAGCAAGTTCTGGCCGATATGCTGGTCAGGTGAACATCCGCGCGCAAATAGACCGATTCAGTCATGAAATAAGTAAGTTCGGCGTAGTCGGATTATTCGCTTACATAATTGATTTATCTGTTTTTAATTTTCTACGCTTTGCCGATGGTGATGGCTTACTAAATGACAAGCCACTTACCGCAAAAGTTATTAGCGTCATTTGCGCAACCACATTTGCATACTTTGGAAACCGGCACTGGACATTTAACAAAAGGGCACGCTCGTCATTTAGGCGGGAATATATTTTATTCTTCTCGCTAAATTTTGTTGGAATGTTAATTGCACTAACTTGTCTATGGATAAGTCACTACGTCTTGGGATATGAAAGTGCACTTGCTGACAACATAAGCGCTAACGGAGTGGGCTTAGTTTTGGGAACTATGTTTCGTTTTTGGGGTTACCACAATTGGGTATTCCCAGAAGAAACTGTTCTTCCAAATGACTAAATAAACTTCTTAAACTTTGTCAAAGCGAAATCCAACTCCACGCACAGTTTTCAAGTGACTGGAGCCGGTTCCCAATTTTCTTCGCAAGCTTGAAATATGCATATCTAAGTTTTTAGTTGGCCCAAACCAATTTGTATTCCAGATTTCTCGGATAATTAAGTTTCGCTTTACGGCACGACCTTCTTGGCACATCAAAAAGTTCAATAAATCAAATTCTGTATGAGTTAAACCAACTAGGACGCCATCAACCGTACATAGCCGAGATTTTCGATCAATAACAATATTGTCTATTGTTAATTTGTTTGATTCGGGTTTAGCTCTTCGACTAATTGCCCTCAATCTGGCAAATAGTTCATTCAAGTCAAACGGTTTAACTAAATAGTCATCTGCTCCAGAATCCAAACCATGGACAACTTCAAAGCTGTCGACACATCCGGTCATCATTAAAATTGGAAAATCAATTCCGCGTCGCCTAATTTCTTCGCAGACTTTAAATCCGTCAATATCCGGCAAAGTAACATCTAATAAAACTAAATCTGGCGGATCTATTTTTATTTTCTCAAGTGCTGAATTTCCATCAGCAACATGCGCCACTGCATAACCTTGTGTATTCAATGCCCGAGACAAGGGGCCAACAACTTGGATATCATCTTCAACGATCAATAACCTGACCATGAGATCAGGCTATGTTTAATCCACCGCTAAATGCTCTATATCTCCAACGGTCACATAGTAAATATTTTCTAAATTTTTTACCATTAGCGCGCCAGATTCTGAAATTGAAATAGCTTCCCCAATAATTTCAGTGCCGTTGGAGTTAAGTACTCGAATATTTCTACCTAAAGTAGAACAGGCTGCGGTGTACTCAACTAACCATTCCTCATTTTCAATCTTTAAATTCGTTAATTCCTCTAAAATTTGTATTATTAATTTTTCACGACTGACGACAAAACCTTCGATTAAAAGTGAGGTTGCCGTCGGTACTGGAAGTTCATCAGTGGTTAAGTCAACATTTAAACCAATCCCAATTATTAATTTATCCTGAATTAGTTGAACTAAAATTCCACCAAGTTTACGAACCGAAGGTTTTGGATCAGCATTTTTTGTAAACACAATGTCATTTGGCCATTTGAGCTCAACTGGAATATCAAAACTTCTTAATGCGCGAATTACTGCAACTCCACTAATTAGGGGTACTACGGAAAGCTCATATGGATATGTAGCCGTATGCACGCCAACAGTCATCGCAATGCCACTGCCAGCAGGTGTACTCCAGCTTCGATCTAAGCGGCCCCGACCATTTGTTTGTTCATCAGCAATTACGACTAACCCGGTGTCTTTGGTGACATCAGTTAAATTTTGGGACACTAAATCATTCGTTGAAGTCACTTGCGCATGGATAATTGGTTTAAGCCAACCGAAATCACGTATCTGGGTTTCCAATCCAGCAATATCAAGGTTTCTAATCGATGATTTAGTCTGATTACTATCCACATCGCTAGGGTAGGCGAATAGGACACGGAGGTACTAGTGGGCACCGATAAGTCGATCGATATCCATACGACTGCAGGCAAGATTGCTGATCTAAAAGGTCGTCGCGAACAGTCAGTGACACGGCGTAAAGAGTCAGTTGATAAACAGCACGCTAAGGGCAAACTGACTGCTTGGGAACGTATTGAACGCTTACTGGATGCCGACTCCTTTCAACAGCTTGATGGTTTAGCCCGACACCGTTCACATAATTTTGGAATGCAAAAATCCCGTCCTTATGGTGATGGTGTAGTCACTGGTTACGGCACTATCGACGGACGTCCAGTTTGTGTTTTCGCTCAAGACTTCACAGTATTTGGTGGGTCACTCGGCGAAGTTTATGGCGAAAAAATTTGTAAAGTTATGGACTTAGCCATTAAGACCGGAGTGCCAATAATCGGGTTAAACGATTCTGGCGGTGCGCGAATTCAAGAAGGTGTGGCAGCACTTGGACTTTATGCCGAAATTTTTAAGCGTAATACTCATGCCTCTGGTGTAATCCCCCAGATTTCTTTAGTACTTGGACCTAGCGCTGGTGGCGCAGTTTATTCTCCAGCTTTAACCGATTTCATCGTCATGGTTGATAAAACTTCTCATATGTTTATTACGGGTCCAGACGTAATCAAGACAGTAACTGGAGAAGAAGTTGGGTTTGAAGAACTTGGTGGAGCATTAACACACAACACTAAATCAGGTGTGGCACATTACATGGCCAGTGACGAAGACGATGCTTTCGAATATGTAAAAACTTTATTGAGTTACTTACCAAGTAACAATATGGATGAAGTTCCAACAATTGATGTCGATTCGATTATGGAGATAACGGATCATGATCGTGAACTCGATACTTTGATTCCAGATTCACCTAATCAGCCCTACGACATGCATAAAGTGATCGAGTCCATGCTTGATGAAGATGATTTTCTTGAGACACAATCTTTATTTGCGCCAAATATAATCACCGGCTTTGGTCGAGTTGATGGCCAGCCAGTGGGCGTTGTTGCAAATCAACCAATGCAGTTTGCCGGAACATTAGATATCGATGCGTCTGAAAAAGCGGCAAGATTTGTTCGAACTTGTGACGCATTCAATATTCCAGTTTTAACTTTTGTTGATGTTCCTGGCTTTCTGCCTGGAACTGATCAAGAGTGGCAAGGCATTATTCGCCGCGGGGCAAAATTACTTTATGCATATGCAGAAGCGACAGTGCCACTGATAACTGTGATTACCCGCAAAGCGTATGGCGGTGCTTATGACGTTATGGGCTCAAAACATCTTGGAGCAGACCTCAATTTAGCTTGGCCAACTGCACAAATCGCAGTGATGGGTGCATCGGGTGCAGTGAATATTTTGTACCGAAAAGAGATTGCCGAAGCTAAAGATCCAGAAGCTGAACGTATTCGATTGATGGCTGAATACGATGAAAAATTTGCTAATCCTTATATTGCAGCTGAGCGTGGATACGTTGACCGAGTTATTTATCCACATGAAACTCGCGTGATGATTATTCGGGCACTTCGTTCGCTTAAAGGCAAGCGCCAAACTCTGCCACCAAAGAAACATGGAAACATTCCACTATGACCAAGTACGAGCCAACTTCAGAACTGCGCGTAATTAAAGGTGAGCCTACTGCTGAAGAGTTAGCTGCGATTGTCGTAGTTCTGAGACATCAAGCGCACCACCAAGATGAAGTTGACCGAGTTAAATCAGAATGGAATGCTGCGCATCGAAATGTTCGGTGGCACTTTGAACATGGACCAGCTATGTGGCGTCGCTCTGCCCTGCCGCACTAATTTAGTTGCTGTTTAAATGACCCGTAAAGTTCTCCTGGCCTCTGCTTCAAGTTCTCGATATCGATTGTTAATTGAAGGTGGCATTAAGCCATTTGTTCAAGTTAGTGCAGTTGACGAAGAAGCTATCGCCGCCGAATTAGGAAACATAACGACAGCAAATTTAGTTGAGCAACTTGCGATTGCAAAAGGTAAAGCCGTAGCAAGTGATATCACGGTCACAAGTGAGCGAAATTTAATAATCTTGGCAGCTGACTCAATGTTGGAGTTTGAAGGTGTTGCCTACGGTAAACCTGGAAATCCAGTTGTGGCAAAACAAAGATGGCAGTCAATGCGTGGTAAATCTGGCTACTTACATAGTGGTCATTGGATTACTGATTTAGTAACCGGACAAGAAAGA
>Ga0208597_1001063_pt1 | contig 10824 bp, 27 predicted proteins | sample LakMenEpi05May12_FD_150673 | JGI IMG/M metagenome (GOLD analysis project Ga0208597, IMG submission 150673) | Freshwater microbial communities from Lake Mendota, WI - 05MAY2012 deep hole epilimnion (SPAdes) | ecosystem: Environmental > Aquatic > Freshwater > Lake > Epilimnion/Euphotic zone ...
CTGTTATTGAAAAAGTAGAAGTTCCTGTTGTTGAATTATCTCGCCTTGAACAATTACGAAAAGAATGTGAATCTTATGGTATTGCTTGGGCAGAAAATCATTCAGAAGCAAATTTAGAACAAGTTCTTAATAGTGTAAAAAGTGCAGGTGTTCTACCTCTTTCTGAACAACCTGTAATTAACACAAATGAATCATTTGAAATAACATCGTCAAATGCAGATGAAGTTGCACAAGCAGTTGCCAACGCATCTCAAACAGGTTTTACATCAACACAAGACCCTGCGATTAATCCTTTTTCAGCACCACCTGTTCCACCTGTAAACGGAGGATATACAACATCAAATGCTTATTTAGATACTTACAAGAATATTTATTTAAACGCAATTCGTGGACATTGGCGACTTCTTTCACTTAACGATATTAATGAAATGATTAGCCGTGATACTCAAACATTCACATATCAAATAAATAGCAATCCTCAACAACAGAATAAAGTAGAAATTTTGCTTACGCAAGGTTCTGCGTCTGTTAGAATACCAAGTGCTGACACAAATGAATGGTTAGACATTAACGGATAGGAAATACGCTTTGTTCAATCGTTCTTTTCTAAATTTTGTTTCCGTTGATAAATCCCCTTAATTGGGGATTTTTTTATTTCCTATATCGAGCATCTAATAATTCATCTTTAATCAAATCCCAAATTGCTTTTTCACATTTGGTTTCATCATAAAATGATTTTGCTTCCGATAATTTAGTGAATATTTTTTTTTCATTTTCAGTAGTTACTTCATATCTGCCAACTTCCAAACAATTCTTAAAGCCAATCCCACTATAAGTTCTTAACGGCTTTTCATTTTTAATTACTTTGTGAAAATCATTATTTTCGATATTAATTGCATATCCGTTATTGTGTAGCCAATTTTTAATCATTTCAATATCACTAAAAATAGTAAATCTTGAATCTTTTGTAAATTCCGCATCATTTGGAATATTACCAAAAATTAAATCATAATTATTCTTTTCAGCATATTCTTGAACCATCTTCAATAAGCCTTTTCCATTCCCCCTGTTGCGCTTTCTCTTATCAACAGATATATGTTTAAAGAATATTGTTTTGGTTGCCTTTAATCCATACTCTTTTGCGTGTTCGGATGTTGATTCATAGAATTTAATTTCTAATCCTTCGTGTTCTAATTCGATTGATTTCATAATTTAATTATTTCTGTATTCAAGTTGATATAGATAGTTTTTGAAATATTCGGGATAATCTTCTTTTAATATTATAATGAAAATATCATTAATAAAATAACCATCTGAATAAATTGTTTCGCTTTCGTTAATGCGCTCTACAATTGAATTTAATTTGTTGTTTAATTTGTTAATGAAATAATGAGAATTAAAAGGTAAATGATTTTTATTTTCTATTTCAGATTCAAATAAAATTACCGCCACATTTACCAAGTGATTAAATCTAAAATCAAAATCATCTTCATTATTAGACTTTAAAATGAAATCACATATATCATCCAATTCTGACATTCTAATTTTTATTTTCAAAATTATAACATATTAAATATTTTAATACATATTTGAATATCATATTGAGCATCGTGTAGTTTGGTATCGTCAATATCTATTCGGAAAAATTTCGCAACAGAACTTTGTTTAAAGTCAACTAATTCGTGTCTAACCTTTCTTAATTTGTAACTTGCCATAACCATTACATCAATGCTATCACTCCAAAACCAAGAGCCAAAATAAACATCATTATTTTGAACAAAAAATGCTCTAAAAAAAAGATTGTCAAAAGAAGCGTTGTTATACCCAACTAAATGAAATTTATCCTTCTTATCGAATTTATCTACATACTTCGATAACATCGTAATAATTTTAGAATAAACCTCTTTCATAGATGGATATGCCATTATTTGTTCTTGGGTAACACCACCAATTTTTAATGCTTCTTCCTCAATTAAACAATTTTCATTTGGGCGAACTTTAAAATCAAATAATTCCTTTATTTGACCATCAATAACAATCGCACCCGAAATTTGGTGGATTCCATTTTTCCAAAACTTTGTTCCTGTTGTTTCTAAATCGTAAAAAAATAATTTATCCATAATGTTTTTATTATTCTGCTTCTGCTTCTGATTCTTCTTCTAATTCATAATTCAATGTATAAATATCGTCTATTATTTCGATATTTTGCTCGTTTAAAATAAAATTTTCTAACACAAACTTATTTACATTAATCCCCATTCTAACTAATTCTGTTTTCTTTTCGCTAAAAAACTTCAATCGTTCAATTAAATCATCTTTCTTAGATAAAATAATACCATTATCGCCATTTTTGATAATTTGATTATACGGAAAAATGTCATACACCATTGTTGGCACATTAAACATTCCTGCTTCCAAAAACTTATTATAATTTTCAGTTGTTTCGTTGAAAGTATTTTTTCTCAATGGAATGAATAATAAATCCAATCGGAGATTTCTCAACTGCTTGTAATAATGTACAATTGTGGATGGTTTAATATATTCAAAATTAAATCCATCGGGAAAACAACTTTTACCTGTTTGATTGTCAATTCCATCAAATCCTAAAATAAAGAATTTTACATTTTCACCTAATTCTTTTTGAACCTTGCTAAATTGCTCTTTGTACGATGCTAAGTCCTCCCAAGTGTAATTAGTGGCAACAATACCTACACGCAAGTATTTTTGTTCCTCTAAGGGCAATTTAGGAATTGTGGTTTCTATGTTTTCCATAATTATTTCCGTATCAATGAACAACGGCAAACTTCCAATTGAAACATAACTTTCTTGCCCTTTGAATTTTGATTCAGATAATTCTTTGAATTTTTCCAAAAGAACTTCCGTTAATTTTGTGTTTGTAGTCAATGTCAAATCAGAATTGAAAATATTATTCTCAATATTGTCAATTGCATTTCTACTTTGGAAATCTTTATACACAGGATGTTGCTTAGATAATTCGTAGTAATTAAAATCCACATTAAAAACAATATTAATACTTGGATTTATTTTTCTCAAATTACTATATGCTTCCGATAAATCATCGAAAGCAAATGGAAACACAACATAATCTGCCCATAAAATCTGAACTGAACTTAATGGAACTTTTACAGATTCATATTCTCGATTTGGTTTGTATTTATCAATTCCTGTAATAGCCGTTGCCCAAGCGTTGTATTCATACATCGCCAAGTAAGGCATAAGATATTTGTAAAAATGCCTTCCATTTAATTGTGGATTAATGAAAAGAACATTCTTATTCCAATGTATCTCTTTGAATTGATTATCAAAAAAATCTTTTTCTCGGATGTCTTTGAATATATCGTTCAATATCTTCATTACTATTTGCTTTTTTTAATTATATAATTCTACCTATTGAAACCGAAATTTATGATTTCATCACATCCCCAAAAGCATCATCTAAACTGCACTTCAATACATCACAAATTCTTTGTGCCGTTGAAAGAAACAAATCTTTGGATTTTCCCATACATAGTTGGGAAATTTTATATTCTGCGACATCGGATAATTTCGCCAATTCTTTTTGCGAAATATGTTTGTCATTCAAAATCTTTTTTAATCGTGTCATAATTCATTAAATTAATTTGATTTATATTTTCTGTTTTTTGAATCTTAACTTCTTTTTCCACTTCTACGACTTTCAATGTATGATACCAATTTCCTTTATGGGAAACAGAATCAATCGTGAAATGAACTTTTATCCTATCCCCGTTTCTAAAATTCAATATTTCCTTAGCGACCTTTCCATAAGATTCAAAACAAACATTTCTTTTTACTTTATTCATTTGCTTATTAATAACCAAAGTAACCTTGATGAATTTATCAACATCGCTTTTTACGATTTCTTTAGATTCAATCATTACTATTTTTCCTGTTATTATTAGCATCTGTTATCTTTTTAAATAATTAATCGGTTTTTTAAAATTCCTATAAATGTAGTTATTAAATTCAATAATTAGGTCATTTTTGATGGATTATTAATTTTAATAATTGTCTTTTATGAATATTATTGATTTTAATAATTAAATGCAACTACACCCCTTTATTTATGGGTTTATCGTCTTTTTCATCCTCTTTCATAGTGTTGTTATACACGATACAAAACCCCACGCAATAAGAGATTAAGTAGTATTTCAATGTTATTTCATTTAATAATGATAGATTATTGAATATTATTAAATAAAACAATATAAACAAGGGGGTGATATAGATGAATGAAAAAAATCCAATCACTATAAATCTTGCAATTAAAACCAATAAATAAGTGTGCCAATTTTTCATAATTTTAAATTTTACGCATATAAAGTATCTTCTGAATGTGGTCGATTGGGGCATCGAATGTTTTTAATTTCTCTGCCAAAATTATTGGGGGCATCATTGTAGATTTAGAACCTGCGAAATCAACCAACCCACCATTTATGTTTTTCCGTGATAAATCATAAACAAAATAATAGTATTCTTTTTTCGCATCATCCCAACCATAATGCAATTCAATCAACCCTTTTTTTTTGATATATTTACTCATACGAAGAAGAGTTGTTTATATGTTTCATCATATCACTTGAAAAATCTTCTTTCTCGATTGTAACATCTTCAACAACACCGTAATTTTTCTTATTTAAAATGCGAATATTTTTCGCAACGATTTCTGTGAAAATTTGCGTTGGCGATTTTCTCCTGTAATTTAACCTTCCTTCAACATACAATAAATCACCTTTCGTAAGCATCTTTTGTAATTCAGTCATATTATTCCAAAGCATTACGTTATGCCATTGTGTATCGGATTTTTTCTCGTTATTTGTTGAGTAAAATGTTTCGGTTGTAGCGATAGTTAAATTAACGAATTTCGCTCCATTGTTTGTAATATTAATATCACTTATCGTTCCGATGTTTCCAATTATTGTAACACTATTAATTCCTATCATTGTATTTTTATATAAAATTTACAACAAAGATAATAATTATCCTAAAACATAATCGAATTAAACGGTTAACTTATCATCCTATGGGTTTTTTGGTAAACTAATTCGATTCTTAAATTGCTTTTCAACCTCTACATTGATTCCAATTTTATCGTTTTTAGTCATTCCTTTTTTCCGATTGTTGTTATCGTATTCCGACCTAACAATTATTTCCAATTCACCAACTACCTTGAAGCCTTGCTTTTCTAAATGTTTTTTGACTATCACTCGAACATCGGCTTCGCTTAAAAATACATTTGTTTTTACTTCCATAATTGCACATTTAATTAGCGATTTTTTATGTTATGCTTAATTGCGTATTGAATTAAATTTAATTCCCTTTTTAATTCAACTTCCCTTTCAATAGTGCAAGGTTTACAAAGACAAATCATTTTTGAAGTGAAATCACATTCATCTTCAATGGATGATAAAATGCCGATGTCAAAAATTTCCATTTCAACCTCGCATCTATCACAACAATAATCTAATTCTTTTTCCATATTTTATTTTTTACGAAATCTTAAATTATACCAAACTCTTTCGTGGAAGAAATAAAAAACAGGTTTTATTAATATTTCTCCAACACCTAACAATGCGGATGCTTGAATATCAAGCCCTAAAATTAAAGCAGTTCCAATAGTAATAATTGTTGCCATAATACGATAAGAAATGGTTTTAGCTAAGTGTCTTTTTATAGACAATCCTTTCTCACTTGTAGTAATGTATGCAACATTATTTTCAATAAATAAATGACCTGTGCAATTGATATGATATTTATATTGTTTTAATTCTTTTACCCAATCTTTTGAAGTAAATGTTTCGGTAGTAATATAAACATCTTCAACAAACCTTTCTTCACCATCACAAATCAATCTCCAACTTGTTAAATGATTTTTTGATTTAGTATTATATCTAATTTGATATGTCTTTTCCATCTTGTTCTGATTTAAAGGTTATATCGACTTAATTAAATCTGCTACTTTTTCCCAATCTTCAACAACAGAATTATTTTTATTTTTGTACAATTCTCTAAATGCCTTTAAAGTATTATTAATTCTATCTTTTTTGGTATTAGTAATTACTTTCCTATTTATAGGTATTTTGTCTGTTAAATCCCATTCTATTACATTTCTACCTGTAATACTACAATTTCTTTCAGTTTTTTCATAAATAACACCTAAATCTCGTAATTCTGATAATCTTTTCATACAATCTCTGCCACCATCATTGTAGTCCATTGAATTTTGTAATTCTGTTGCAGTACAAGGTGCTATTTTTATTAATACTTCAAGGGTTTGTAATCTCCGTTTTGAAAGTAGTCCATTTGCTTTTATTTTATTATAACAATCAATGGAAGTTTGTCTTATGCTCATATTATTTATTTTTTAATTGTTCTCTAATTTTTGTTGCTGAAATATCGTGAACTTCCTGTGGTGGAATATGCTCAATAATATCGTAGCCAATACCTCTACCAATATTTACACTTTCAATATCGGGAATCTGAATAACCTTAATCATTCCTTCTTTAATTAATTCATCAAATCTTTCTTCAAGCATTTTTTGAATTTCATCTGAACTCCACCAATTTTTATCATCTTGGGGAACATCACGAATAGCAATACAAACTCGTTTGCCGTGTTTTAATTTTTGGTCAATTAACCATTGGTGTCCTTCGTGAAAAGGTTGCCATCTACCAATAAATAAAGCGAATTTATCGGGGTTATTTGTTTTGTCGATTGATTCTACAATAATTTTTTCCATAATTCATCAAATGATTGTTCTACACTCTTTTTTGTTGTATCTATTTCTACGGCATTATTAAAATCCGTAGGCGGTTCATAGTAGTCGATATGAAAATGTTCACGACCTCTTATTTCGTTACAATGAACAAAAATTTCAAGACCTCTTTCTGCATCAATAAACTCCTTTCTCTGCTCCGCAAATGGACTAACCATACACACGATAGGTACGATGTTGTTTTTCTTCAAGAAAACGCACATTTTCTGAACGAAATCCACATTTGCTTTTCTGCCCTCAACTGAATAATCCGTGTTTTTGTAAAGTTCACGAATATCATCCCCATCAATTATTACAAACTTATTATTTGGAAAATGAGAACTCCAAATATTTTGCGTAATATAATTTTGTTGAATAATTGTTTGCTCACGAATTAATCGTTTTTTAAGCATATTGGCTAATTCTGTTTTTCCTGCCCCTGCTTGTCCTGTAAACCAAAATATCTTTGGCATAATTGTAAAATTAATCATACATCTAATCGTGTTATTACTACTTCACTTAATTCAATAAACGCTATGGCTTTCATAACGTAAGCAGGTTTTCTCTCATCACGAACTAATCGCATAGCTTCTACCTGTGCTTCAAAATAATCTTCATAAGTTTTTGAAGGTGTTTGTTTTCCAATTACCATTACTGCAAATATTTCTTTTTTTTTCATTCTATTCAATCATTTTAGTTTTGTTTTCTGTAATGGTCTAAAGGCGAAAATGTTTTTTTTTCTTCAAATGTTGAATCATCATCATCATCAGAATCATCATCAGACTCATCATCATCATCTCCATAGTTATTCAAATTCAATTTCGTTTATTTCACAAATATTCAATGTTCTATATTCTTCAATTTTAGTTACTTTAACGGATGATTCAACTTTTGAATGAATTTCAAATATATAAGCCGTTTTGTTTAATTTTTTGACCAATTTTCTTGCTTCTATTTCAGCATCCAAATAGGTATATAATTTTTTAGAACTTTCTTCTCCTAAAACTACTACTCCGAATTTTTTTTCCATTTTTTTTTATTCTGTTATATTTCTAATTGATATTAATTTATCTCCAAATCTTTCGGCTTCAAAACACTTTATAGCGTGTTTTTCTGCTTCCTCTAATGATTCAGAATACGCAGTTTGATAATTAGTGTGTATTTTCAATTTTACATCCGTAGAAAACATATTTACTACACGATATTCAATTTCAAATCTGTACCATTTTTTCATCGTCTTTGTAATTCTTCGTTAATCATTATTTTCACAATATCACCATAAGTCCTATTGCCAATATTTTCGGGATAACCAAGAGTTATTGTCTTATGATTCCAATAGGCATATTTAACACATTGTGAGTGTAATTCTGACCATCTTGTATGATAATCTTCAATAATTTTTCCTTTAACCTCTAAAGTTCCGAAATTCTTATCAATCGCATTACGAAATTCATTTAATTCGTCTTTATTCAGCGTTTTTAAAGGGTTTGTGCTTACTTCCAACATAAATTATGATTTAATGTTCAAATTTAATATTATTTAATTTAATAACCAATGTTATTTAATTAAATAATTATTCTTCAATTGTTTTATGCTTATTTTTTCTGTTATATGTCTTTTTGCTTGTATGTACCTTTGGGGTTGTATGTTGCCATATTTCCTGCATTGTTACCTCAACTTTCTTCATTATAGGTGCATTAGTTTCATTACAAAAACAAAAGTGAACACTATTGTTTCCATAACAGGCAAAACCTAAATCTTTCTTCTGTTTTTCTAACATAACTTATATTATTTAATTAAATAATTATTCTTCAATTTGTTTTTGACAATTTTCACACATAAATACATCTTTACGACTATGGTAGTTACCGCATAAATATTCGTAATTATGATAACCAAATAGGCACTTTATATTCGCCCATTTCTTCTTAAAAAACTTCTTCATATTACTTATCATTATGTTTTAAAATATCTTCCAATATTGTATTTACAATTATAGTAACAAATATTAAAATCAATAAACCCATATCGTTTAATTTCTATAACTTAAATTCTTCCAATAATAATAAGATTCATTACATTGATGCCAATCAAATGAGCCTAACAGGAAATCCCGAAAACCATCATAATATTCATTCAAAATATCTTCAAGAACATCCTGTATTTTTTCATTAAAAGAAACAGAATCTTCAACATTTGTTACCCACATCAATTGTTGTTCTTCGGTCATTGTATCATACCAATAAAAGCCGTTTTGTCTTGTTTTTTTTGCCATTTTTATTATTCAGTTTCTTCGGTTTCTTTAAAATAAATAATCCTTTCACATTTAACACATTTATCCTTTCCAATATCTAAAGAATAATAGGTCTTTTTATGTACGCAAAGTGAATTATAGAGTTCTCTAAATTCATTTAAAATTTCTTCACTTATCTTTTCTTGCCTATACTTCTCTATGAATGATTCAATGGTCATTGTTTATGTTTTTAATTAAATCAATCGCCCCATTCTTTTATTACATATATCATTGAAATTACTAATAATGATAATAATATTCCTAATGCTATATTCACTATTCAGTTTCTTCGGTTTTTTTATTTAATTCAGCAAAGTATTTATCCCATTTTTTACTATGCTGATGTTTTATTTCACACATATCCATTAAACTTGATTTATCACCTTTCTTTTTAATCATTTGAGTACACTCATAGACCAAATCAGTAGTAGGGTAATCAACCTCAATGCCAACACCTTTTAAAGCCAACATAAGATAGTTTACGTCTTTTTCATAGTCCTTTATAAGCACCTTTCTCTCGATGTATTTACTTTCTTCAATTCCTTTGGCTTGACTAATTAATTCATCATTTAATTCTTTGCCGTTTCTCAACTGCTCAACCAACCATTCTGTTCCTAATAATTTTTCCATAATATTAACTTATAGGTTTATTTTTTCTTTAAAATTGATTCTAATTCGGATAGGGTAATTTCTGTCCTTCGATTAATATTTGTACCACTTGAAATATACCAATCAAAATCGTTACCATCACACATTAAATGAGTGCTTACTCGAATATTAAAAAACCTTTCAAATATAGTTTCTCCATATTTATCAAGCAACTCTCTTGCTTCTTGTAGTTTTACGTTATTATTAATATAAACACATACTTGGTATTTAGTTAGTTCCATCTTATTAATATATTATTTTTTAATTTGACTTATTCCTATTGATTGATATTTTTCTAACAAACAACCTAATGAAGTGGAATAAAAGTGATATTTTTCATCCATATCAAAATCGACAAGTTCACTATTTTCATCAATCGGCATTTCTGTATAAATAAAACAATCATTTTCAAAATCGGCTTCTGCTAAAAACTCTATTAAAGTATCATCATTTTTTAGTATTGTAATTTTTACATTGTTTTCTTGTTCCATCTGATTTATTTTTTACTTATTCATAAATAGTGATTAATTATCAATTAATTATTTCACTATATCTCTTTACTGTATTATGTTATAGAAGTTTTTTTACGCTTAATTTATTAAAAAAAAACAAACTATTTATAACAAATTTGGTATTTTTCCTATCCTTCGTGGAAATAACTTATTTGTGATAAAAAAGGCTTTTTTTTACATCTTAAAACATCTCATCCATAACCCAAATTGGCATAAATTTTCCTGTTACCGATAAAGTATTGAAATCTAAAAATTCAAACGCATCTTCTTGTGTCATATTTTCACATAGTATTTCAATGGCTTTACTATACGAGTACATTACACTACAACCATCGTGCGATATGCCTAAAATTGCTTCATCAAAGCCATCTGCGAACATTAAATCATCGTTTTCATCAATCACTTCTAACAATATATCTCTTTTATTCATAATACAAATTTAAGTTATCCATAAAGATAATAATAAATTTATTAATAACGATAATTTAATTTATTTTATAGGTAACTATTTATAATTAAGATAATATCTGTTGATAACTTTTGTACTTTCATATTTAATTAGATTTATACTAAATAT
>Ga0208597_1001064_pt1 | contig 10799 bp, 7 predicted proteins | sample LakMenEpi05May12_FD_150673 | JGI IMG/M metagenome (GOLD analysis project Ga0208597, IMG submission 150673) | Freshwater microbial communities from Lake Mendota, WI - 05MAY2012 deep hole epilimnion (SPAdes) | ecosystem: Environmental > Aquatic > Freshwater > Lake > Epilimnion/Euphotic zone ...
TATTTTTTTATCAGAATATTTTTCAAGAATTTCAATACGATGGGTTTGTGTTTTGGTTTTGAATGCGTCTAGATTCATGTAGATATATTCCATTTTTTCAGCCAAATCATCTGTTGAATTGGGATTGAAAAATAATGGGATATTATTAGAAATTTCTTCTGTAGATTTTATTTTACTTGCCAATAGTGGGCAATTATGAGCAATCGATTCCAATACAGGAATTCCAAATCCCTCATAATGAGAGGGATAAATTGAGAATAGTGCATTTTCATACAGCCATTTTATTTCAGATGCCGATAAGTGGCTTAGGGTATGTATTCTATGTCTATAAATAGAATTTTCTACAGCATTAGCTACTTTTTTGTAATAACGTCCTTTTGGATTTCCCACAAGTACAATGTCAAAATCAACTTTATATGCAATTTTTTCAAAAGCTTTAACCAATGTCAATTGATTTTTTCGGGCCATAAAACTGGCAATACATATTACAAAAGGTTTTTGAATAGCAACTACTTGGGATTTTAACTTATTTTCATTTTCAAAAGGAATTCCAATAACGGCAATTTTATCACTTTTAATTTTATAAAAATCAATTAAATCCTGTTTGGTCGCCTCGCTTACAGATATGATTTTATCAGCAATTTTACAAGCATATTTTGTTTTGATTCGATGCATAAAACGATCAAAAAAAGTATAATCACTGGGATATCTTTCAAAAAGTAAGTCGTGAATAGTCACAATTTTTTTGATATTCTTTGGCAAATTATAAGGCAATTCCGCACTGAGCCCATGATAAATATCTATAGAATTTTTAACCGATGAAGAAATCAAAAAACTTCTCCAAAAACTATGAAATCGTTTTGAAATAAAATGATGGGGTGTTATCTCTTTGTGATTAAACTGAAATGAAGTTGATTTTTTGGGATTAAATAAAATCAGCGTAAGCTTTGGGTAATATTGCTCCAATGCCGCAATAATACTTCTACTATATACGCCCAGCCCTGTCTTATTGTGATAGGCGCGTTTGGCATCTAGTCCTATATTAAAAGTTTTTCCAATTTTTGTCATTTCAAAACAAAAATAAGGATTTGTTTTGAAAAAGCGATTATTTATTTCGGATTGGTATCTGATTAGAATTCCCTTTACCTGTACCAGAATCTGACGAAGGTTTGGTACTAGTATCCGATACATTGGTGATGATTAGGGTATGAATCTTTTCTGCACCTTGTCTTTTTTTAATTTTAATTCCCTTTTTCATACGCTTTTATTTTAGATGATTTATAATTTAAATCGATTCTCTATATCGACCTCTCATATATTCAACCTTGAGTTTACTTGAAAAAGTATGTGAAAATTCAATTTTTTATTATTGTTCAAAAATGTAGCAAAAAGTTGAAAAAAATATAGAATGTAATAACGGAAAAAATCTAAAAAAAAAGCCTCTTTTGAATTGAAAGAGGCTTTTTGAGTTTATCCTAAATATGATTTTAATAATTTGCTTCGACTTGCAGAACGAAGCTTTAAAATCGCTTTATCTTTAATTTGTCTCACACGCTCACGTGTAATGCCCAGCTCATCCCCTATATCTTCCAAACTCATCGGATGGTCGATTCCAATTCCGAAATACAATTTAATAATTTCACGTTGTCTAAACGTAAGTGTGCTAAGAGAACGTTCCGTTTCTCTTTTCAATGAATCGGCGTATTCCAAGAAACTATCTGCAAAGTCTGCATTATCATTTTGGAGTACATCGGACAATGAACTAGATTCTCCTTCAATCAATGGAGCATCCAAAGAGGTGTGTCTTGAAGATAATTTCAAGGTTTGCTCTACTTCTCTTTGACTAATATCCAAATAATTTGCTAACTCTTCAATACTAGGTTCACGGTCAAACTCTTGTTCCAATTGAATCAAAGCTTTACGAATTTTTGATAGAGAACCTACTTTGTTCAATGGCAAACGAACCAAACGAGATTGTTCTGCCAAGGCTTGCATAATAGACTGACGAATCCACCAAACGGCATAAGATATAAATTTGAAACCTCTTGTTTCGTCAAATTTTTGTGCGGCTTTTACCAATCCTACGTTGCCTTCATTGATCAAGTCATTGAGCGTAAGTCCTTGGTTTTGATATTGTTTTGCTACCGAAACTACGAATCTAAGATTGGCATTTACCAATTTTTCAAGCGCAATTTGATCACCTTTTTTAATTCTTTTTGCTAGTTCAACCTCTTCCTCAGCCGTTATCAATTCTACCCTTCCAATTTCTTGTAGGTATTTTTCTACCGATTGACTTTCACGATTAGTAATGGATTTGGAGATCTTGAGTTGACGCATAATTTATATTAATTTTTTTAACGTCTTTATAACGACAAAAAATTCTAAAAAGTTTCAAATAAAAAAAATATTTTCAAAATATATTTTTTTAGTAGTTTTGCACGTTATTAACACTAGTATTTTAAAATTTTTGGTATGTTGAAAAAAGTCGTTATTGTTGTTGTGGGAATTTTGTTAATCACTTCATACTCTTGTAAGAAAAAAACGTGTCCAACTTATGCTGTGCATGAAGTTTCGGACAAAGCAAAATCTTAATTTTTAAAAAAGGATTAAGTTCATTTACATCGTTCTTATACCATTTTATTTATGGTGTAATGCCGTCTTTGAAGTCGTTTCGGTCATTTTTTGACAGATTATTAATTCATATTCGGTATTAATCTTTTTAAATTTTAATATGAACTTTCGTTTCATTTTTTTAGGTCTTATTTTTCTTAGCTATTTTTACTCTTGTAAAAAGAAATTGGATGATTCAGTTTTCTATACTCCACTGAAAGACACTACTTGGTGTCCTATCTACGAAGGGTATTGGACAGAATATCAAGTGGATACAGTTTTATATAAAAAAAGTAGTTTAGATACTTTGGTTAGTACTGAACGAAGCACTTCTTTTGTGAAGGAAGTGATTCGTTCTAAAATTACTCAATTTGGAAATGAAAATGAATATGAGATTGATGTTTATGTCAAAAAAAATGCAACTGACAACTATGTTTTTTACAAGAAAAACTCTGTAAAACGCACCAATACCATGATGGTGTACAATCGCAATAATATACAATTTATCAATCTGGTTTTTCCTATATCCGAAAATACGACTTGGAAAGGCAATCAGCTTATTCAAACAACCGATGATTTAGCATATATGTCCGATTGGACCTATATTTATAAAAATGTGAATCAACCTATTACGGTTTTTAGCAATACGTTTGCTCAATCCACTTTGATACAAAAAGCAAATGATGAAAATGCTATTGAAAAATTATGGGTTTATGATTATTATGCTAATAATGTAGGGCTTGTATATGCACTAGAATCCAATCTAAAAAAACAAAATGTACTCAATGATTGGACGCAACCAGAGAATGGTTATACTATCACAAAGCAAATTATAGATTGGAAAAAATAAAATTTTAATTTTCCATTAAGCCTTCATGCTCAATTGTATTCTATTTCTAGTCAAGTCAATATCGATAACTTTTACCTGTACTTTTTGATTGAGCGAAACTACTTCATTGGGATCTTTAATGAAATTATGGCTCATTTCTGATATGTGAACCAAACCTTCATTTTTGATACCAATATTAACAAAAGCACCAAAATTTGTAATATTGGTTACCTGACCTTCCAAAGTCATGCCTATTTTAATATCTTCAATTTTTCGTATATTTTTATCAAATTCCACCCGTTCTATAGTAGCTCTAGGGTCACGTCCTGGCTTGGCTAGCTCCATTTTAATATCATTGAGAGTGGCCATACCTATTTTATCGGTTACGAATTGAGAAAGATTTATTTTTTTCTGTAATTCTTTGTCCGCTATCAAATCCTCAATATTTACGTTTAAGGATTGAGCCATTTTTTCTACAATGCCATAGCTTTCGGGGTGAACAGCCGTATTGTCCAATATGTTTTTAGCATTTCGTATCCTTAAAAATCCTGCACATTGTTCAAACACTTTATCTCCCAATCGGGGTACTTTGTTTAACTGGGCTCTAGAGGTGAATTTACCGTTTTTGGAACGGTAATCCACAATATTCTGAGCCAATGTAGGTCCTACACCTGCTACGTGTTTCAAAAGCCATTTGCTGGCGGTATTGAGGTCTACGCCTACTGAATTTACAGCGGATTCTACTACATGGGCAAGTTCTTCTTTGAGCATGGGTTGATTTACATCATGCTGATATTGCCCTACACCTATACTTTTTGGGTCTATTTTTACCAATTCGGCCAAAGGATCCATAAGCCTACGAGCAATAGAAACGGCACCTCTAACGGTAACATCATAGTCGGGAAATTCTTCTCTACCTTCGGGTGAAGCGCTATAAATACTAGCTCCCGATTCATTGACCATAAATACCATGGGCTTCTCAGAACCAAAATTTATATGATTTACAAAATCTTCTGTTTCTCTTCCAGCGGTCCCATTACCAATAGCGATGGCTTCAATATTGTATTTAGCGCAATTTTCAAGGATGATTTTTTCTGCTTGAAGGGTGTCCATTTGAGGTGGGTGAGGATACATCGTGGTATTGTGGAGTAAATTCCCAATTTCATCAATGCATACAATTTTACATCCTGTCCTAAATCCCGGATCAATTCCCATAATTCGTTTATGTCCCAATGGTGGAGAAAGTAAAAGTTGTTTTAGATTGGTCCCAAAAGTAGCAATGGAGTCTTTATCGGCTTTTTCTTTTGCCCAAGTTCTAAATTCACTTTCCATTTGAGGTTGCAAATGATTGTCATACGCCATTTCACTTGCTTTTTTTATATATTCGCTGGATTCGTGGTGGCCTCGTACATATTTTCGTTCTATACGTTCAATGGCATATTCTTCATTTATATTAATTTCTAAATTCAAAAATCCTTCTTTCTCGCCTCTAAAACAGGCCAAAATTCTATGGGCAGGACAGCGATTGAGTTTTTCGTCAAACTCAAAATAATCTTTATACTGCGCTTCGCCTTCTCGTTCGCCTCGTTTCTTTTTTGAATGTAAAATTGCATGTTTTTCAAACTGTTCTCTACAATAATTTCGGATAGCAATGTCTTCGGCCATCTTGCTTGAGAGAATTTCAAGAGCTCCATTTATGGCATCTTTATTGGTTTTGACGTCATCGGTCAAATATTTTTCAGCTTCCAAAGATACGTCTCCATGTGTTTGTTTCATTATCCAATTCGCAAATGGTTCGAGTCCTTGAAGAATAGCCAGTTGGGCTTTGGAGCGTTTTTGAGGCTTGTAAGGAAGATATAAATCTTCCAATTCACTCATCAATTTTGCTTGTAAAATATTGGTTTTGAGTTCGAGAGTCAATTTCCCTTGATCTGCAATAGATTCAAGAATACTTTCTCGTCGTTTTTCTAAATCAATAATTTTTTGATATTCTTTTTGAATCGTAAATATTTGTACCTCGTCCAAGTTTCCCGTTTGTTCCTTTCTATATCTAGAAATGAATGGAATTGTTGCGCCACTTTCGAGCAAGTCCAGCGTGTTTTTAATACTTTTTTCAGGCAAACCCAATGTCTGCTGTAAAATAGAAATAGGATTCATGAGAAATGAATTGTAAATAAAGAATTTAGATTAAAAAAAATCCCAATATAGTTTTATATTGGGATTTTATATCATTTGGATTATTTTCTATCCTTTAAAGGAACATAAGCTCTTGGCGTTTCCCCAGTGTAGATTTGTCTTGGACGGCTGATTGGCGCTTTAGACTCAATCATTTCTTTCCATTGAGAAATCCAACCTGGCAATCTACCCAATGCAAACAATACCGTAAACATATTGGTAGGATATCCTAATGCTCTATATATAATTCCAGAGTAGAAATCTACATTTGGATATAATTTACGCTCTACAAAATAGCTATCAGAAAGTGCTATTTGCTCCAATTCTTTTGCGATATCTAATAAGGGATCATTTACACCCAATTTGTTCAAAATATCATCACAAGCTTTTTTGATGATTTTAGCTCTAGGGTCAAAGTTTTTGTATACTCTATGTCCAAATCCCATCAAACGAACACCTGCTACTTTATTTTTAACTTTATCTACAAATTCTTTTGGAGAATTGCCGCTATCTTTGATTTCTTGCAACATTTCCAATACTTCTTGATTGGCACCACCATGCAATGGTCCCCAAAGCGCTGCAATTCCTGATGCTATGGTAGCCCATAGATTGGTATGTGCCGAACCTACCATTCTAACCGTAGAGGTAGAACAGTTTTGTTCGTGGTCTGCATGTAGAATCAATAATTTATTCATAGCACTTACTACTACTGGATCTACTTTGTACTCTTCACATGGATTTCCAAAAGTCATTGATAAATAATTATCAATATAGCCTAGACTGTTATTTGGATACATTACAGGATGTCCAATACGTTTTTTGAACATCATCGCACACAAATTAGGCATTTTTGCCATCAATCGTGTAATCGTCAAATTTCTATCTTCTTCGGTGCTATGTGGATCTTGATTATTTGGATAGAAACTACTCATCATGCTCATCATAGTCATTAATTGACCCATTGGATGCGCACCTGTAGGGTATGCATCAAATACTTTTTTGACATCTTCATGCACTAGACTGTGTCTAATCATTTTACTTTTCCAATCAGAATATTCTGCTTCATTTGGCAAATGACCATAGATCAATAAATAAGCTACTTCTAAAAATTCAGCTTTCTCAGCCAATTCTTCAATAGCATAGCCTCTGTAATGCAAAATACCCTCATCTCCATCTATGAAAGTGATTTTTGACTCCGTAGCGCCTGTGTTTTTGTAACCTTCGTCAAAAGTTACTAAACCAGTAGTATCTCTAAGTTTTCTAATATCAATAGCCGGTTCGTTCTCTGTTCCAACTATTACAGGCAATTCAATGGTTTGGTCTCTGTATACTAACTTTGCTGTTTCTGACATATTACGTTATATAAAAATTGATTTTTAAATTATCTTGTAAAAATATAGAATTTGAAATTAAACGCAATGAAAAAAAAGGTTTTTTTTTAGTTTTGGATAAAAATAATATTAATTTAAAGTCTTGTAATATTTAATACCTTGTTTTACAGTATTTTAAATTGATAAATAAACTATAGTAAATTAGCATTTTATACCATGCCAGCCTTGCAATCCTCCTGTATGAATGGCTACAATAGCATCGTTTTTTTTCAAAATGCCTTTCTTGAAATCTTCAATAATTCCCCATATCATTTTACCCGTATAGATTGGGTCTAGTTGAACACTCGTATGCTTTTCAAAATCTAGTAAAAAATCGATATATTCTTTGTCATACTTGGCGTAGCCACCCAAAGTATATTCAAAGGTATAGTCAATTTCGGCTGCTTCAAATGCCTCAATAAGGCTGAAATCTTGTAAAGCTGCATACGCTCTTACTTTCGTATTTGAGTATTTTTTTAAGCCTATGGCCGTTCCTCCAGTGCCAGCGGGAGTGCAGATTGTTTGAAAATCAGAAATCTGGGAGTTACATAAATCTTTAAATCCTATACTCGAAAATTCATTGGTCCCTCCTTCAGGAATAAAAAAACTTTCAGGATATTTTTGATACAATGTATCTAATATATTATTTAAATTTTCTTTGATTTCATGTTTTGGAAAAAAATAAATAGGAATATTTTTTGAAGCTAATTTTTCCAAAGTGTATCCAAATGTTTTTGGACGATGACCTTTTACAATAGCCACTACGTCTATTTCATACATTTCGGGTATAAATGAAGCCGCATGCAAATGATTGGAATAGTTGCCCCCAATAGTGATGAGCGTCTTTAGACCTCTTTTTTTTGCTTCTTCAAGATTGCCATATAATTTTCTGATTTTATTACCACTGATGCCATCTTTCCATACATTATCCATATAAATATAAAAGGAATTTACCTCCAAATTGTAATGAGATAAATCAATTTTTTTAAGAAAATTAGGGTTGAAATTCAGCATTAAAAAATTTTTAGCAAACATACATTATTATATTTTTATAGATTTGCAAAATTTTTATTTCAAAATCTGAGAAACAATGGCTAAATATTTATTGATTGTAGAGTCACCCGCCAAAGCAAAAACCATAACAAAATATTTGGGGGAGGATTATATTGTCGCGTCAAGTTATGGACATATTTGCGATTTGCCCAAAAACAACAAGGCTATTGATATAGCCAATAATTTTGAGGTGTTTTATGAGGTCTCAAAAGAAAAAGAAAAGGTTGTAGCAGAGTTGAAAAAATTAAAGAAATCGGTACAGGAAGTCTATTTAGCAACGGATGAGGATCGCGAGGGAGAAGCGATTAGCTGGCATTTATGTAATGTTTTGGGATTGAGTGAGAAAACGACTAAGCGTGTCACGTATACTGAAATCACAGAAAAAGCTATTAAAAAAGCGGTAGCCAATCCTCGTCATATCGATATGGATTTGGTCAATGCTCAGCAAGCTCGTAGAGTTTTAGATCGTTTGGTGGGATTTGGTATTTCACCTATTTTATGGCGAAAAGTAAAACCCAATTTGAGTGCAGGTAGAGTACAGAGTGTGGCGGTTAGAATTTTGGTAGATAGAGAACGTGAAATATTGAATTTTCAAAGTCAAACGTATTTCAAGCTTCAAGCACTTTTTGATTCAAAAGATATCAATGGCAAAGAAGCAACCATAAAGGCAGAATACAACAAAGATTTTACAGGATTTGAAGAAGCGAATACACAGGTAGAAAGTTTTGTGGGTGCTACCTATAAAATAGCAAATATAGAGAAAAGACCCGGCAAAAAATCGCCAGCAGCTCCTTTTACTACGTCTACCTTGCAGCAGGAAGCATCCAAGAAATTGTATTTTAGTGTTTCCAAAACCATGGTTGTAGCGCAGCGATTGTACGAGGCAGGACATATTACCTATATGAGAACGGATTCGGTGAATTTGAGCGAAACGGCCTTGCAGGAAAGTAAAAGTGCTATTTTAAATTTTTATGGAGCTGATTTTTATGCTCAACCTAGAATGTATCAAAGCAAAACTGCCAATGCACAAGAGGCGCACGAGGCTATAAGACCTACGGATTTTACTAAAACGAGTATTACGGGCGATAGCGACGAACAAAAATTATATGATTTGATATGGAAACGTGCTATAGCGTCGCAGATGACGGATGCTAAGACCGAAAATACAACCGTATCTATTGATAATGATAAAAATAAAATAACGCTAACGGCACGTCAAGAAGTGGTTTTATTTGAAGGATTTTTGAAAGCGTATGTTATTGAAAATGATGATGAAGATGAGGACGGAAGTGGAGGCGCACTCTTGCCGCCTATGAATATCGGTGAAATATTGCCATTGAATGTATTGACTGCCACTGAAAAATTCTCCAAGCATCCCCCTAGATACAACGAAGCTTCGTTAGTTAAAAAACTAGAAGAATTGGGTATTGGACGTCCTTCTACGTATGCGCCTACTATTTCTACTATTCAAAATAGAGATTATGTAATCAAAGATACTCGTGATGGTAAAAAAATAGGGTATCGTGTGGTTTCTTTGAAAAAAGATAAAATAAGTACTTTAGAGGCTCAAATGGTTGTAGGAGCTGAAAAAAACAAACTTTTCCCTACGGATATAGGCATATTGGTGACTGATTTTCTTACACAATATTTTGATAAAGTTGTAGATTTTAAATTTACCGCCAAAATAGAGGAGGAGTTTGATAAAATATCGCATGGAAAGTTGGAATGGACCAAAATGTTAAAGACATTTTACGATCCTTTTCAGCAAGAAGTAGAAAAAACGATAGAAACTGCCGAACGAGTTTCTGGAGAGCGTATTTTGGGAAATCATCCCGATACAGGTGAGGTTATATTGGTGCGTATGGGACGATTTGGCCCAATGGCTCAAATAGGTTTGACTGAAGAAGGCGAAGATGCAAAAAAACCACGTTATGCCAAGTTGAAAAGGGAACAAAATATTGAAACCTTGACTATGGAAGAAGCCTTAGAGCTATTTAAGTTGCCTCGAATTTTGGGACAATTTGAAGATAAAGATTTAAAGGTCAATATTGGTCGATTTGGTCCATATATTCAACATAATAGTGGATTTATTTCATTAAAAAAAGAAGATGATCCATTTACCATAGATTTGGATCTAGCTATTCAGCGTATCCTTGAAAAACGAACCGCGGATGCCAATAAAATTATCAAAGATTTTTCGGAGCATGGATTCCAAATCTTAAACGGAAGATGGGGGCCTTATATCAAAATGGGCAGTGATAATTATAAAATTCCTAAAACAGAAAATGCGGAAACTCTGTCTTTAGATAAATGTCTAGAATTGATTGAAAGTCAAAAAGGTGCACCTAAGAAAAAAGGTAAATTTACAAGGAGAAAATAGGTTTAGATTGTAGATGTAAGATTTGAGATATTAGATAGTAATTTGTAATTAGTAGGGGCGAAATATTTTTCGCCCTTTGAATTTGAATCTTTGCAATGTTTCATTCAATAGCCTCTGGCTTTAGCCAGAGTTAAATAAATAGATTAAATGTCCTTGGCTTTAGCCAGATTTATAAATAAATATTCAATATCCAGAGGAACAAGATTTAAATCAATAGCTTCTAGCTTTAGCTAGAGAAGTAAAATAATTATTTCAATAAAATCTAACGTCTAAAATCTATTATCGAATATCTAAAATCTATCATCTCTAATCTCTTTATAAATATCCAAAACTTGTTTTCTGGTTGACTCTAAATCCGTATTTATAATCTCAAAATCGGCTA
>Ga0208597_1001065_pt1 | contig 10797 bp, 9 predicted proteins | sample LakMenEpi05May12_FD_150673 | JGI IMG/M metagenome (GOLD analysis project Ga0208597, IMG submission 150673) | Freshwater microbial communities from Lake Mendota, WI - 05MAY2012 deep hole epilimnion (SPAdes) | ecosystem: Environmental > Aquatic > Freshwater > Lake > Epilimnion/Euphotic zone ...
TGAAGAATGGCAAGATTGTCATTGAAAACTACTTCGGGACGTTCACGCAGGATAGCCTTTGGTATTGGGCCTCTGCGGGAAAGACGCTTACCTCCTATTTGGTTGGAATAGCGCAACAAAACGGACAGCTTTCGATTAACGATTTAAGTTCAAGTTATTTGGGAAGTGGATGGACCAATTGTACTGCCGATCAGGAAAATGCCATTACTGTTCGAAATCAATTAACCATGACATCGGGATTAGATGATGCTGCGACAGATCCTTATTGCACAAATCCGAATTGCTTGGTTTATGCAGCAGATGCAGGCACGCGCTGGGCCTATCACAACGGCCCCTATACCCTACTCGATGGCGTGTTGGAAGGAGCGACCGGACAAACGTTGAACGGACTTGTCTTTTCGGCCTTGAAGCAACCGACAGGAATGGACGGGTTCTTTTTTCAGAATGGATATAACAATGTTTATTTGAGCACTGCGCGCAGCATGGCGCGATTCGGAATACTCATGCAAAATGGCGGAAACTGGAATGGCAATCAGCTCATGACCGACGCGAATTATTTTCAGGAAATGATTACGCCTTCTCAGAATCTGAACAACTCATACGGTTACTTGTGGTGGTTGAATGGACAAAGTTCATATATGATTCCGCAAGCACAGATAGTAATTCCAGGGATGATGTTTCCAAATGCACCTTCAGATGTATACGCCGCAATGGGCAGAGATGGTCAGTTCTTGAATGTGAGTCCGAGTGAAGGGTTGGTGTTCATTCGCATGGGCAATGCTCCCGACAATTCGTTGGTTCCCTTTATATTGAACGATCAGATTTGGGAGAAGTTGAACGCGGTGCTTTGCACATCGGTTACTGAGTCTAATGACAATAATTTTATGTTGAATCAGACTGCCTCTTCGGTTCGCATCTCTTGGCCGGGAAAGAGTTTTGTGTTTGAGTTTTTTGATTTAAAGGGAAATAAAATTTCGAGCATTGAAGCTCGAAATTCAAAAGAGATGAATACTACAGCTTTGAGCGCAGGCCTGTATGTTGTGCGTTGTACAAGTGGGTCTGCCGTTGAAGTGCGGAAGGTTGTTGTTAGGTAAGAGAAGTTAAGAAAGGGGAAGAATCAATTACTCATTCTCATTGTGTTTGTCCTACTCCTTCTCCCACAGCTTCACTGGGGGCATTTCGGATGCCGCTCGCGGAGCAAAGGATAATTGAGCTGCTACCGTTGAAAGTACTAACTTTGAACTGATATCTATTAATTAAACAAAAGATAGAATTATGATTTCGATTTCATCCATACTTGGTCGCTGTAGATGCTTAAAAAGTGATAGCATCAAAAAACACATTCAACTGAGAATACTCGTTCTTCTATCTGCTTCAATTGTAAGCGGTTTTGTTACAGCACAGGATTCCACTGAGTCTTCGGAAGTGCTTTCGCAACGTTTGATTAACAACAGAAACATACAAAAGTCAGTGAAATCGACAGGTGTCGTTCGTGTTTTTGTGTTGGCCGGCCAATCCAATATGCAGGGTCATGGCAAAATCTATGATGGTGCAACCGGAGCCATGGGAGCGGTCGTTACATCGTTCACGCCAACTTGTGACGGCACCGAAACCTGTGATTTCACCTTCAATATGGCGGATAGTTATGGAGACGGGTGGAACGGATGGACCTATGATATTGTGCAAGCCGGAATGGTGGTGGCCACCGAAACATTGCCCGACGGTTCAGTAGGCACTGCCACCATAACGCTGCAAAGCGGTATTCCGTGTGATGTTTTGGTCAACCAATCCGGTTCATACGGTGGTGAGGTCTCATGGACCCTCACCGACCTAGGAGCTAATGTAGTGGCATCAATGAACGGGCAACAAGAGAGTTACCCCTCTCCCAATACGCTGCTTGATGTGATGGAAAATGACACAGAGGGCCAGTGGGCCATGTTGCAGACCGGAGGCGAATGGACTGTTTTGGACGATGCCTACCTCCATTTTGAAAACTATGATGGTACCATCATCCAAGACAACGTAACTATTGGCCAAGGAGTGACCCCAAGCTACATAGGGCCAGAGTTGATGTTCGCTCATCAAATGGACCAATATTTCGAAGATCCAGTGCTCATTATCAAAGCAGCTTGGGGAGGCGTGAGCTTAGCCGAAGATTTCCGCCCGCCATCGGCAGGCGGGACCACCGGTCCATACTATAATCAGATGTTGGACATTGTGGAGAGTGTCACGGAAAATCTTGCAACAGAGTTCCCGGAGATAGGTGCTACTGACTTTGAAATCTCTGGATTTGCTTGGTTTCAGGGGTGGAATGATGCGGCGTCCGAAGCTTTCCTCAATGAATATGAGAGCAACCTCTATCATCTTGTAAACGATGTGCGAACCGCCTTTAGCAATCCAGCCCTGCCGGTAGTCATTGCCAGCGCTGGACAAGGGGGATATGAACCTTCAGGGGACTGGTGGATGCAGTCCATTCAGAACATAGTGGCCGTGGCCCAAGAAAATGTGGGTTGCAATGATTCGCTATACGGCGGCACTGTTGGATTTGTCGACTCCAAAGCATTTTACATGATTGCAGCCGAATCTCCTGATGACGCCGGATATCATTACAACAACAATGCACTTACCCTGCTCAATGTAGGCCGATCGATGGGCGAACAAATGGTACTTGCCATCAACAACATGGCCTATTGCGAGGGATTCGTTTCTGTGCCTGAAGAAAGCAGAGAATCGCACATCACTTCCCTATATCCCAACCCAGCAATGAATACCTTGAATGTAGAAATGTTTGTATCGGACGGTGAGGCAACTACAATTAGGATGTATGATGCAAAAGGTAGGATTGTATTCGAACGACATCTATTGAATTCAAAAACCGTCATTGATGTTTCAACTTTCGGTAAAGGGTTGTATGTACTCGAGTGTGTCGGAGAAAAGCAGATAGTCAGGCATCGAGTGGTCTTGGACTAAGTTGGCATGTTCGATAAAGCCTAAATGACATTCTCTCAACAGACTAATTAAATACGGAGCCTCATACCACCAAACGAACGACATGGCAATGCTAAAAGCAACAGCAGAAATTAAAAAGACACTATTCATACTTGGAATTTTAGGACTGACTCTTTGTAGCGGGCTATACGGGTATAGCCGTATTTTCAACTCAAACGACAATCTTGAACACGCAAGAAAGGAAGTCCAAAAACTTGCAGACCAAGACGAAATACAAAACGGTGATCTCATTTTTCAGACTTCACTTTCAGAACAAAGCAAGGCCATTCAGCTGGCAACCAAATCTGAATATTCACACTGTGGAATTATCTTTAAAGAAGGCAACGACTATTATGTTTTTGAAGCCATTCAACCCGTAAAGCGCACACCACTTGACAAATGGATTGCTCGAGGGAAAGATAGTGAATACGTTATCAAGCGACTTAAAAACGCAGAACAAGTTTTAACTCCAACGACAATATCAAAAATGAAACAGGTTGGTGAAGAATTTCGCGGTAAAAATTACGACTTGACTTTCGAGTGGAGTGACGATAAAATTTATTGCTCTGAACTAATTTGGAAGATCTATCAGCGCGCAACAGGAATTGAAATTGGTAAACTTGAAAAATTGAGCGACTTCGATTTGACCAGTGACGCGGTGAAGAAAAAAATGAAAGAACGCTACGGCAACAAAATTCCTCTGAACGAAATAGTCATTTCTCCTGCTTCCATTCTTAACAGCGAACTGCTGGTTACGGTAAAATCGAATTGATGGTAGACGAATTAAACAATATTTAAGATCGCAATTATGATATTACTGCATGCTTCGCGAATCTTTATAAAAGATAAGAGAAGTTAAGAAAGGGTAAGAAAAGGGAAGAATGTCGAGATTGACAAATGTGCTTTGCACGAATGCCGGAGGCGAATGTCCGAAGGACGAATGTGCGTTGCACGAACGCCGGAGGCGAATGCTTCGCGAATGTCTTCGACTTTCTAATCTTGAAGATGAGTGAGTATTTGAGACACCAATCCATCCATTTTAGAGAAGGCAAACCACCGTTTACCAAGATCTTTTAAGGAAGCGCCAAGATGATAGAGTTCTTTTTCATCAAGGATTAAGAATCGGTCGTGAGCGTTTTTTAGAATTCGAATCTCAATTGGTGAATATTGCGCATTGTGTTTTTCCACATCCAGTTTCAATTGTTCTGTTAATTTTTCTGTGTAAATCGTACAGGAAACTTTCTTATTTCTTTTTGAAAGTTGAAGCAGTGTGGTTTCATCAATGTAGTTATCGATGAGTATAACCGACTTTTTTGCTTTACTTATAAGCTCGCTGCTGAATACGTAGGCGTCGAATATCTGGTCGTTGAAGAAGATTCCGGATTTTGGCATTTCAATTCCCTCCAATTTCTTGTACAATTCTTCAATTCTAATCTGATGGATCGCCAAAATCTGTTCTGAATTTGAAACGCGAGTTGTAAGAATTTCACCTTGCAGTCTACCTTTTCGAAACTCGATAAAGGCCTTCACAATTCGAATACTTGTTTCAACGGCTGCTTGCGATTTTAAAACAGCTGAAACCATTGCAACTCCATACTCAGTATAGACATTAGGTGTTTTTCTCAATCCCATCCTTTTTGAATTGGATGTCGCAAATTGCGACATCCAATTTGCTAGTTCCATTTTTGTAAGTTGAAAGCAAAAATTTTCAGGAAATCGTTCAATATTTCTTCTAACTTGTTCATTAAGTCGTCTTGTTGACACTCCATACAAGTCAGCTAAATCAGTATCTAACATAACCTGAATTCCGCGAATGGTGAATATTCGCGATTCAATTTCCGATTTAATAAGGTTTTGTTCCATAGAGCAAACCTATTTCTCTAATTTGGAAAAAGTACTAATTTTTATATGCATTTTATATGCAGTTTATTCGCGAGAAGATCACCTCAATTGGATATCGCAAATTGCGACATCCAATTTCAAGGTTGCAAATTGTGACCTTGAACTTTATCCCCCAGCTTCACTGGGGGCATTTCGGATGCCGCTCGCAGAGCTTAATGCTCATCTGTAAATATTAACTGATTGTTATTATTTGTTACATGACGCGCAATTGTATTAAATTTATTTCTTAATTTGCTCACACCTAAGGATTTAAGAATGCATACAGAAAAACGGAATGTTCCGAAAAGCATTTTTGAAAAGTCCTTTGAATAACCAAACAAATTAACGTATGAAAAATAAATTGTTATTAGCCGCATTGTTTGTCTCCACAAATATATTTAGTCAACTTCCCGGAAATGGGATGACTGACATCGATGGCAACATATACAATAGTGTTATAATCGATTCCCAGGAATGGGTAAAAGAAAATTTAAATGTGTCACACTATAGCGATGGCACTGTAATACCACAGGTAACTGACGCCACTCAATGGGCAAACTTAACAACAGGTGCTTGGTGTTATTACAACAATAGTGCAGCTCACGGCGCAATCTATGGTAAGTTGTATAATTGGTACGCGGTGGCCGGAATACATGACACAATCTCTTCAACACCAAACAAGGTATTGGCACCAGCAGGTTTTCACGTACCCACAGACGCCGAGTGGACTACTTTAACCACTTTCCTCGGAGGATTACAGGTGGCGGGTGGCGAAATGAAAGAGATAGGAACAACCCATTGGGAAACCCCAAATACTGGCGCTACGAACAACAGCAATTTTACCGGTCTTGGAGATGGTTTCCGAATGGATTTTGGTTTTTTTACTGGCATGGGGTTGTACGCGAACTGGTGGAGTTCGACTGAGACTTTGCAGGTCACAGCAAATCAATTCTACCCCTGGATTCGACACCTAGATCATGATAACATTGCCATCACACAAAGCCAATCAACGAAAACAACGGGGTTTTCCGTTCGTCTAATAAGCGACACCGTGTTCAGTGACACTCCATCAAATATGGGAACTATAAAAGGTGAGACCATTCGCATTTATCCTAATCCGGCTGCTAATAATGTTGTAATTGATTTGAACAGTTTAACGACTTCAAGTAATTGGATTTACGCAATAAGTAACACCTTGGGTCAAGAAATTAGTCGCGGGAAAATCATATCACAACAGACAATTATTAATTTGAATGATGCGTTAAGTAAAGGCTTGTATTTTGTTAAAGTCTACGATGCCCTGGGTAATGTTCTGACCACTGAAAAACTGTTAGTGGAATAGTTCGCGAATGTCTTTGTAAAAGGGAAAATTGTCCGAAGGACGAATGTGCTTTGCACGAATGCCGGAGGCGAATGCTTCGCGAATGTCCTATGGACGAGGGCGATTTCATCGCGAGGGTAACTAGCGTTGCGAGGGTCCGTTGGACGAGGGTAATTTTAAAACTAATATATTATTCAACATTAAATAATTTCACAATATATTTAACAAGATAAAAACGAAACAAATCACATATTAAAAAAATGAAATCTTTCTACTTAACTGTCTTCTCGATGCTACTCTTTACAACTGCTAAATGTCAAGACCAATACGCTATTGCTGAGCCTATCAAAACTCAACTGCAATCAGAGGAAACCTTCATCGCCACTTGCCCAAACTTCTTAATAAATGAATATGAGATGGCGAAAAAAAGGATAGTAGCCAATCAGAATTTCAATTTTTACTACAATAAAGCATGGCAATATGTTAACAAAAATGGAGAAAAGAGCTATGATGCAGTTGTCAATTTTGAGCAAGCCATTAAAAGAAATCCAACAAATGGTGGACCTTATTCAGATTTAGGGAATTGTTACAGAGGCGGATTTCAGTGTTTTAGTAAAGCCAAATATAATTACTCAAAAGCTATTGAGCTGGGATATACTGAAGGATTTGTTTACTACAACAGAGCTATTTGCTATTACGAATTGAAACAATTCGACTTAATGAACAAAGATTTGACTATGGCGAAAAACCGCGGTTGGAACAGTGACCCCTACAATCTTTCCGGGAAAATGAATAAATAATTTTTCTTAAACAATATTCCTCGTAAGTCAGGGCTAAATGCAACTTATTAAATAGGAAAAACATACAAAATCAAATACCTACTCCCCTACTATGAAATATCTTTTATTCACGCTATTCTTTGTTGCAAGTCTAACTTCTTGCAACGAATCAACTCCAACGGCAAACACCAATTCAAACAATCAAAGCGGCACTCAAGCTCCTGCTCAAACACCACCTAACAATAATGTGCAAGGCAATGAAATTCAAAAAGCTGTAGAGAAACCCAATTTAACATGGGAGCAGCTATACCCCATTCTGAAAAATAATTTATTACAGACCACTTGTGAGCCTTGTTATATAGCTGAAGAAACAGAAAAAACGTTAATCTTGAACTCAACGGAATCTGATGGTTTTCGTTCTGGTTGGGACTTCAATAAAAACGATTTAAAGATAGCTGATATTGATGGCGACGGCCTTGTTGATTACACGATCGAAATGTTGGACCAAGGGGCTGGTTGTGGCGGAAATCTTGGTTTTTACGAGAGATGGACACTCTTTGGTTCAAACCCCTCCATTTTCATTAATACGCACGTCACTACCACTGAATCTGGTAATGAAAAATGGGTAACTGTGAATTGAGATTTTGATTAGCTTAAGCAATTTCCATCTTTAGTATGGACTGAACTGAAGATACAGTGACTAATAAGCGAGTTGTTTTGCAATAGAAAAACGGAACAGAGTAAAACCAAGAGTGAAGGAAATAAATCGGGATAGAATAAATTTGATGACCTGAAAATTAATAAACAAATTCAAAAAATGCACGGATATATCCTATTATTCTATTTCATATGCTTGACCATTATTGCGGGGCTAAATATTCCATACATAATTTATTTCCGTAAGAAATTCAATCTGTCAATAATACAGGTAATTATTTACAATCTTATTTTATATTTCGCCCTCTTCTTTTTAGCGTTGATATTGTTTAATATCATGATGCATTACCATGACGAAATAGGATGCGAAACTTTTAGTAGTCTCGAAGGAGGTATTATGTACCTTTTGGCATTCTTCCCTCTTTCAAACTTTGCTATCAAAAGGCATAGAAGACATAAGAATACGTATGAAAATTAAAGTTTAGTCTAGACTGAATCAAATAAAAAGAGCACGATACATCGTGCTCTTTTCTTTGTTAACGTGATCTTAATCGATTTCGCAAACTATTTAGATTGTCCTTGGCGCTATCGGCTACATCATCAATTCTTTTATTGGTTGGAAGTACCGCCAACATTTTTTTCTTAACCCAATCCTTTAATGCATCAAAATCTTGGGTAATTATTATCTCGGCTAACTCGCGGGCATCTGCAATAACTGACTCAAACCATGTACGAGCTTTATTTTGATCGTTACCAAAGGAATCCCGAGCTAACATTGAAATAATCTCTTCATCCTTGCCATCCTCGTGCAACCAAATAATGATTTGGAAAAATTTGAGTCTTTCAGCTTCCGAAGAAAATGCAGGATTCTTTTTAATCAAGTAAGCATTAATCTTCTCTTCGTGCTTATCATAAAATTCAATTGCCTTTTTTAACTTTCCATCATAACTATAATCGCAATTCCATTTTTTGATATTGCCAGGACAATGCTTATTCACATCAGTGCAATATGTAGGAACTTCAACTACTCTTTCCTCGCCTTTCTTAAGAGTAATTTTTTCAATGCCTTTTGCCGTGATCAAATCCTGCGAGTTCTTATCTGGATTTTCGAAATACAATCCTGAAGGTAAATTCACTTCAACAGTGCCCTCAGATTTATTTGAAACTCGAACTTGAATACTGCTAAATGTACCAATTCCATCAGCTTCAATTGAAACGATTTTCTTTGAATCTTCGGTAAGACTCTTAATCACAATCGCAGGTGGATTTTCTGTCTTGCCATTTGGCGGGCACCCAGTTAGCAAAAACATGGACCAAACCAAGAGTAAGGTTACTTGAAGTGAATGTTTCATAAGCTTTAAGTTTTAATTGAGGTTCCAATATTATACGCAGAAGAAATACTAAATATTGCCTTCGCGAATAAATCGATCCTAAATTAATTTCTTAAGACTCAGTCTCTAATTACGCCCCGCAATCACAATCGTCTATGTACAGCAAGTACCAAATATTATTTGATTGAATGAAATAAAAATCCTGAATAATCCAATTGTCGTAAAGAATTTGGACATTCATTTTTTTCAATGGCTTGTATTTTTTAGGAACAGGCACCTCTGTATCTGTTTCCGTGTTGTAATCATTTGGAAGTTTTGTAACTACATTGTAATAAATACCATCTTTCGATGCTGAAGGTTCACAAAAACCCTCTTTGGGACTTTTGTTAGGAAAAAAAATCAATCCTGATATGTCTGGATTTTTGCTCGGCGAATCATCTAAACCAAAATCATCTGAGGTATATAGATTGCAATATATCCCGGCATTCCAAAATCGGCCAAAACCAAGCTCTTCGTCGATGTACTCTTGCAGCAGTGGAGATGAGGTAGAAACTAACCTGTTGAAGTCTTTTTCTGAATATACATCTTCAAGAAATTTCTTAAGAAACACCTCAAAATTTGCTGAGAACCGATCAGAGGTCTCCTCCTTCAAAACGTTAGATTCATTTGGTTCAATTGGTTTTGACTCTTGCTGAGGGGGAATGTTAGCAGGAGGAGGATTCTCGGTGCAATTGCTAAATAGCAGTGCCGAAATGAAAACAAATTTCGAAAGGCGCCAAGTCTTGTTCTTATCTCTTAACATATCTCTTATTATGATTTACTTGTTTACACTTCCTATTTGTCTATAGAAATCATTTTTACTGTAATTTTCTAAGCCTTCATATTCTGCGATTTCCATAGTCTCTACCCTCACATCTTCCCATCTCCTCACAATAAATTTATTGTCCTCTTTGACTATTGTAAGTTTCTCAATATTCACTATTGCTCCTATTTCGTCAAGAACGTATTCAACAGCTGTCGACACTTCGAAAGAACCTGAATGCTCTTGTATCTCAATGATGCTCTCTAGATAAACATCATAATGATAATGATAACTATCTCCTGTTAGGTTTTCTAGGCGTTTCTTCGAGAAAATTGATTTGCTATTCACACACGAATAAAATTCACTGGTATTAAATTTCACACCGCCTTCGTTATATGCCCGCTCATTCAACTCTTTTGATAATTCCAAAGACGAATAAAACTTCCTTACGAAATCCTTAACATCACTTTTAGTAAATGAGTCTTTTGGAGACGGCGCAGGTTCTGGTGCCGGTTTAGGAGCGGGTTCTGGATGAGGCTTCGGCCCATCGAAACATGAGTCGCAGGAGACTATGACTAAACAAGCTAAAAGACTAAAGGCAATGGTTGCAAATGATTTTTTCATTGTTATAGTTTTTTTTGAAACGATTGATAAATGTAAATATTTTCCTTCTTCCTTTCTTTGTTATTTTTCTCAGAATGAGAAGCAGAAAGACTAACAGAATGAGTGGAGATGCGTGAGGGATAGCAGTGGAAAGCCCGGAGCGGTTGGAAACCGTGAGGACTTGGAACGAATAGCCCGACCCGAAGGGGCACGCCCAACTAAATGCAAAGCACGAATGCCTGCGGCGAATGCTTCGCGAATGTCTTCGACGATTCAATTGATCTGAAAGATTACTCTAAAAGATTGATCACAAAGTGATTGAAATCGGCAAATTAGCCGATTTGTTTTGTATATTCGCGTCCCTTTTTGGGCGGTGATAAGACGCTGAGTCACTGAACAATAACTAACTCTTTCATTCCGAATGCGTGCGAAGGC
>Ga0208597_1001069_pt1 | contig 10764 bp, 9 predicted proteins | sample LakMenEpi05May12_FD_150673 | JGI IMG/M metagenome (GOLD analysis project Ga0208597, IMG submission 150673) | Freshwater microbial communities from Lake Mendota, WI - 05MAY2012 deep hole epilimnion (SPAdes) | ecosystem: Environmental > Aquatic > Freshwater > Lake > Epilimnion/Euphotic zone ...
AAACCGTTAGCGGTAATGCCACGAGACCCGAAAACTAGACAATAACTGACAGAAATATATTATGGAAGAAGTTAAAAGAAAAGGTTCAAAATCGACAAAAGACATTCCAAAAGAAATCTTGGAACTACTTAACAACGGACAAATTGAAACCGCAAACCTTGTTGAGTGGTTGGCTGTTGACCAGAGACTTTTGCTTGAAAATTTGCTCAAACAGACGAATAGGACAAAATATCTAAAACCAATCTTAGCTGATATTGAGAACTTAAACAAGCAAACTGTAAACACCATTAACGAAGCAATTGGGACAGGTTTTTTTGATCAATCGACAAAAAATGACGACACCGAAATACTGAAAACAATTTCAACCCACAAATCGGACTTAATTCGTTGTTGGGCGACATATACAATAGGCAAAAATCAAAAATTGAACATATCTCAAAAACTTATACAAATTCAACCATTTTCAGCAGACAAACATTTTGGAGTAAGAGAAATTAGTTGGTTAGCAGTTAGACCAAGCATTGCAAAAAACTTAACAGAAAGTTTAAATATATTGACAAGTTGGACTACAAATAAAGACGAAAATATAAGAAGATTTGCAAGTGAAGCGACACGACCTCGTGGAGTTTGGTGTGAACATATTGAGGAATTAAAACAAAATCCGAAATTAGGTTTGACAATTTTAGAACCTATGAAATCGGACAAAGCAAAATATGTCCAAGACAGCGTTGGAAATTGGTTAAATGATGCAAGTAAAACTCAACCGAAATTTGTAATTGAAACCTGCAAAAAATGGGGAAAAGAAAGCAAGACGAAAGAAACAGCTTACATAATAAAAAAGGCATTACGGACAATTGAAAAACAGACAGTATAAAAAGGCACATACCGCTAACAGGCGTTTGGCAAGATTGCGAATTTTGTAGTGAGTTCACCTTTACCTTTCGCAAGAAATTTTATCTTTAACAGAAAATAATCCGTTCCGAAGTCGCAACCTCGCCAAGCGCCGGAACGTTAGCGTTCATTGGAAAAACCGAAACGACACAGAAAACAATTAAAAACGATAAATAAAAACGAGTATAAAAAGTAAAAAAAGATGATGAAAATCAAATCAAACCCCATTTTGTTCCTAACTGCAGGTCTGTTATGGGCAGGCTTGGCACAAGCCCAGGAATCAGCAAACGCCAGTGGAGGAAATGCCACAGGCAGCGGAGGAACCGTTGCATACAGTATCGGACAGGTAGTATACTCCACCAACACAGGTAGTTCGGGTAGTCAAGCCCAAGGTGTTCAACATGCTTACGAAATTTTCACTGTAGGCATAGATGAAAAAACATTGAACTTTTCGCTCATTACTTTTCCAAACCCGACTTCAGAGAATTTAACCTTGCAAATAAGCGATTACAACAACGAGAAGTTAGCCTTTCAGCTTTATGATTTGCAAGGTAAATTGTTAACCAGTGGTCCAGTAACAGCTCAGCAAACTCAAATAAACACCGCGAGTTTACCGGCAGCTACTTACTTCATAAATGTTGTAAACCAAGAAAACAAGAAAGTTCAATCATTTAAAATCATTAAAAATTAGGAAATCATGAAACGAATAATTACTATTTGTGCAGCAATTTTAATGACTGCAAATGTTTTTGCTCAAGTACCAAACAAAATGAGCTATCAAGCAGTAATTCGTAATACATCAAATACACTAGTAACAAGCTCTACCGTTGGAATGCGAATTAGCATTTTACAAACTTCACCAAGTGGCACTGCTATTTTCGTGGAAACTCAAACCTCTACAACCAATACCAATGGTCTAGTAAGTATTGAAATTGGTGGAGGAACTGTTGTCTCGGGTAACTTCGCAACAATTGACTGGGCTAACGGACCTTATTTTTTAAAAACAGAAACAGACCCATCGGGAGGATCAAGCTACAGTATAACTGGCACAAGTCAATTACTTAGTGTGCCATATGCACTATATGCAGCAAACTCTGGAAGTTCCATGTCAGGACCTCAGGGTGCAGCAGGTCCACAGGGCGCAACGGGTCCACAAGGACCAGCAGGTGTAGGAGGTTTCGTACATTATATAGGTGAAGTATTTGGCGGAGGGGTTATTTTCCATTTATGGAAAGATAATTCAGGAGCAGAACACGGACTTGTGGTTGATTTAAATGATTTAAGTGGAGCGTCTGGATGGAGTAATGTTGACAACACCTTAATAGGTTTATCTGCTCAAAGTTATTGGAATGGATTAGGCAACTCGAATTCTATTGTTTCGCAAATCGGACATACAAGTAGCGCTGCAGTTTTATGTTTGAATTCAACTAGCAGTGGTCAGAGTGATTGGTATTTGCCATCCATTCAAGAATTAAATATGCTTTGGAATAATTATTTTAACGTTTCAATGACTTTTTCACAAATTCCAGGGACCACTCAAATGGATCCAAGTGGTTATTGGAGTAGTACTGAATATGATATTAATTCTGCATGGGGTATGGCTTTCGATTCAGGCACGACATACGCAAACTCGTCTTATAACAAGAATACAATAAAAAGGGTTCGTGCAGTGAGAACATTTTAGGGATTTCTGAGAATTGAATAACAGTTAATAATCTACACATATTGAGCAAACGAAACGCTAACAGCAAGCAAGCGCGAGCCCTGATCCTACTCGAAACAACAACTAGTTTTAAAGATTAAGTTTTATCTTCGGCAAAACGATCTTGTGAAGAAGAACCAACGAAACGCTAACAGGCGTTTGGCGAAGGTGGTAAGTTTAAAAACAACAACGATAAAAAAATATTAAAAAAATGAAGACATTAACAAAGGAATTACAAGAAGCTATTACACCTGCAATGGCTTTGAAATTGCTAGAAGAAGGAAACAAAAGGTTTGTCAATAATTTAAAGGCAAATCGCAACCTGTTACAACAGGCAAATGAAACATCTGACGGACAACATCCATTCGCTGTGGTTTTGAGCTGCATAGATAGCAGAACTTCTGCTGAGCTTATTTTTGACCAAGGACTTGGTGACATTTTTAGTGTAAGAGTTGCCGGAAATATCATTAACGAAGATATCTTAGGTAGTATGGAATTTGCCTGCAAATTGGCTGGCTCAAAAATAATAGTAGTATTGGGCCACAGTAAGTGCGGGGCAGTAAAAGGTGCCTGTGACCATGCCGAAATGGGTAATTTAACAGCCTTGCTTGCAAAAATAAGACCCGCAGTAGATGACGAAGTGGAAACTAAAGATAATCGCACCTCAAAAAATGCTGAGTTTGTAGAAAATGTGGCTGCCATTAATGTAAAAAGAACCGTAAAAGCCATCATGGAAAGAAGTACTATCCTTGAACACATGATAGAAAGCGGAGAAATTGGTATTATTGGAGGAATGCACGATTTATCCACAGGACAAGTTACTTACTATGCAGATATGACTTTCATTGTAAAAAAAAGCAATGAAACCTACTAACTTCAGCAATTCAAATTGAATAAAAATGAGTGAAGTTTTAATTCCGACAGATTTTAGTGCGAACTCACTAAAACAACTTGACACTTTTATTCAAAACTATGAAGGAGAAGGTTTTGAATGTGTATTGATGTTTTCTGATTTTAATAGACGATTCAATTACAGACTTACTGCTTTATAGTCAAACAAAGTTTTTAAAAGAAAAAACGCCTAAAAATTTTGAAGCTATGTTTGAGAAAATAAAAGTAAAATATCCTGCAAAATGCAGAATAAACATTCTTCCGTTTCATGGTTTTACAACAAATGCTTTCAAAAATTTTCTTGAAGGTAAAGACATTTCTAACTATTTTGCGCCTAAAAATCTTGAGTATAAAATGGGTGTAAATCCTAATAAATTCATCACTAAATCAAAATTGACAACAATATAAAATGAATAAAGCAAAATTTCCGACTACCCCAATGGGACGAATAAAATTATTTTTTACCTTTTTTGATTCTCGATGGGAGGACTTAACCAAAGAAAATTGGTTAAAAGTAACATACAAAGATTTCAGTGCTGGCTTAATCGTAGCAATGACAGCTATCCCAATGGCTATGGGCTTTGCTATGGCAATGGGTATGCGACCTGAACATGGCATTATAGCAGGTGCATTGGCGTGTGTAGTGGGTAGAACTTTTGGTGGTTCAAAATATCAAGTATATGGGCCAACAGCGGCTTTTATTCCAGTTATTGCAGCCTTGATTACGAAGTACAGTGATCCTGCAAATGGTGGTACTTTTGAGCAAGCTCACGGTTTCTTAGTATTGGTTTCTATTATTTCGGGAATCATTCTTATTATTATGGGGATATATGGTGTAGGCAAATACGCCAAACTTGTCCCTAATTCTATTATTGTTGGATTTACAATTGGTATTGCTATATCTATTGCTCTTACTAATTTTGAAGATATTTTAGGTGTAGAAAATTTCAAGGACTTCCTTGGGCAAGATGAAGATATTCAAGGTGGTCTTTTGCATAATTTATACTTAGCATTTGGCAATTTAGGTGTAATCAATATTTGGTCGGTTTTGATAGGGGTAATCACTTTTGTTTTAGCAAAATATCTGCTTAAAATTTCTATTTATATACCAGGGCCAGTAATTGCGATGGGAACAGCCACATTATTAGCAGCTACTGTGCTGGCCGGCAAAAATTTAATTTTGGTTCGAGATTTATATGGTTCCATCCCTAACAATTTTTTTAAATTGCAAATGCCTTTTTTACCTTCAATGAATGGAGGTGTAATGCTTGATATTGTGTATTTTGTGGTTGGTATCGTATTTGTATCAGGAGTGGAAAGTGTTTTGTGTTCTTCGATGGCTGATAGATTAGCAAAAAATGAAAGAACGCCATTTAATCCTGACAAAGAATTCTTTGGTCAAGGTTTAGTTCAGATCATCACACCTTTAGTACAAGGCTTCCCATGCACAGGTGCATTGGCAAGAACCGCTACAAGCATAAAAGCTGGTGCAACAACTCCGCTAGCGGGTTATTTCAAAGCCATTCTAAAATTAACAATGGCTTATTTTTTAGCTCAATATTTGGAGTTAATTCCTATGGCTTGTATAGGTGGAATTTTGGTTTGGGTTGCCAGCAATATGATAAAACCATCTGAAATTAAAGAAATCAAACATTCAGGAAAGTTTGAGTTTGCAATGATGCTATATACAGCTGTAATGGTGCCAATGACGGACTTTTTGACTGGTGTACTTTCTGCACTGGTTATTTACTTTGTGGTCAAGTATGCTTTCAAAAGAATGGAAAAGAAGAAAACCAGCCACTAACAGCACATTTGCGAATATGGCGGGTTTAGTGGTAAATGAAACATTCTGCTTCTAATAAACATTAGCGGTAAAATGAATGATACTGCTACTAAGTCCGCCACATCGCAAATCTGCAAACCGTTCTATGCAATAACAGTTAACATTAATCAAAAATGAAAAACATTCTACTGATTAGTTTCCTTCTGACGCTATATACTGGCTACAGCTTTGCTCAATGTGGAGCAAATCAAGTTGAGGTGAAAGTCGATATTTTAACCGATCCATGGGGTGAAGAAACGTATTGGACCCTGTCTGATCTCCAAGGGACTATTGTTCTTCAAGGAGGGCAGGGTGGTGTTTACCTGGACAATACAAGCTATTCTGACAGCATCTGCGTTTCGTCGAGCTCCTGTTTGTTCTTCGAAATCTATGATACCTGGGGAGATGGTATTTATACGCCAGCCGGCTGTGAGCTGTACCTGGATGGATTGCTTGTTTACAGCGGATCGAATAACATTGGATCCTATGCCTCGACCATTGTAAATTGTTCGGACTCCTGCGTTTTAGTTCTGAATGCGCTGAATGATCTTCAGGACCATATCAATGCAACTATCACACTCACTCCTGTTGAACTGACATTGATCAAAAATATTTTCACACTATTCCCTGGATGCCTTGCCATCAGTGAGTCTAATATATTGCTGTCTAAAAGCGTGGTTGCAGATTATGATAATTTATTCGGGGCACTTTTTACTACTCCCGGCACCCAAAACGGCTTTTCTAAGGACCCTGCCATTGCACCAGGTATGGAACTTGAACGGGCAATGATCGGTCTTCAGCAAGGGATTTTCGATGAGGTTTTCACTTCGGGTGTTTATGGAAATTATCCGCAACACCTCGATGGCTGGAAGTATGGTGCATGCACAACTTTCCCGGGATTTGTTGCCCCGCCGGCAGATTCAACCATTGGTGTATCAGTACCCATCCGTGCTAATTTTGAAGACCCGGATGGGATGAACCCTTACTACGATATTAATGGAGATGGAACCGATCACGCACTTCGACCTACTGGTTTGTATTTATCTCCCGGAAGTGTGGCGACAGTTACAGTACCGAATAGCCTGGTTGGCCAGGACTATTGGATCAGGGTGGGTTCACATGATTGGGATTTAACAAACCGTCCCACGTTTCTACGATTTGACAGGATTTCTAAAAAATTCTTGATCAATTCAAACACCATTGAAGTGTTCAATCCCCTTGGAGGAGCGATTTCTATCCTCGTCCCCTACGGCGCCGACGATGATATTGTCCAGGTCACTGTGAACAATGGCGTGGAAGCCCCCTTCTTTTCATTGAAGTCATTTTATGAAACAACTGATTTCAACGCGGAACTGAGCAAGCCCGGTCCCTGGGCTGTTTTTGAAACGGACAATGTGATGTTTACCATTCCTAAGCATTCCATTGTGCCCGGCCAATATGATCTCATGCAAAGCATGCTGGACTGGGAGGAGGCCGTAAGGGGTGTTAATTCCATTTTAGCCAGGCAGATCATTCCAGACAAACACAATATGTATATGATTGCTGATGTAGATATACGGGTTGGTGTTTATTCAATCGGTTATCCTATGTCAAACACACCGCTCAACTATACCGATGTACCTGGCCCGGCTTATTTCATTAATGGTCCTGGACCTGATGATGAGACGAACTTTCATGAAACCGGGCATGCGCTGGCGATTTCCCAATTTGCGGGAGAAGAGGAGGCTTTAGTCAATTTCCCATACATCATGGCCATGAATTATGGCCTGGGAGAAGACTTGAATGTAGCCGTAAATTACAGCTTCGTTCCGAATACGTTTGACATCGACAAGACCGCCACACACAGAATGGTTTCCAATTCATTTGGTTCAGCTAGAATTATTTTAAATTCTACCACAAACGAAGTACGTTACCAGCACCGAGGGTATGGGCATTATTTTGAAATCGTCAATATGCTGGGATGGTGTCCACTCAGAAATTTTTGGAAACAGGAATCCATAGACTTTGAGAATGGGATCGACCATGGCATCAATGACCAGGATAATGACGGGAGGATACTCAGAATGTCAGTTGCAGCGCAGGCAGATTTGCGCCCCCTATTCCATGTTTTTGGAATTCTTCCGCAAGATTCAGTTGCGCTCCAAGACACATTGACCCAGTCAGGCGTGCTGCCTTCTCTCACGATCTACAACAGACTTCAAAATTATTTCAACCTGATTCCTGCTGACAACGCGGCATTCGTCAATTACGCCCTGTCAGTATATCCAAATCTTTACACGGAGGGCCCAACAGCCGATCCTGATTATGGGGTAGGTTGGCATTACCTGAAATCATTGACTTACAATTCAGACGAGGCCCAGAACCGGGCTAATATCTTGCAATCCATCCTAAACATCTATTATCCGAATGGTCAACCCGCAGGCGGCAATACATACCTTTGCTGCTTGCTGGACACCCTGCAAATCAACATGGTTAATCAAGAGGTTATCGTAACAGGAGGCGTAGAACCTTATCAGATTTCAATTGACACAACTGGAAATGTGATGACGGTAGCAGTGGTAGATTTTGATGGTTGCGGATCTACGAATCAATTTACAGTAACCAGTTTGACTGAAGAAAACCCGCAGGGAATAAAAATATATCCCAATCCTGCTTCGACTGAAATCTATATTGATTTTACAGGAAGTAATGAGCAAATAGAGAACTTGAGAATAGTTTCTATTAATGGTCAGGTACTGATTAAATCTGGAAAAGCTGACCTTATAAATGTATCTGCACTAAGTGAAGGTGTGTATATACTGCAAATCGAATTGGCTGGTGGAGAACAAATAAGTAAAAAGGTTTTGATTTTGAGGTAGAGAAAGCCAATAACACATAACATAGTAACTGCATAGAACACGGGTTTGGCAAAAGTGGCGGTTCAGTGCTCCGCAGATCCCGAAGTTTCGGGATGGTTAATCAAAGTTTGGTTCTCCGCATCAACATTTGTGGTGAAAATCGCCAACTTCTAGAACAAATGCTTTTAAGTCTGATGGATTTGCAGTTCGATGTATCAAAATCGAATGATTATAATGACAAACTCTAAACCGTTAAAGAAAAGTATTGACATTAATAAGATTAAATGAAACATTGGAAAACTTGCTTACTTGTTCTGTCTCTTTTATGTTTTAGTAATATCTACTCTCAAAACACAAAAGTTGATACCGTGAAAATCGGTGCATTCATATCTTCTTTGCACAATTTTGACATCGGAGGCAATACAATGAATGCTGACATTCATTTTTGGTGCTTGTACAGTGATTCCACCTATGATTTTGAAAAGGAATTGGACTTCATTAATTGCGATGAGTTCAGCTTTAACAGCACTAGCACAGAGAAACTTGAAAATCACAATTGGTTTTACACGAAAGCACTTATCAAAAGCAGACAAACATTTTCAACAAATAGCTACCCATTCGACTCCCAAAAGATAATATTTAGTATTGAATCATCTGAATATACAACGGACGATTTCGTTTTTGTACCGGACGTAAATGGCTCTAAGGTTGATACCCTTGTGTATTCACAATTTGATGATTGGGCGATAAATAATGTCTCTTTTACATCTGCGGCAACACTGTACGAGACATCTTTTGGCAATCCAACAGCATCTAAGAGCACATCACCTCGATTTGATATTGCTATAACTATCAGTCGCACTGGCTCATGGCTAATTTTATTCAAACTCATAACAGGAATAATTGTAGCATTCTTGATTTCATCGTGTGTATTTTGGATCAAACCCATAAACACAGATCCTCGTTTTGGATTATGCGTTGGCGGTTTGTTTGCCGCAGTTGGTAATAAATACATTGTAGAGACTATTATACCCGCAACCAACGATCTTACACTTCTCGACTATTTGCATAACACAACATTCATCTTTATTTTTTTAATTATAATCATCTCTGTAATTTCTCTTCGATTGTATGAACAGGATAACGAAAAATTGAAAAAAATATCATCGAAGATTGATTTGATATCGTACGTAACTATCACTGTATTGTATTTCACAATTATTACGTTTACGATTTTAACATTTTCTTAGACCCACCTACCTCAACTCCGCCGAACACTCCGTCTGCAAACATTAAAAACACCTCTGTCGAGGGTGAATTTTACTCTCATTATGGAAACGAGAGTAATTTTCTAATCTTTTTACTCTCGTTCATTCCGAACCAAAAAAATTGCTTGCGGTGAAAAACCGTTCTATTCGCCGCAAATATGCGGTGAATAATTCCTATATTTGCCGCAGACAACTGAGAGGCCATGGCAAAATACATCTACGAGTACAAAAACTGGACTGATTTCACTTGGCGTGAATCAGAGATTAATTCCATATTCGGAGACGTACGATTGAGGCAAGGAAAAATCATCGGACAGATGAATGCTCTTGGATTTTCGGCAAAAGAAGAAGCAACACTTACCGCATTAACACTCGATGTTGTTAAATCATCGGAGATAGAAGGAGAACTACTCAACTATGATCAAGTTCGCTCATCCATTGCCAGACGATTAGGAATTAATTCAGCAGGTCTCATTAAAAGCAGTCGTCATATTGAAGGTATCGTGGAGATGATGCTTGATGCTACACAAAAATTCAATTCGCCATTAACAGAAAAGCGTTTGTTCGGATGGCATGCAGCGTTATTTCCAACCGGATACAGCGGGCCTTATGCCATAGAAGTTGGTTGTTATCGCACGGGTGAAATGCAAATTGTTTCAGGAGCAATGGGTAAAGAGAAAGTGCATTACGAAGCAATTAAGCCAAAGTTCGTAAAAGCAGAAATGAAGAAATTCATCACCTGGTTTAATAAAGACAATTCACTTGATCCAGTCCTAAAAGCAGCTATAGCACACTTTTGGTTTATCATTATCCATCCGTTCGACGATGGTAACGGTCGCATGGCTCGTGCTCTTACCGACATGGTGCTTGCACGCGCTGAAGGAAGCGGAGAGCGCTTTTATAGCATGTCGAGCCAAATATTAGAAGAACGAAAAATGTATTACGCTGTTTTACAAAAAGTACAACACAGCAAGAATGACATAACGGAATGGCTGAACTGGTTTCTTCATTGTCTTAAAAACGCAATGCTCACTACTGAAAAGACATCACAACAAATTCTTAAAAAAGCAGAATTCTGGAAACACCACGAAAAGACTTCAATTAACGAAAGGCAAAGAAAAATATTGAACATGCTGCTTGACAATTTCGATGGTAAATTACAAAGTTCGAAATGGGCGAAAATCAATAAAACATCGTCAGACACTGCCTTGCGCGATATTAAAGATCTCGTAGAAAAAAGAATATTACAACAAACCAAAGAAGGCGGACGCAGTGTGAACTACGAACTAGTAAAGAAATGGAAGGTGGACTAACAGACTACGGCAATTACGCTAAATTAAAATGTACAGGGAA
>Ga0208597_1001070_pt1 | contig 10745 bp, 5 predicted proteins | sample LakMenEpi05May12_FD_150673 | JGI IMG/M metagenome (GOLD analysis project Ga0208597, IMG submission 150673) | Freshwater microbial communities from Lake Mendota, WI - 05MAY2012 deep hole epilimnion (SPAdes) | ecosystem: Environmental > Aquatic > Freshwater > Lake > Epilimnion/Euphotic zone ...
AAATGAAAGCACAAGCAGGAGCCGCGGAAGAAGAAGCCGAAGAGGCTCCCGTAGAAAAAGAGGCACCAGCTGAAGAAAAAGAATAATTTTCTGCGAGTATCGACTCTAACAAAAAACGCCACGGCTCACCCAGTGGCGTTTTTTCTTTCATGATTTCACCAAGCAATCTGCTTATCACGATAAATACCAACTGGGACCTCTTGGCGCTCGTTTGTGCTGTTGTGGATGCTCACATCGCCCTCGATGATGACACCCTCGGCGAAGGAAACTAGGCCTTGGACTTTCAGTTGATGGCATCCAACCAAAGAGGGCATGCCGATGGATTCAATGGAGTCAACGAGTTTGTAGTGATCGTCCATTTGTACATCGGGCGGCACACCTTGGCGTTCGGCGCGCAAGACTACGCGACCATCTGCGGCAACTTCGTAGGCATCGGAGCGCAGGCAGAAAAGATCTGCTGTGGTTTTCACAGGTGCGAAACGGCTGCGTGGAACCTCGATGGCGGACGCGCCCGCAAAGCACTCGATGGCAGCTCCCATGGCGACTTCGAGTTGGATCACTGCTGTGGAATTTTTATCGCGCGGGTCCACCGTTTTGCGATTCACAATCATCGGCAAGGGCAGGACGCCATCCGATTTTTCTAACAAATCGCGCAAGGCATCGAGGCGTAGCCAGAGATTGTTGGTGTTGAAATACTGATGTTTTTCGATGTTTTGGAATTCTTCGAGATCCTCGCTGGGGCACTGGGCAACTTCGCGCAAGAGCAATTGGCCATCACTGGTCCGCACGGCGAGGTGACCGCCTTTGCGATCCGCGGCTGTGCGACGTGTGACTTCCATCAAGAAGGGTGCTCCGCTCTCGGCGAAATATTTCAGCAGCTCTGGTTCCATGACGGCACCGAGGTTGTCGGAGTTCGAGACAAATGCATAGGTCACTCCCGCTGCGAGCAAGCGATCGAGCCAACCACTGCCAACCAGTGCCGGATAGAGATCGCCGTGGCCGGGTGGACACCACTCGAGCTCGGGATCTTGCGGCCAGCTTACGGGTGCAAGGGTTGCGGCGTCGAGCTTGGGGATTTGATTTTGCATCAATTCCACCTCGATGCGTTCGGCGAGCCCCACACCTTGATAACGACTGAGGTGCTCCATGGTGTCATCGCTGGTGCTGAAACTATTCATCAAGAGCAAGCGCACATTTTCGCCACTGACTTCGCGCAAGTGCAAAATTTGACGCGCCATGATGTCGAGAAACGTCGCGCCATCGCGCACAGACAGCAGACTCTTGGCGGCTTGCAGGCCCATGCTGGTGCCAAGACCGCCATTGAGCTTGATCACCGCGACTTTTCCGAGCAGCGCCGGATCGACTTCGCCCTGTTGCTCGCGGATCTTCGACCAATCTGCCAAGCCCTGGGCGGGTGAAATTTGATCCTCGGAAATCAGACCAGATTCTTGACGAACGAGCGCGTGAAAGTTTCGGCGAAACGCCTCAATCGCCGCATGTGAGACGGCCGCTTGTTTCATCTTGGCTTCAATCAAAGAAAAATCGCTCATGGCGACCCAACCCTAGCAGAGACCGACTCTCCAAGGCAATCCGAATCCGTTTTTTCATAGACCGCCCTGTTTTGCTGCTTGTCGTAATCTATTCAGTGAGGGCTAGTTGGTTGTCGGTTTTGCGTTGTTGGTGCGTAAATGCTTGAAAGGCAGGGTTTGGTATGGCAAAGCATTCTCACCCATGAAAAACCCCACTGGAAAAAAAACTGCGCCACGGGTGGCCTTACTCATTGAATCGTCGCGTAGCTACGGTCGTGAATTGCTGATGGGCGTCGCGAGGTATGTGCGGATTCATGGCCCCTGGTCGATCGAGTTCGAGGAGGGCGATCCCGGAGAGCACTTCCCGAAATGGTTCGACCGATGGAAATGGGATGGGATTCTTGCGAGGGTCTCGAGTCCGGCCATGGCCGAGCTGCTCGGTCGGTCTGGAGTGCCGGTGGTTGACCTGAGCGCAAGCTTAGCTGAGGCACGTTTTCCGCGGATACGTTCCGATGAAAAACTTGTGGGCCGCATGGCAGCGGAGCATTTGATGGAACGGGGTTTCAAAAACTACGCGTTTTGTGGTTTCAACGGCATGGATTGGTCGGATATGCGGCGTGCCAGCTTTGAGGAGCGGGTATCGGAAGGCGGATTTTCCTGCCATGTATTTGATAAAATCGAGCCCCGGCAAAGTGGTTCAGGCCTCGATTATGAGGAACATGGTGAGCAATATGAACAGGAATTGCTAGTCTGGCTTCAATCCCTGCCAAAACCCTGCGGGCTCATGACATGCAATGATTCCCGGGGGCGCCAAGTGCTCAATTGCTGCCGGGAGCTGAGCTTGGCCGTGCCGGATGAGGTGGCTGTCATCGGGGTGGATAAGGATGAAATCTATTGTGAGCTCTCAGACTTGCCCCTGTCGAGCGTGATTCTGAACACCCAGCAGATCGGTTTCGAAGGGGCTGAGTTATTGGCCCGGCTGATGGCTGAGGGGAACACCGATTTTCAATCCATTCTAGTCAAGCCTTTGGGTGTGCTTGCTCGGCAATCCACGGATGTGCTCGCCATCGACGACCGGTTCATCGCTGCTGCGCTCAGGCATATCCGCGAACACGCATGCAATGGACTGGATGTCGCTGACCTTCTCAAGGTGGTTCCGCTCTCGAGAAGTGTGCTGGAGAGGCGCTTCTCAAAAATCCTTGGCATTTCTCCTAAAGGCGAGATTCTGCGGGTCCGGCTGGACAGAGTTTGCCGGCTGTTGGCTGAGTCCGATCTTTCACTTGCCGAAGTGGCAGAAAAAGTCGGATTCGAACACCCAGAATACATGAGTCGTTTGTTCAAGGGCAAGATGGGAGTCACCCCGGGTGAGTTCCGCAAGCAAGCAGGCGTTGCTGGTTTGCCGTTGCGCTGATCGGGATGTTGTGACGATCAACCAGAGAAATATTTTTCACAGCGACATGGGGAAATGACGCAAAAGTTCAATAACTTGACGCAAAGGTTCAATGACTTTGTGCGGGCGGCATGTAACTCTATCCGTGCAGAACCCCTTGTGCTGGCCGCCCCGCTAAGAGGGCATTTTTTTCCATCAATGATTCGATAACCTCAGCTCCGACCATGACCATCAAGCACTACTTCCGCGCAGCGCTCTCCACTTTCGCCATGGCGGCGGTTCTCGCAGGTCCTGCCATGGCCGAGGAATCAGGCAAGTTGAGCATTCCCGATTTCACCAAGGGCGCAAAAATCCCAACCATTGCAACCCACGATTGGAACCTCGGGGCCACGGGACTTCGCGGTTGGATTTTCTGCGACGAGTTGGTCACCACAGACGCCCGCCAAATCGCGATCACCCGGGTGGACAAGGACTCTCCCGCCGATGGAATCCTCGCGGTTGGCGACGTGATCCTCGGCGTCGGCGGCAAGCCGTTTTCCTACGACCCGCGCACCGAGTTCGGCAAAGCCCTCACCCTCGCCGAAACGGAAGTAGGCGGTGGGGAGCTGGCCATCACCCGCTGGCGTAAGGGCGAGACGGCGGAGGTTGTCGTGAAACTCCGGGTATTGGGCAGTTTCAGCGCCACCGCTCCTTTTCGCTGCGCGAAGTCCAAGCGCATCTTGGAGCAAGGATGCAAGGCGCTCGCTGAAAAAGTGGCAAAATCGGAGCACGGAGAGGATCCCATTGTGCGCTCTCTCAACGCGCTCGCCCTGTTAGCCAGTGGTGATCCCGCCTATCTCCCGCTGGTGAAGCGCGAGGCGGAATGGGCCGCGACAGACTTCTCGGAGGACAGTATGAAGACATGGTATTACGGCTACGTCATGTTGCTGCTCTCGGAGTATGTGATGGCGACAGGCGATGAGTCGGTCATGCCGGGGCTGCGGCGTCTCGCGCTGGAAGCCGCCAGGGGTCAGAGTGCCGTCGGTTCGTGGGGTCATGGGTTTGCGATACAAGGCGGTCGGCTTGGCGGCTACGGAATGATGAATTCGCCAGGCGTGCCACTCACCATTGCACTTGTTCTGGCGCGTGAGGCTGGCGTGAAAGATCCTGCACTGGATCTCGCGATCGAGCGTAGTGCGAAGCTGCTGCGTTTCTACATCGGAAAGGGTGCGATTCCCTACGGTGACCATCACCCGTGTGTTGCGGTCCATGATGACAACGGCAAGTGCGGGATGGCCGCCGTCTTGTTCAACCTGCTCGGTGAAAAGGAAGGCGCGGAGTTTTTCTCCCGCGTGAGCGTGGCCTCCCACGGGCCGGAGCGCGACTGCGGGCACTGCGGGAATTTTTTCAACATGCTGTGGGCGATGCCGGGTGTTGCCCTGTCCGGCCCGAATGCGTCCGGGGCGTGGATGAACGAGTTCGGCGGCTGGTATTTCGACCTTGCGCGGCGCTGGGACGGGACTTTTCACCACCAGGGTCCGCCGGAGTTTGAGCAAGACAGCTACGAGGGATGGGACGCGACGGGCAGTTACCTGCTGGCCTACGCGATGCCACTGAAGAAAATTTATCTCACCGGAAAACGTCCCGGAATCAACCCGCAGCTTGACGCCGCAGCAGCGCAATCGCTCATCCTCGATGGTCGCGGCTGGAACAACAAGGACAGAAACACTGCCTATGACGATCTCAGCACAGACCAGCTTTTCGAGCGGCTCGGCAGTTGGGCGCCGGTGGTTCGCGAGCGGGCCGCGATGGCTCTGGCCCGCCGCGAGCACGTTCCCATTCCAACCCTGCTTAAAATGCTAGATTCCCCGCGCCTTGAATCCCGTTATGGCGCGTGCCAAGCGCTTCAGGCGCTGGGCGAGCGAGTCGCGCCCGCCGTGGATGCGCTGAGGAAACTTTTGTCCGAACGCGACCTCTGGCTCCGCATCAAGGCAGCCGATGCCCTTGCCGCCATCGGTACTCCCGCGATGCCAGCGGTTCCGCAACTTCTCGAACTGCTGGCGCAAGTGGACACGAAAAACGATCCGCGCGGGATGCAGCAGCGGTATCTTTGTTTCGCGCTTTTCGATGACGGCGAGGAGCATCATGTGGGAATGCTCAACTCTTCCTTGGACGGAGTTGACCACAAGTTGCTCTGCAAGGCTGTGAGGGTTGGTCTCAGGAACCAGGATGGTCGTGCTCGGGGCAGCATCGGCTCTGTCTATCGAAATCTATCTGCCAAAGAAATCAAACCATTGTTGCCCGCGATCTATCAAGCGGTCATCGAACCGGCCCCGAGTGGGGAAATGTTTTCCGACTCGATTCGCGTGGAGGGTCTGCGCATTCTCGCCAAGCATCGGATCGAGGAAGGAATCCGTGCCTGCGTGAATTACACCCGCGATCAGAATCCATGGGATAGCCAGGACCGCACCCCCGAGTTGATGGGCATTCTCCTCAGCTACGGAACGCATGCACAGTCAGTCATCCCGGAACTGACCAAGATTGCTGACTACTTTGAAAAGGAAGAAAAAGACTTTCCCGAAGACCTCATGCGCATGAAGGTCGATTGTGTCCGCAAAACGATACGTGCGATTCAAGCCTCGAAAGCATCCCCGGAGCTCATCCGACTCAAGTAAACCACAGCACCGTCAAAGACATCGCCACAATGCTCATCACCGCAGTCCTCTCTGCGGCCAGCACCCAAGCGTAGCCGCTGGCAGCTTCCAAAAGATCGCTCGCAAATGACGCAAAAGTTCAATAGATTGACGCAAAGGTTCAATGACTTTGTGCAGAAGTCGTGGCAGACTTCAAAGCGGATATCGCTGTGTGACGTTGCCGCCCGGGCTCTCCAAACCTAAACATGAAAACAATATCTCTGAATGGTTCGGTCCGTTTGATGGCGATGATCTTGATACCGGATGCGTAAATCCCGTCGATGCCGAACCTGCTCCCATAGAACAAAAGACAAACCTCATGAGTCTCGTGAATATTTTTCTTATATCACTGCTACTGCTCGCGCCGCTGGCTGGTGATTCTCCGAAGGCGGGAGCGGCTCCATCAAACTCCTCTCCGGCCATCCCGCGGCAGGGTTCGACCCTTTACGACCCTGCCGAACCCTACGATGTGAATTTGCCGGTTTATCCGGTGAGCTATACCGAGAAGCAGAAGCAGGCGCAACGGGCAGCGGGGATCGCCCTAGTTGAGGGTGTAAATGACGCCGTCCGTGCGCAGCGGGCCGAGTATCATGCACAGCCCGGTGTGTACCGTTTGCCCAAGGGCGCGAATTTTAACATCAGTAGGCTCGGCGCGTTCACGCTTCATCTTCCGAATTGCGAAATCATCATGGAGTGCGTTGAGAAGCCGCTTTTTCCTCTCTGGAAGGTCGGGTCTTTCTCGATAGTCGGCCCGGTGAAGGTTGATGCTGACCCGTTGCCGTGTTCGCAGGGGCGCATCGTCGCAAGTGACTATGAACGAAGACGCATCACGGTGGACATTTTGCCGGGTTATCGAGCCCTAGAGGCTGGGACCAAGACGACGGAATTGTTCTACGCCTACAGCCCTAAGGGCATCTGGCTCCCCAATCCTTCGTGGTCACAGTTTGAATGGAAGAACGCTGAACTGAGCGCAGGCGGCCGCACCGTGAATTTCACCATTGGTAGTGATTTGGCGCGAGATTATTGGGATCGCCTTTATAGCCCCGGCAATCTCGCCGCCTTGGGTTATTGGCCTACTTGGCTCATGATCCTTGATGATGTCGCCAATGTGACTTTGCAGGACTTGGATTTCTACGGCGGCCTTTTCTGCTATGGGAACGCAACCGAGACTTGCACCATGACCCGTGTGCGCGGTCGAAGGTGCCCCGGCACAAACCGCCTCTATGGCGGTGGAGGCTGGCAATCGGGCACGCGCAAGTGTCGAGTGACGTTGGACAGTTGCGAGTTCCGGACATCGTATGACGATTTGCTGGACATGTCTTCGAGCAGCATGGCCATGGTTTGGCAGCAGACGAGCGCTCGGGAGATTGTCGTATGGGATAATATTTGGCATCGCTACCAAGATAACGAGTCTGGAAGCTCATTCGAGTTCTACCAAAAGGATTTCACGCCTATCACCAGCGCTAAGCTTGTGTCGGCCCAGCGGGTCCCGGACGACGAGGCAAAGCCGTGGATTGAGCCTGCGGCGGAGCTCATCCGCAACGCGCTGAAATTTAAGGATATGACCGGCTACCGGGCGTTCTGGCGTCTCAAGTTCGACAAAGATCTCACCCTAGACCCTGGCATGCTCGTGGAAGACGTGGCTGACCGCCAGATGGAACTCGTGATGCGCAACTGCTTGTGGTCGGATGCTGGCGTGCGCGTGATGATTCAGAGCGGCAAGCGGATCGAGCTCACAAATAATCATTTCGTGCGTATCGCGGGGGGACTGGACGTGAAGACCGATTCGTGGTGGTGGCAAGGGGCTACCGTCAACAATGTAACCATCGCTGACAATGTCTTCCTCGACTGCAACTACGGGTCGCTGTGGGGCTCGGGCAATGCTGCCATTAGTGTTAATAGCGGCACGGAACAGCCCATCCGCAGTTTTCCTGAACGTTATCCGAACAACAACATCGTCATCCGCAACAACCGCATCGAACGCTCTAGCGCCGGGGCCATCATCGTTCAGAACAGCAACAATGTTCAGATCGCAGGCAATGAGTGCCGAAACTTGTTTCAACTCAAGCCTCCCAGTGCCGCCATAGACGTTACGGGTTCGGGCAATCTCTCGATCACGAGTAACCGGGTTGAAAACAGTCCGGCACCCGCCATCAAGGCCGATTGGATCGATGGCCTGCAATGCAATCAAAACACCGCCTCCAACTTGGGAACTGCTGGGAAGCCTGCGGTCATGGTGGACCTGAGTCATGTCCGTGAGTCCACGATTCAAGACAACCGTGTCGAACGCTCTCAGCTTGAAGCAGTGGTCCGTCTAGCCAATGGCACCAATGTTCAGACCAATCGCAACACAGCCAGTGATGCACCATCGGTGCCGGCGTTGGTCAACGACGATAAGAAACAACCATAGAGCAATCCAACGCCCTCGTGAAAAAACAAATTCCTATGAGATATCTACTGCCGACAATAGCCTTCATCCAAACCCTGGCAGTATGTTTGCCAGCGATTGTCAAAGGAGCCGAGGTGACGCCACCAGCAACTCCACCTGCTGCCGAAAAGCAGGAAATGCCAGCGATGGATTTACGGAAGATCATCGACGATGGTTTGAAGTCCGGAGTCAGTAAAATTGTCATTCCCCCCGGAGTCTATCGTGTCAAGCCGCAGAACAGCCAGCACTTGTATTTTAAGGATTTGAAGAATGTGGAGATCATTGCCAAGGATGTGGAGATGGTCTGCACGGAGACTGTCCGCGCGATTACTTTTGAGAACTGCGAAAATGTCATCTTACGGGGAATGACGGTTGACTACGATCCATTGCCTTTCACGCAAGGGAGGATTACCGCCATGGCACCCGATAAACGATGGCTCGAATTCGAGATTTTTGACGGTTATCCCGAGAACCTGGAAGCGCGTGTCGAGATTTTCGACCAGAAGTCGGAGACTCTCAAGCGATCCATCATTTACTGCGCTGAAAAGCCTTTTGAATCCCTCGGTCAGCGCCGCTACAGGCTCCTGAAGCCCGAAAACTACCAATACAATCCGGACACGGAAAAGGAGGAGGTTGGCGACATTCTCGTCACAAACAGCAACTACAGTCCAGGAGGCCAAAACGCCCATGCCATCGTCAGCAGCGGCTGCAAGAATCTGGTTCTTGAGGACATCCGCCTCTACGCCTCCAACTGTTTCAGCTATCTCGAATACAATTGCGACGGCACAAAATACATCCGGTGTTCCATTGATCGCCGGCCTTTAGAGAACGACCTGAAGCCGCGCGGCATTCGCCGTTTACGCTCAAGCAACGCTGACGCCTTCCACAGCAAGCACGCGGTGCGAGGTCCGCAGATCATCGGTTGCACCGCCAAATGGCAGGGCGACGACTGCGTCAACATCTGCGGCGAGTATTACATGATCATGGGCAGCCATAAACATTCAGTCCGGATCCTTGCAACCCGCGACATCAATCTCAAGGTTGGCGATCCAGTGGAATTGGTTTCCTACACAGGAGAGAGATTGCCCGACGCCAAGGTCGTGGCGATCGCTCCAGATGGCACGGTCAATGCAGAAGAATCCAAGTTCCTGCTGAAGCAACGCATGAATGAACAAAACAAGCAGACGATGAGCAATCCTGAGACCAAGGCTTTGTCCATCACGCTTGACCGTGAGGTAAACCTGCCGATGGGTTCGGTCATCGGCTCCATGAACCACATGGGCAACGGATTCCTGGTGCAGGACTGCGATTTCGGTATGAATCGTTCCCGCGGCATCCTGATTAAGGCCAGCAACGGAAAAATCATTGGCAACAAGACGACCAGCAATTGGGGGCACGGAATTCAGATCGCCCCAGAATGGTGGTGGCTTGAATCCGGTAGCAGCAATGACGTCGAGATCCGAGATAACATCATCAAGGACTGCCGGGACATCGCCATCATCATCGAAGCCCGGGCTGGAAATGGGCAGAGGGCCCCAGCTGGAGCGCACAATCGGATCAGTCTAACAAATAACAGCATTACAGATTCGCCACTTCCTAATGTAGTTGTCACCTCGACCAAAGGCCTGATCATTGCTGGAAACAAATGCGTGCCCAATACAGCGGTCAAACTCAGCGACTGGCACATGCAACATTATGGACTCGATCCGAAAAAGCTGGAACCGATCATGACCCTCAACTGCGAGGATGTCACAGCCGACTCGAATTGAATGACGCAAAAGTTCAAGAGATTGACGCAAAGGTTCAATGACAAGCTTCTTGAAATAGTGAATGATTCCTTCCTGAAAAAGTCTTGTGACAGGGCGCGGCCCGCAAAACCCATCCATCACGCGCTTGAAAAAAACCTAACAACACAACCCAAATCCCAATATGAAATCAAAGTACAACGACTTGCTGTTTCGCTCGCTCGCAATAGGAGTCGCCCTCTTCGTCATCGAGCCTGTGCATGCGGCTGATGTGGATACTACCCCCGGCGTCACGCTCAGCGCGGAGAACAAATACACCGGCGCTGGCACCCTCACCGCAAATAGCGGAGGAGATCTTTGGCTGGGCGGCAGTGGTGGTGCCCCAAACACCGAGTTTGCCATGACGGGCGGTCTCATCGACATCGTCAGTGGTACAACAGTGAAGAACGGTGGCTGGCAGAAAGGTGTTTGGACCGACAACAAGGCCACACTGCAGGTGAACGGTGCGCTCGACGTGTTTGACGGTAACGACATATTCGCGGACGCACTGACTGGTTCCGGCACGGTGACCATGGGTGACATATCGTGGGGCCTCTATAACAAATTGATCACTGTCGGCGTGAATGGCGGCGGAGGTACATTTACGGGAACCATCTCCGATTCTGGTGATGACACAATTGGCATCATCAAGGAAGGCGAAGGAACGCAGATTCTCACTGGCCCGAATACCTACCGCGGAGCTACCACGATCAACGGCGGCACGCTGAAGTTGCAGGGCGCTGCGTTCTCCACCACGGCACGCGCCTACTCGATTGCCTCGGGCGCAGTCATGAACCTCGACGGCAGCACGGGTGTAGCATCAGGCAACACGACCATCAGTGGCACAGGCACTCTGCGGCTCAGCGGCGGGGGGCTGGTCAGCGGCGCTGATGGGCGAGATCTCACCCTGGCACTGGGTAGTGGAGCATTGATTGAGATCCA
>Ga0208597_1001071_pt1 | contig 10745 bp, 9 predicted proteins | sample LakMenEpi05May12_FD_150673 | JGI IMG/M metagenome (GOLD analysis project Ga0208597, IMG submission 150673) | Freshwater microbial communities from Lake Mendota, WI - 05MAY2012 deep hole epilimnion (SPAdes) | ecosystem: Environmental > Aquatic > Freshwater > Lake > Epilimnion/Euphotic zone ...
TCTGGATCGCGGACGGCATCGACGATCGCGTGGCCATCGACCCCCTGTATCTCGATGTGCAGCGCACTTCGCTCGATCCCTACGCCACCATCCGCTCGGCCTATCAGCAGAATCGGGCCAAGGCCGTACGCGGCGACGCCCAGGAAGACGTGCAGGCCCTGCCGGACTTCGACTCGGACCCCGCTCCCGCCAAGCCGCCGGCGTCAGCGCCTGCGCCTAAGCCTGCGCCGAGCGCCGCGCCCACCTCTCAGGCGACGCCCGCCGCCGCCCCCACCGTCTGAACGTCAAGGAAATGATGATGCGTCGCCTTCTTCTCTGCGCGATGATCGCCGTCGCGCCCCTCGCCGCGCTCGCGCCCATGGCTGGACCCGCCCTGGCTCAATCCGTCCGCGCCGCCGACCCCACCGCCGAAGCCTTCGTCAATGTCGAGGCCAACCGCGCCCTGCACATTCTGAACGACCGGGCCATGCCTCTGGAGGCCAAGAAGCGCGCCTTCACCCAGTTCGTGGACGATGCCGCCGACGTGCCGGGAATCACCAGTTTCGTGCTGGGCAAGTACCGCCGCAGCCTGAACGACGACCAATATCGTCGCTTCGCCCAGGTGTTCCGCGCCTATGCCAACAGCGTCTATGAATCGCGCCTCGGCCAGTATCACGGCGAAGGCCTCACGGTGACCGGTTCGGTGGTGCGCAAGCCCGGCCGCGACGTGATCGTCTATTCCAAGGTGGTGGGCGGCCAGCTGAAAGAGCCGGCCGAAGTGAACTGGCGCCTCTTGAAGGACAATGCCGGCCAGTGGCGCGCCGTGGACGTGGAGGTGGCCGGCGTGTGGCTGGCCATCACCGAGCAGGCCGACTTCGTGTCGATCCTCGACAACCATCACGGCGACATCGACGTGCTGATCCGCGAGCTCAACGCCCACAAGGGCGAACTGCCTTCCAAGGGACGCTGATGCGCCCCGACGGGTTCGTCGGGGATAATCGTTTGAATCCAATACCGCGCTGGAGACCCATTCAATCTATTGTGAATGGGTCGACGCGGTCGCACGCCTGATGACCCTGGAATAGGGAAGCTATAATACTGCGCCTTATCTTTATCGTTGACGAATGATTCTTCGATTGCCGCATCCATTCTCCGAAAATTCGCGCCCATTCGCCTCACAAACTTAGCTCAAGCAAGTTTAACGTTGCGATCTATTCTGGATTATGTCCACCGCCGCCAATTGCAAACCGCTTCGCTACTGCGTTCAGGAATTTCTTTACATGTTTGTAGGGTAAGCGCCCCCTTTTTGCCATATTTGGGCCACTTTGCAGCCCCCAATTCACGGCGATTTCAACCTCGCCGCCGTCGCTCCTCGTGTGCACCTTTCCGGCGGTGCTCTGAACAAACAAAGGCAGCATCACATGTTCGCTCGTATCCTCGCCGGCGTCGCCGCCGCCGCCCTGATCTCCGCTCCGGCTTTCGCCGCCGACGCCCCGAAGGCCGACGCCAAGGCTCCGGCCGCCGCCGCCGCCCCGGCCAAGACCGACGCCAAGGCTGACGCCAAGGCCGCCCCGAAGAAGGCCAAGAAGGCCAAGAAGGCCAAGGCTGAAAAGAAGGCCGAAGCCCCGAAGGCCGACGCTCCGAAGGCCGACAAGAAGTAAGATTGCGATAGCAGGCGCTTGGCGGGTCGACCGCCGGCGCCTTTCTACGCCAAGTCTTGGGAAAGCCCGGTCGATAGGCCGGGCTTTCTTTTTGGATCGGGCTTTCTTTTTGGATCGGGCTTTCTTTTTGGATCGGGCTTTCTTTTTGGATCGGAGGTTCTTTTTGACCGACGTCGCACAGGAAGCCCGCCTCACACGCCCCGAATCGCTGCTGACAGCTCGCGTCGACCTGCTACTGTGACTCATAATCAATGATCACATAGGAAACACAGGGTGGAGCACTTCGACGTCCTCATCATCGGGGCCGGCATTTCAGGCATCGGCGCCGCCTATCATCTGCAGCGCGACTGCCCCACTCGCACCTACGTCATCCTGGAAGGCCGCGAGGCGCTCGGCGGCACCTGGGACCTGTTCCGCTATCCCGGCATTCGCTCAGATTCGGACATGTTCACCCTGGGCTATTCGTTCCGCCCCTGGACTGAGGCCAAGGCCATCGCAGACGGCCCCTCTATCCTCAAATACCTGCAAGGCGCGGTCGAGGATTATGGCATCGGGCCGCATATCCGGTACGGCCACAAGGTCTCCGGGGCGCAGTGGGACTCCGCGACCTCGCGCTGGACGGTGCAGGCGACCGCGGCGGACGGAACGAAGGTCGAGTTCAGCTGCAACTTCCTCTTCTGCTGCACCGGCTATTACAATTACGCCGCCGGCTATACGCCCGACTTCCCCGGGGTGGGCGACTATCAGGGCGCCTTGGTGCATCCGCAGCACTGGCCGCAGGATCTTGATTACGATGGCAAAGAGGTGGTGGTGATCGGGTCTGGCGCCACGGCCATGACCCTGGTGCCGGAAATGGCCAAACGGGCGGCCAAGGTGACCATGCTGCAGCGCTCGCCCACCTATGTGGTGTCGCGCCCGGCTGAGGACGCCCTGGCCAATTGGCTGCGCGCCCATCTGCCGGCCAAGCTCGCCTATGGCCTGGTCCGTTGGCGCAACGTGCTTTTGCAACAGCTGTTCTTCAATCTGGCGCGCAAACAGCCCGAAAAGACCAAGACCCGCCTGGTGAGCCTGGTGCGCGAGGCGCTGGGCCCCGACTACGACGTCGAGACCCATTTCACGCCCCGCTACAAGCCTTGGGATCAGCGGCTGTGTCTCGTCCCCGACGCCGATCTGTTCGAGGCCATCAATAAGGGCAAGGCCGAGGTGGTCACTGACACCATCGAGACCTTCATCCCCGAGGGCCTGCGCACCACCTCCGGCAAGACCCTGGCCGCGGACATCGTGGTCACCGCCACCGGGCTTGATCTGCAGAGCCTGGGCGGCGTCGAGCTGAGCGTGGACGGCGCGCCGGTGAACCTGGCGCAGTGCTTCACCTACAAGGGCATGATGTATTCCGACGTGCCCAACCTGGCCTCCTCGTTCGGCTATACGAATGCGTCCTGGACGCTGAAGTGCGACCTGACCTGCGAATATGTCTGCCGATTGCTGAATTACATGCAGGCCCGCGGCTACAGCGAATGCCGGCCGCTGAACAAGGACTCCGAGCTGGAGCCGGCGCCGTGGCTCGACTTCACCTCAGGCTATGTGCAGCGCGCCCTCGATCGCTTGCCCAAGCAGGGCTCCAAGACGCCCTGGAAGCTGCATCAGAACTACGCTCTCGACATGCTGGCCCTGCGTCTGTCGCCGGTGGCCGACCAGGTGATGCACTTCGCAGAAGGGCCTAGAGCAAAATCCGATTAATCGGAATCGGATTTTGCTCATAATCATTTGAATATAGAGCATTTTTGTCCGAACCCGGTTCACACTTTTCGGAAAATGCTCAAGCGTCAGCCCGAAATAGCGGCTTCTCGAAGCGCGGCGGGCTCTGGGATTTCCAGGGTGTCCGCAGCGCATTTCAGGACATGCACCAGCTCGACGAGATCAATGGGCTTGGCCACGTGATCGTCAAAGCCAACCTTCAGATATTCGGCCACCTGGTGGGCCATGGCGTTGGCGGTGAGGGCGATGATCCGGCAGGGCGGGCGGCCCTCCGCCGCCTCCATGGCGCGGATGCGGCGCACGGCTTCAATCCCGTCCATCACCGGCATCTGCACGTCCATCAGCACCACATCGAAGGGCGCGTCGGCGAAGGCGCTCACCGCCTCGGCGCCGTCGGCGGTCAAGGTCACGGACACGCCGAGCTGGCCAAGCAAGGTGCGCAATACCAGCTGGTTCATGGGATGGTCTTCCGCCGCCAGCACCCGCAGACGCGACAGGACCTCCAGTTGACGATCATTGGCCGGGTCCGCCCCCGCCTCCAGACGATCAGCCACCCGGATCATGGGCAGGCTCACCGTGAAGGTCGAGCCGGCGCCCAATGCGCTGGTCACCGAAATCGTCCCGCCCATGGCCTCGGCCAGTTCGCGACAGATGGCGAGGCCTAATCCCGAGCCGCCGAACTTGCGAGTGGTGGAGCTGTCGGCCTGGACGAATTTCGAGAAGATGCGGGCCGCGGTCTCTTCGGTCATGCCGATGCCGGTATCGGAGACGCGCAACTCAAGTCCGTCCGGCGCGGCGCTGATGCAAACCCTCACCTCGCCACGCTCCGTGAATTTGATGGCGTTGGAGACGAGATTGTCGATGATCTGACGCAGCCGCGTGGGATCGCCGCGATAGACCCCTGCGGTCTCGGGTGTCGCGACAATCGAAAATTCCAGCCCCCGATGGTGCGCCAACTCCACGAAGGCGGCGCGCACCCCCGCCAGCACCGCATCGAGCTCGAAGTCGATGGTCTCCAGCTCCAACCGCCCCGCCTCGATCTTGGAGAGATCGAGCAGGTCGTTGAGGATGGCCAGCAGCGTCTGACCCGACTGGCGCAACGCTTCGAGCCGCGAACGCTGCGCGGGGGCGAGCTCATCGGTGGACATGGCTTGAGCCATGCCCAGCACGCCGTTGAGCGGGGTCCGGATTTCGTGGCTGATATTGGCTAGGAATTCGCTCTTGGCCCGGCTGGCCTCTTCGGCGCGCAGGTGCGCCGCCTGGAACTTGCGTGCGCTGCGCCTTTGCCAGACGAGCACCGCGAGGCCGCAGGCCAGGAACAGCCCCGCCACCACCACCAGCGCACCCTCGATCTCCATCACGTTCTGCGTCAGTTCGGCGTTGCGCTGCGCCGTGTCGAGCTTGTCCTGCAGCTCCGACGACACCTGGTGGATGCCCGCGTGGAAGCGCGACGCCGACTGCGCGCTCTGCGCCCACATCTGCCGGCGCAGGATGTCCACGGCGGCCGCGGAATCGCCCTCCGCCGCCAAGATTTCCGCCTTGATGACCGGCTCGGCGTCGAAATAGCTGGCGTCAAATTTTCCCTTGGCGTGCAGGTCGCGATAAAATTCCAGGTCTCGCCGCGCCTCGGCGATCCGTCCCACGCGCGCCAAGGCCGCCGCGCGCAGGGGCAGAATCCGCGGCGCCAGGAATTCCGCCCCCTTCAAGGCGGGATCGAGATCCTTCAGACAGGCAAGCACCTCCTGCGGCGTCCCAAACGGCTCCGCCACGGTGGCGCACAGAAATTCGTCCCAGACCTTCAGGTGTTTCAGGTCGGCGCGCGCAGACAGACGGTGGTGCACCGACGCCAACTGACGGGCTAGCTTGGCGTCGCCGAACTGCACCGCCAGATACGCCATGTTGTAGACGTCGTCGAAGTCCGGCTGCGGATAGGCGGGATTGCTGAAATCGATGTCGGCCTTAGCCAGAGCCGTGGCGCTGCCGTCCAGATCATAGAGGTCCAACAGGGCCAGCCCCACGCCGGTCCAGTAGAGGGCGTAGGCGGACTTGACGTCCGCGTCGTTCTTGGGGATCAGGGCCTTGACCTCGGCCAGCAGTTTGAGCGCTTCACCGGCCTTTTTCTGTTGCAGCACCATGAGCGCGAGCGATTGCTCTCCGAAGACCTTGGCGTACCAGTCGGTCTCCTTCGCCACCAATCCGCGCAGCTCGACTTCCGATTTTACATCGCCAGACGCCCAGCGACTGTTCAGGTCGTTGACATCGGCGATGTGCTGGTAGCGCAGGTCATGATCCGCCCGAGCATAGGCGTGCAGGCGGCTGTTCCAGGCGGTGAAGGAGTCGAACTCGCTCTGATTGAGCAGAATCACCGCCACGTGCTGCAAGCGCGCCAACCGCTCCCGCCCGCTCAAGGCGAGCGCGCGACGGCCAAACTCCTCCAGCGAAGCGAAACTGCTGCGATCGGCCCGCTGCTCAATAACCGCGGCGAGGCCAGCCGGCGTGGTCGCCGGAGCCGCTTGAACCATCGACGCTGCGGCAAGGCTGATCAACCCCGCCGCCAAGCCTGCCAGACGCTGCGCCAGACGCACCATTAAGCTCTCCTTCCTAAGAGCTTAGACCAGCGTCTCCTTCAAACAGGTTACGAAATGGACGATCGGCCCTCGGCCGTTCTAACGTACAAGCTGTAAATCCTGGGCGTTTCCCCAAAAGCGCGTCAGGCGAGCTTGGCGGTCTTCAAGGTCTGGTAAGCCTTCAACACCCGCTGCAGCTTGGCCTCGGTGGAGCGGTCGCCGCCGTTGGTGTCGGGGTGGCAGCGCTTGACCAGATCGAGGTAGCGCGCGCGGATAGTCGCCTTGTCCGCGTCCTCGTCGAGATCGAGCTCCGCCAGGGCCCGGCGCTCCAGCTTGCCGAGCCGGCGCCGGCGCTCGGCTTCCGCCGCGGTTTCGGCCCGCGCCTTGGCCGCCCCGAACACGCCGAAGGGATCGGCGTAGCCCTGACCCGTCCCGGCCTTGGCGGAAAACGACGCCGCCTCGCGCGAGAACTTGGAGGCGCGGAACTGCCATGTGGGGCGATCCCCCACCGCCCGCGCGGCCTGGGCGGCTCTGATCTCGCCCTCGCTCATGCCGGCGAAGAAGTCCCAGTTCTTGTTGTACTCGCCCGCGTGGCCGGTGCAGAAATGGTAGTGCTCGTTGAGCATCTCGCGCGACTTGGGCGCCTTGGCGGTGGCCGCCTGTCGGCAGCCCGGCCACTGGCACGGGGTCTCGTCCGGCTTCAGCCCAAACGGGCGCGGCTCGGCCTCCGCTTCGTCCGGCTTGGGGGGCCGGATGCGGATGTCGACGAATTTGGGCTTATACTGGAAGGCGCCGCTCATGCTGCGAGTATGAGGCTGAAGTTTTCGCTTTCAAGAATTGACGCCGCGATTTTCCGGCGTGAGGTACGGGTTCGGAGGTGCGCGGTCATGGGTCGAGTGGCGGACGAAATCACACGGAAGCTGAACGCGGCCTTCGCGCCGGAGCGGCTGGAGGTAGTGGATCAGTCCGACCGCCACAAGGGCCATGCCGGCGCCCATGCCGAAGGCGAGAGCCATTTTGACGTCCTGCTGGTTTCAGAGGCGTTCACGGGCCTCAATCGCATGCAGCGCCAGCGGCGGGTAAACGAGGCCCTGGCCGAGGAGCTGAAGGGACCCGTCCACGCCCTTTCCATCCGCGCCCTGGCACCGGGCGAGGGTAAGCGCTTAGCCTAACCAGGCGGCGGGAACCTCCAGCACGGCGGCCAGGTAGGCGAGGGTGTGCGGTGCGCCGCGCTTGCGCCCGCTCTCCAGCTCGGACAGGTAGCCCTGCCCCATGCCGATGCGTCGACAGAGCTGCGACTGGGTCAGGCCGCGCCATTTGCGGATCGCCTTCAGCCGACTGTCGCCGCGCAGCAGGGCTTGGCTGACCGCCACCGGCAAGACGTCGTCATGACCCGCAGCAAGGTCCGCCTTGCGTTGATCGTAGATGGCGGCGTCAGCATCGTCCTCGTCGACCAGTTCGGCGGCGCTCACCAGGGCTTCGTATTCAGCCCGTGACAGCACCACCAATTCTTCGCCCGCCGGCGTGGTGATAAATTGAGGTTTCGACATTGCAGTTTCACCTATAGGTCGTGGTGACCCGCCGGCCAATGTAAATGGCCAAGATCGTCACCTGATCTTCGTCGAAAATGACCCGATATTCACCAACCCGCAGGCGATAACCATCGCGGCCCTTGAGGCGCTTCACGTCGCCTCGCCCCTCAATGGCGTAAGCCGTTAGAGCGCGGTCCACGACGTTGCGGGCAGTCGCTGGCAAGGCGTCCAAATCCCGCGCCGCCGCGTTGGTGAAAACGATCGTTTTCATAGCGATAATATCGCCCAATCCCTCGAGTGATTCAAGCGATAATATCTCCAAACGCATACCGACGACGTCCAATCTCTCTCCGCCCCGCCACAGGGAAGTCGAAATGCGGCCTCATACGTCCCACTGGCGAGATCGCCGTCGCCCGCATAAGAAGGCGCGGACACCAGAGGGCATGACTCCAGGGAGAAGGAAACTAGCATGGCTCGGTTATCGACGTTGGCGCTGCTCGTGGCAGGGGCGCTGAGCTTGACCGCCTGCGCCAGCGACGGCCTATCGGCGAACGGCGGCGCAGTGCGCCAGCCCGGCCTCGTATCGCTCGCGCCGCTGCAATATCGCGTGCTGAAGTCAGGCCCCGCGGACGGCGTTCATCCCACCCGCGCCGACGAGGTGGTGGTGAATTATGAAGGCCGGCTGGTGAACGGACAGGTGTTCGACGCCTCCTCGCACCATAGCAAGGGGCCCTCCACCTTCCCGCTGGGCAAGCTCATTCCCGGCTGGGTGACGCTGCTGCAGCTCATGCGCCCGGGCGATGAGTGGGAACTCTATATCCCGCCGGAATACGCCTATGGCGAAAAGGGCGTCGGGCCGGTGCCCGCCAACGCCACCTTGATCTTCAAGGTCGAGCTGGTCTCGGTGAAGCCGCCGCCGAAGAGCTGATCTCGGCCTGCGAGAGAAACTTGGGGGGAGACATTTAGCCTTGTCTCTCCTTGAGTCGCCCCCCACCTTCGATCCATGAGCGACCGTTCCACCGGGCGTGCGCCCTCGCGCGTGATCGCCGTCCTTGGCCCCACCAATACGGGCAAGACGCACTATGCCGTGGAGCGCATGCTGGGCCACGGCTCGGGCATGATCGGCCTGCCTTTGCGGCTATTGGCTCGCGAGATCTACGACCGCATCGTCAAGCTGAAAGGCGCGCGCGAGGTGGCGCTGATCACCGGCGAAGAGAAGATCGTGCCGCCGCGGGCCAACTACTTCGTCTGCACCGTGGAGGCCATGCCGCTCGCCCGTGAGGTGGACTTCCTGGCCGTGGACGAGATCCAGCTTTGCGCCGATCCCTCGCGCGGCCACGTCTTCACCCACCGCCTGTTGCACGCCCGCGGCCGCTGCGAGACCCAGTTCCTGGGCGCGGCGACCATGGCGCCCCTCATTCGCCGCCTCGTCCCCGACGCCGAGTTCGTCAGTCGCGAGCGCTTCTCCAGCCTCACCTACGCCGGCTCCAAGAAGCTCACCCGCCTGCCCCGGCGCTCGGCCGTGGTCGCCTTCTCGGCCGAGAACGTCTACGCCATCGCCGAGCTGATCCGGCGCCAGCGCGGCGGCGCGGCCGTGGTCATGGGCTCTCTCTCCCCCCGCACCCGCAACGCTCAGGTGGCGCTCTACCAGTCCGGCGAGGTGGACTTTCTGGTGGCCACCGACGCCATCGGCATGGGCCTGAACATGGATGTGGACCATGTGGCCTTCGCCGGCCTCGCGAAGTTCGACGGCAAGCGCACCCGCGCCCTCTACGCCCAGGAGATCGGTCAGATCGCCGGCCGCGCCGGCCGCTTCCGCCGCGACGGCACATTTGGCGTCACCGGCGAGGCGATGGAGCTGGACGAGGACCTGACGGCTCAGATCGAGGCTCACCGCTACGCTCCGGTGGAGACGGCCAACTGGCGCTCCGCCGCCCTCGACTTCGACAATCTCACCGAGCTGCAGCGCTCCCTGGCCCGCAGCCCTGAGCGGGAGGGCCTGCGCCTCGCCGAAGAGGGGCTTGACGAGACCACCTTACGCAAGCTCGCGGACGACGAGATGGTGGCGCGGCGGGCCAAGGACCGGGCCAATCTCCTGCGCCTGTGGGAAGCCTGCCAGACCCCCGACTTTCGCAAGGTGAGCTTCGAAGAGCACATTTCCCTGGTTCGCACGGTGTTCCAGCACCTCACCGGAGCGCGGCGGCGCCTGCCCGAGGACTGGATCGCCGAGCAGCACAAGGCCCTCGACCGCACCGAGGGGGAGATCGACGTCTTGGCCGCGCGCCTCGCCAGCACCCGCACCCTCGCCTACGCCGCCAATCGGCCGGACTGGCTGATCGACCCGGCCCACTGGCAGGGCCGCCTGCGCGAGTTGGAGGAAAAGCTCTCGGACACCCTGCACGAGCGCCTGATGCAGCGCTTCATCGACCGCCGCACCAGCGTGCTCCTGCGCAGTCTGCACGCCCAGGCCGAGGTGGGCGCGGCCGTGGCCTCGGATGGCGCGGTGCTGGTGGAGGGCTGCTATGTGGGCCATCTGCGCGGCCTCGCCTTCGAGCCGGCCAAGGGCTCCACGGCCTTGGAGGACAAGGCGTTGCGCAGCGCCGCCCAGCGCGCCGTGGCCCCTGAAGTTGCCAGGCGGCTGGGCAAGCTGGCCGCTGAGCCGGACGAGACGTTCCGACTGCTTCCCGACGGCCTGGTGCTGTGGCGCGGCGAGGCGGCGGGAAGGCTTTCCGGCGGGCGCCCCTTCGCCCCGGACATCCGCCTGTTCGGCGACATCGGGCCCGAGCCCGCCCGCGCCCGGGCCAAACAAAGGCTCGAGGCCTTCATCGCCGCCGAAGCGGCGCGCCGGCTCGCCCCCCTGCGCAACCTCGACAACGCCGTGGCCACCGGCGCCCTGAAGGGTCTGGCCCGGGGCATCGCCTATCGCCTGGCGGAGGCCGGCGGGGTTATCGCCCGGCGCGAGGTGGCGGAGGAGGCGCAACGCCTGAGCCTCGCTGAACGGCGCGCCCTGAAGACGCTTGGCCTGCGTTTCGGCGCCTTCAGCCTCTTTCTGCCCGCCTTGCAGAGCGACGAGGCGCGCCAGTTGCTCGCGGCCTTCGCGCGGATCGAGGCGCCGGATTGGCGCCCGCCCGTCGACAGGCTCTCGCCCCTGCCAGCGGAGGCGCCGTCCGCCCGAGCGCTCGCTGCCTACGGCCTCCTCGCCTGCGGGTCCCTCGCCGCACCGGTTGAGGCGCTGGAGAAGCTCGACG
>Ga0208597_1001073_pt1 | contig 10728 bp, 10 predicted proteins | sample LakMenEpi05May12_FD_150673 | JGI IMG/M metagenome (GOLD analysis project Ga0208597, IMG submission 150673) | Freshwater microbial communities from Lake Mendota, WI - 05MAY2012 deep hole epilimnion (SPAdes) | ecosystem: Environmental > Aquatic > Freshwater > Lake > Epilimnion/Euphotic zone ...
GGAAATATAACCGTAGGTACATTAGGTGGTATTATTGGAGGAGTTACTGGTTTTATTCAAGCAGTAAATATATATTTATTAGACCAACAGGCATGTGTATATACTTATAAAGCATGCATAATTCGTAAAAATGAAAATTAAAATTTATATGAAAAAAATACAATTACAATTAAAAACGATTGATAAAAAGAAGGCTCAATTACTATTATCATTTTCGATGGTATTTTCAATTATTATTCATTTACAAACAAAACAAAAATTAGAAAATGGCTATGAATTTTTCTTATCATTCCTTTCAATATTTTTAAACATTTCGTGCTTAATCCTATTTATGCTCGTTCAAAATGCTCAGGTGGAAAAAAAACCTAAGGAGCCATTTCGTTTTTTTTCCTCAAACTTTATTGAGCTGAGAAAATCTAAAGACCCTTTTTATTTAATGAGGTATATAAGTTATATATTTTTATTCCTTTTTGCGATAGCACCATTTATATATTTATGGAGTATGCAAGACGTAATAATGTAACTAAATTGGAATAAGCCATTTAGTAGATAAGATATAAGATATTTATAAGCTTAGTTTTGATTAGGTATACTTGGTCAAATCTAAGCTTATTTAAAAAATATAAAATTGAAAATTATTATAACTGATCATAGTATAAACCAGCGGCACCTAAAATGCCTGCATTTTCTAATTCAGATAATTCAATTTTCAAATTAGTTATTGAATGCCCAAAGGCAAAAGTATTTATCCGTGCCCACATATTTTTTTCAAAATAAGGATAGGCATGTCTTACAGATCCTCCAAGTACAATAAAGGAAGCATCATAAGTATACATTATGGTTTTTATAGCATTACCTAAATGCGTGCCCATTTCTGCATAATACTGCTGGGCTTGCTTATCTCCTGCTTTAGCACGTTCGAATACTTCTTCCCCCTTTAAATTATAGATATGAGAAAAATATTGGCCGCTGGCATAGTATTCATAATTGTGATCTAAGTAGTCGACCATTCCAAACTCACCTGCCCCACAATTTGAACCAGCGAACAAATGTTTATTGACTATGGCTCCGCCACCTAAACCTGTTCCAATGGAAAGTCCAATCATATCTGACTTGCCCCTGCCCTTTCCAAAATGAAACTCACCTAAGGCAAAGCAGTTGGCATCATTGTTTACATAAACAGGAAGCTTATATTTTTTTTCTAAAATTTCTTTTAGGGGTACTTCTTTCCAAGAAGGAATATGTTGTACATCGTATACAATACCTTTTGCTAAGTCAACCACACTTGGAACGCCAATGCCTATAGCTACCACTTCATTATCCAATAGTGTATCTATTAATAAGTAAAAATCGGCTAATACTTCCTCTACAGTGCCTGCACTTTTAATGCGTTTGCTTTGAATAGTACGTATATTTCCCTCATGCACTAAACCCGCACGAATATTAGTAGCCCCTAAATCAATTCCTATAACTTTTGTTTCACTCATAAAATAGTTTAAGCAATGTCGCTTTCTTTCTTTTTAAATAAAGAAATGGTTTTATTGGTAATTATAGGCTTTGCCCAAAATCCAATACTAAATATAAAGCCAAGTGTTAAAAATAAAAAGCACATGCCTAATCGTAAACCATAGTTATCTCCTAGCCAACCAACTATTAAAGGCACAATGGCGCCACCTATAATACCCGTTACTATAATACCCGAAAACGAGCCATGGTGTTCACTTACAGAGTTTAAGGCCAAAGAAAATATAATGGGATATATAACTGAAGCAAAAAATCCTACCATTGGAAAGGCAATTAAAGCCATAGAAGAAGTTCCGAATAATGCCACTAATAAACTTATAATTGCAAGTCCCGTAAAAGTTATGAGTACAATACGGCTATCCATAATTTTTAATAGTAGTAAACCTAGTACACCACCCGCTGTCATTAGTCCCCAAAAATAGGCAACAGTTTCAGCACCTATTTTTTGAGGATCTAATCCGTGGTAGCTTAAAAGAAATTGTGAAATCCAATTCGCAACACCTTGTTCAGAACCTACATAGCAAATCATAGCTATAAAATATAAAACTACTTGCTTATTCTTAAGTAGGGTTATATGTGTGGCAAGCGCACCTGCCTTTTCATCTTGTTTTAATTCAACTGCTGGAAATTTAGATACTGCAATTATGAGTATCATGAAAAAACAAATGACTACAAATAAAAAGTAAAGTGAAATCCAAGGTAGTTGCGGAGGCACTAATGTATATAAATAAGTAAGTAAGCCATTGTCTTTCGTATCATGGCCCATGGCGAATACCAATTTAGAATAGACTAAAGGGCTTAAAAAGGAAGCAAAGCCAAATATAAGCTGGGCTAATACGGAATAAAATGCAAAGTTTTCTTCTCCTCCTGAAGTACGAAGTAATGGATTAATAACTACTTGCAACATAGCCATGCCACATCCTATTATAAATAAAGAACCTACCGCCGATAAATAATTAGGGAATAAGGCTAAAATAAGTGAGCCTAGAAAAGCCACGGCAAAAGCAGTTATCATTACTTTTTTCTCTTTGTACTTTTCTATCATCATTCCAGAAGGAATAGACATGACACCATATGCAATGAAAAAAGCAAAAGGCAAGAAGGCTACTAAGGTTAAACTTAAACTAAAGCCTTTGATTAAATCGGGAATCAAGGGCCCCATAATATTTGTCAAAAAAGAAATAACAAAAAATGTTAGTAGAATAAGGAAAACGATATAAGGGCTTCTTTTCATAAATTATTTTATTTTGTTACTATTGCTCCAGCCAAAAGGCTTGTACTTATTACTTCTCCCGCTTTAATGCTTAACCATTCTCCTTTTTGTATAGCCTTATCGGGCTCATTGGTATATTTAGAAGTCCATGGCTCTAAAGCCACGGTATAACATTTACCCCACCATGGAAAATCTTGGCTGGCGTTTCTTTCCTGCCATAACCATAAACATTTAAATATTTGTGCATCCCAACTTACACTAAAACCAATTTTTTGTTCAGGATTAGTAATGGTGTAATGGGCTTTATTATTAGCTGTTTCAAAATTGCTTAAAAAAGAAAGGTCACGGTAAGCAGGTGCATCAGTATTAGGAATCACAGATGCATCAAATGCTTTGCCAGTAGGGTCTTCCGCTTGTGGCCAGTTATAAGTTTTACCCGCTTTAAACCTTCTTGGCTCAAGAATATCATCATGTACTTCCATGGTTTTTGCATTGGTCTCAATTTTTGCGCCTTCCTTTAAAAATGGAAGACCAAATGCAATATGATGTCCCCACATGATATCAAGTTCTGTGCCACTTTCATTAGTGAGTTGTTCTGTAATTATTAATTGACTACTGTTTTTTTGAAGGCTCAGTGTCTTTTCAATTAATAAAGGCATTCTTAAAGGTCTTGTCCAAAATTTTACAGCTACTTCATCAGGAGTATCTTTTACTATTGCATACTTCCATGGAATTAAAGAAACTTCTCCATGCAAACCTAAAGAAGCACCTCTATAATTAAAGGAAGGACTATTAGGAAGAATTTCCTGCCATCCACCATAATAATAATCTTCGGATTGATTATGTGTATCGCGCATTTGTGAAAATACCTGCGCAGGGTTTTGTATACCTTTATCTAATCTTAATAAAAAATCAAGGTCTAAGGGCTTGTACTTAAATTCAAAAATATCTGAACCACGGTCGGCTAAAATACCAATACGTAAAAAAGCATTTTCTAAGTATACTACTTTCATACCTTTTAAAGCCCAGTCGTCGCTAATGCTACAGTCTTGATTTGATTTTTTAGTTTGCATTTATTTAGAATTTTACTTAGGTAGCCAACTTAAACATACAGGCGATTTAATATTTTCAACTGTATTGAATAAGCTAAGCGTTCCGTTGTATGAATTTACGTTAAATATGGCGATTGTATCCGAATCTTGATGGGCTACTAATAGCCATTTTCCAGTTGGGTCAATAGTAAAATCTCTGGGCGTTGTACCTCCCGTTGGATAAGAAGCAATATAGTTAAGGCTTTCAGAAATGCGGTCAAATGCAAATAAACGAATAGTATTATCTGATCTCATGGAAGTATAAACGAATCTTCCATCTGCTGAAACTCGGATAGCGGCTCCGCCAAGGTCGGTATTAATGGAGGACTCACTTAATTGCCCACTCAAATCGAAATTTCCTCTTATATCATACTCCTTTTTTTCAGCGTTATATTTAATAATAGTAACCGAGCCATTAAGTTCATTGATAATAAAACCATAGGCATAATTTTCATCAAAACATATATGACGAGGGCCGCTTCCTGCAGGAAGAGAAATAATTTGCTCCTCCACAGCGGTAAATTCATTCTTATTTTCAGCTTTACTATTCTCTTTATTTTTTTGAACACTATACACTTTAACTTGATCTAATCCTAAATCACAAACTAATAATTTATTAGACTCAATATCAAAAAAAGTGCAATGCGCATGTGCATGAGTTTGTCTACTTGGATGTTGGCTGCTTCCCTTATGGTATATATTAAGCGGTTCATGAAAATTTACATCAGCAGTAGGCTCAACATTAATATTATGTATAAGTAAATTACCGGTTTCATAACAAGCAGTTGCAGTAAAGCTTTGGCCTTCTGCATTTTTAAAATAATGTATATGGCAGGGGCAGCCACCTTCAATATTTTGCGTATTTATTAAGCTGAGCGAATAATTCTCATTAATAGTATAAGAATGTATTACAGGTTTTTTAGAAGCAAGAATTTCTGAAACTGCAAATAAATATTTGGACGATATATTTTCCAGTTCAATACTACTACTATGCATTATACTAGCAATAGATAAATAACTTGGGTTTATCTGAAATTGATTATTTAATAATTTCAATTCGCCTGCACTTGCATCAAAAGCAAAACATGATATACCTTCTCCATGGCCACCAAAATCTCCGGCTACTATTTCAGTATAAGAGCCAACATATAAGATATGTGTTTGATTTGAGCTGTTCATGATTTAACTATGTATTAGTAGTAGTAGTGGTAGTAGTATTTATAGTGTTATTTATTCTCTATTAAATAAGAAGCAGTATAGGCTGCTTGTAATTTCTCCAAAACCAATTCAGGGGCGGTATCATGCAATAAATAAGCATGAATGGTTTCACCTAAAAAGGTTTGAAACTTAGGCCAGCCTTGATATCTAGGCCTTAGATAGGCATTGGTTAAACTAGGCATTGTATTTGTAAAAAAATCACTTGTTATTGTATTCGCTTCTTTGTTCTCCCAGGCTATTTTATTGCCAGGTTGTCCTTGTGCATTTACATAGATAGTGGATTGTACAACGTCACTAGATATCCAAGCAGCATAATTTGCTGCTTCTTGTACATTAGTACAAGAACTTGTTATAGCAATACCAGCTCCTCCTAGTACTGTATTATTTATTTCAGGTACTGTATGGTATTTTAAAATATTTTTTCTAAATCCAGCTCTTGAATAATTCGTATAACAAAAAGCAAGCGGACTATAAGCAATATCATTTTGCTCAGCCATATAATCATATAAAGCAATCGGGTTCCAATCCAAAGCCTTAGGATGAAATACATCTCGCATTCTACGAAGCATGCTTAGTGCTTTTATTCCTACTGAAGGTTCAACTAATAATTCATTATTTTCTTGAATGGGTGATCCAAATTGGGCTGTAAGGCTTAAAAAGCTACATAAACAATCGGTGGGACAAAGTGCCATACCAATATATAATTTTTTTGAAGCTAAGGTTTTAGCTAAAGCAAAAACTTCCTCCCAGGTATTAGGTATGCTATACGTATTCATTAAGTCAGCTCTATAACTAGCGCACTGCATAGCAGCATCAATGGGTAGTGCCCATTGTTTTTCATGATAATGATAAGATTCAAAACTTGGGCCAGCAGAACTAATTTTAAGTTCATTTAAAATATTTGCAGGTACTAAATCATTTAAGGGCATTAAGCATTGAGATGCCTCCGCCACACCTACATGTGGGTGATCCATGATAATTAAATCAAATTGTTTTGAAAGCGCTTCTAATGACTGGTCTCCAAAATTAGTAAGTGATCTTTTTTGCCAGTCTACTTGAATACCTTTCTCTTCGTAATACAGCTCAGATGCGGCTATCAGCGGATCATATCCTCTTGCGTGATCCCAGGTAATACCTTTTAATTTAATCATGAATACTGCTTTATTTCTTTTCTAAACTCTTATTGTAAAAAGCTTGTATTTTTTCTTGTCCTTCTTTGGATCTATAAAACTTTCCAAGAGCAGTCGCTTCCTTAGCTTGCAAAGCAGCTGTAATACCATTAGCAGCTTCCTGTGTTAATTGTTTAATAGCTAAAAGCCTGTCTGGTAATTGAGCTGCAAATGTTTGTGCAAATTCAGTAGCCTTCTCTATAAAATTCTCTCTTGGGTATATATAATTAATAACGCCGCGTGCATGCATTTCTTCTGCAACAATAGTTCGGCCTGTCATTACAATTTCATTGGTTAAATTAATACCTATTTTTTTAGTAAGTCTTAGGCTTCCTCCACCGCCAGGAATAAGGTTTAATAAAATTTCAGGAAGACCCATCTTTGTACCAGCAGCTGCTACTATCATATCACAGGCAAGTGCAATTTCAAAACCACCACCAAAGGCATAACCATTTATAGCAGCTATGACTACTTTAGAATTATTTTCAATACCTGCATATAAAGAATGTCCCTTTAATTGAAAGGCGTCAAACTGAGCCTCTGTTTGCTGCGCATACTCTTTAATATCGGCACCTGCCATAAAAGCCTTGCCAGCACCGGTTATTACTACCACCCCTATTTCACTACTATCCGCTTTATTTACAAAGTCTAATGCATGAATAATTTCATCCATCATTAAAGCATTCATAGCGTTTAGCTGTTCTGGCCTGTTAAATTTTATGAAAGCAATTTTATTATGTATCTCTAAAATGATATGCTCGTATTTCATTATTTAAATTTCTTTATACATTTAATTTTTAGAACTAGTTTGTTCCAAATATTTCATCTTACTTATTTCTTTTTTAATTTTTCCACTGAAATAATTTTATTATTCAATAAATTTTCGATGGATGCATCATCATAACCCAATTCTTTTAAAATTTCTGGGCCATGTTCTCCAATCATAGGAGAAGGTCTAGTAATAGCACCAGGTGTTTCACTCATGGTAAATGGAATATTAGTCACTTTTAAATTACCTGCCTTAGGATGTTGAATATTTACAAAAGTATTATTATGTATTACTTGTGGGTCGTTAGCTACCGCCGATTGATTATTCACTTGGGCCACCCATAAGTCGTATCCTAGCATTATTGTAAGCCACTCTTCGGTAGTTTTAGTAATAGTAACTGCTTGAATGCGGTAATAAATTTCATCTCTTTTATCGAATAAAACTTGCTTATCGTTATATACTAATAAACTAGGGTCTCCTAGGGCTTTCACTAGTATATCAAAGGGGTTCATGGCAATAGCTAAATAACCATCCTTGGTTTTATAAGTACCAAAAGGGGCTGGATTACCCGGATGCCCAATACCCGATTCTGGCCTTTCAAACTGAACGCCTAAATTTTGAATAGTGAAATAGTCTTGCATTTGAAATGCAATGGCAGATGAAAGTAGATTAGTTTGTATTTCTTGCCCAATGCCTGTTTTTTCTCTAAAATAAAGTGCCGCTAAAATAGCGTACACACAGTTAAAAGCGTTTACCTGATCACATAGTGCGGTGCCTAAAGCAACCGGACCATCCGATTTTTTTCCACTAGTCATAATAGCGCCACTTACACTTTGTACGAGTAAGTCTTGGCCAGGTCTTTTTAAATAAGGGCCATCACTACCCCAACCCGATGCAGAACAATAAATAATTTTTGGATTTATTTTTTTTAAAGCAGCATAGCCATAGCCTAATCTTTCCATCACGCCAGGTCTAAAATTTTCAACTACTATATCGGCCTGTTCTATTAATTGTAGTATAATTTTCTTGCCTTCTTCTTTTTTCATATCAATAGCAATAGATCTTTTATTTCTATTCCATGCCATAAAACATGGCGACTCATCATCTGCTATCCATTTATTGAAAAATGTCATGCCGCGATAAATATCACCAGAACCATACCTTTCTATTTTAATTACATCTGCTCCTAAGTCGCCCAACATTTGTGTGGCGTAAGGACCTTGTAATAGTTGTGAAAAATCAATCACTTTTAAACCTGCTAATGCCTGCTTCATTGTATACGCTATTATTTATATTTAATTATTCGGTGTATCTAGGCAGCGTGCAAAGTCCACCATCTACTTTAATATCTTCTCCAGTAATAAAACCCGATTCATCAGATGCCAGGAAAACCGCTGTCATGGCCACTTCTGAAGGAGTCCCTAGTCTGTTCATAGCGTGTTGTGCAGCACTTTTTTCTAAAAAAGCAGTGCCTTCTGTCTCTGCTCTTTTTGCATTCATAGGTGTATTAATAGCCCCTGGAGAAATACTATTAAAACGAACATTGCTTGCACCAAACTGTCCAGCTAATTGATTGGTCATGGCTAGCATGGCTCCTTTAGCACCTGCATAGGCCGTCCAATTATGCCAACTACGAAATGCTTGTGTAGAAGAAATATTAATAATACTACCCGATTTTTCTTTGATCATATGCGGAAGCGTTTCTTTAATAGTTCTAAACACACTTTTTAAATTAATATTCATAAGGGTATCCCAATCACTTTCTGGCATTTCCATAATATTACCGCCAATGGCTACTGCTGCATTGTTCACTAGTATATCTACTTTCCCAAATGCTTTAATAGTTTGATGTACTAAATTTTTTACATCCTCTGTATTACCTACATCGGTTTTTACGGCTAATGTTTTAGCACCATTAGCAGCCAAGTGTTTTGCTTCCTGATTTAATTTTGCTTCATCAATATCACTTAATACCACCATGGCACCCTCTGCTGCAAAGGCAGTGGCAATCGCAAGCCCAATTCCACCTGCAGCACCCGTAACAATGGCTACTTTATTTTTTAATCTCATGCAATTATTTTTTTTCGTTAATCGTTATCCAATACTTTTCAATTTCTTCCAAACTCTTTCCCTTGGTTTCAGGAATAATTTTAATTGATAAATACAAAGCCGGCGTAGTCACTAAAGCAAATAACCAAAAAGTGCCAGCGGGTGTAAGCTTTTCTAATAATAATGGCGTAAGCTGCCCTACCAGCGCGGTTCCTATCCAAAGTGAGAAAGTGGCTAATGCCATGGCTTGGCCTCTAATTTTAGCTGGAAATATTTCAGATAATAAAACCCAAATAACAGGGCCATAAGAAAAAGCAAAGCAGGCAATGAAAAATAAAATAAAAGTAAGCAGCAAGTAAGTATTATTAATATTAAAATAAAACAGACCACCCACAATAATTAATGAAGATAAAATACCTATGACTCCAGCAATAAGTAATGGCCTACGACCTAATTGATCTATTTTCCAAATGGCAATTAAAGTAAATAATACATTCACTAGCCCAATAATAACTTGACTGCCTAAGGCGTCGGCTATGGGAAGCCCCGCCGATTCTAGTATTCCAGGACCATAATATATAATGGCATTAATGCCGCTAATTTGAGTAAGAAAAGCTAGTGAAATACCAATTAACATAGGCAGTCTAAAACTTCCTTTAAAAACAATACTTAATCCACCGCTCTCCCTAGCTAGGTTAGACTTAATATCATTCATTTCTTTTTGCGCTTCTTCGTCATTGACAATTTTATGTAAAATAGTTAAGGCTTCTGTTTCTCTATTTTGAATAGTTAACCATCTTGGACTCTCAGGTACAATTTGTAAAAGCAATAAAAATAAAATAGCAGGTATAGCTGATGTGCCTAACATAATTCTCCAAACCTCTGAAACCATTATCTGGAATACAGTTCCAGTGCTTTGCGCAAAAGTTTCAGATTGTGAAAGCTTTAATAAATAAGCATTGCTAAAATAAGAACAAAGAATACCAATGGTAATAGCGAATTGATAAAGTGCTACCAAGCGCCCTCTTTTATGTGCAGGAGAAAGTTCTGAAATATATAAAGGCGATACCATGGAAGCTACCCCAATACCTAGGCCGCCCACAAAACGGTAAAAAACTAAATCGTTGAATCCTATAGCGAATGTGCAACCAACGGCAGATACTCCAAAAAACAAGGCCGATAAAATAAGCACTTTTTTACGGCCATATTTATCGCTTAACACACCTGCCATGGCTACTCCAGTAATACAACCTACTAAGGCAGAACTTACATACCAACCGGTGCTTATAGCATCTAAATGAAATTGCGTGGACACAAAATTAATAGTGCCAGAAATAACAGCAGTATCATAGCCAAATAAAAAGCCCCCCAAGGAAGCAATAATGGCCAATGTATTTATGTAATTTTTTTTAGAAGATGCCATTGTCTTAATTGTGGTTTATGATTAGCTAAAAGCAAGGAAATTCGTATCTCTAATATACGATTTTATGATGAGACCCAAAAAGCCCTAAATATTGACTGGCTAAGCTTTATCTTTGCCCCATGGGCCAGAAAAAACTGATCAAATTTGCAGCCATTAAGCAGTACGAGAATGTACTGGAATACCCACAGGGAATGCTGGGCAAATGGAGGGCCTATTTTGAAAAGTTAAGCTTGGGAGAATTTCCCATTTCATTGGATATACTTGAAATTAGC
>Ga0208597_1001075_pt1 | contig 10718 bp, 8 predicted proteins | sample LakMenEpi05May12_FD_150673 | JGI IMG/M metagenome (GOLD analysis project Ga0208597, IMG submission 150673) | Freshwater microbial communities from Lake Mendota, WI - 05MAY2012 deep hole epilimnion (SPAdes) | ecosystem: Environmental > Aquatic > Freshwater > Lake > Epilimnion/Euphotic zone ...
GCACCAGCTAAAAAAGCGGTACCTGCAAAAAAGGTTGTTGTTCCTGCTAAGAAAGTTGTTCCTGCCAAAAAAGCGGCACCTGCAAAAGCACCAGCGAAGCCAGTTTCAAAAGCACCAGTAAAACCAGTTGTGGCTGCAAAGCCTGTAGAAAAATATGTGCCTCCTGCAAAACCAGTTCCAGTGATTCCAACGCCACCAGTAAAACCGGTGCGTAAGGCAGCTGAACCAATTAAGGATATCAAAGTGCCAAAGATCAATGCAAAGAATAGTGTTCCTTATCAACCAGGATATGTACCAATGGAAAAAAGAAAAGAAGTAGAAAGATCAACAGATACCTTAGTAAAATATTCTGATGCTGAATTAGCAGAGTTTAGAGATTTGATTTCAAAGAAACTAGAAGCTGCAAAAAAAGAATTGGTTTATTTACAAGGATTGATCACGCGTAAGGACGAAATGGGTGGTGATAATGACGATGCAAGATACATGACCATGGAAGATGGTAGTGTAAGCATGGAGCGAGAGCAAATGGGCCAAATGGCTAGCCGTCAGATCACTTTCATTGACCACTTAGAGAAAGCAATCATGCGTATCGAAAACAAAACCTATGGTATTTGTAGAGTAACAGGTAGATTGATTGACAAAGCACGTTTACGCGCTGTGCCTCATGCTACTTTAAGCTTAGAAGCAAAATTAGGTTATGTAAAAAATAGCAGCGATCAATAAACATAAAAAGCAAATAGCTTTAACGAAATAGACCTATTAAAAAACCCGATCATTGATCGGGTTTTTTGTTGCAATAAGTTTTTTATAAATCATTTTTCAGCATCAGTTGCTATCGCAACTTCTTATTTCACTTCCTGCATCTCAATTAATTTCTTGTAGTATCCACCTTGTGCCAGTAAGGTTTCGTGGTTACCGCGTTCTACGATTTCTCCTTTTTGTAAGACGATGATTTCGTCTGCGTGGCGGATAGTAGATAGACGATGCGCAATTACAATAGAAGTTCTGTTTTGCATCATATTATTAATCGCATCTTGTACTAGTCTTTCGCTTTCTGTATCTAAAGCAGATGTGGCTTCATCTAAAATTAAGATGGGAGGATTTTTAAGCACGGCTCTTGCGATGGTTAGACGTTGACGTTCGCCTCCACTTAGTTTACTGCCTCTATCTCCAATCATAGATTCGAATCCGCCTTCTTTTTTGATAATAAAATCGTAAGCGTTCGCAATCTTAGCTGCAGCAATAATTTCCTCCATGGTCGCGTCTGGCTTGCCTAATGCAATATTAGCTGCGATGGTATCATTGAATAAGATGGCCTCTTGTGTGACAATACTGATTAATTGTCTTAAGCTATGTAAACTATAATTTTTAATATTTTTTCCATCAATGTATAAATTACCTGAAGACACATCATGGAATCTTGGCACTAAATCTGCAAGTGTACTTTTTCCTGCACCAGAAGAACCTACCAAAGCAACGGAAGTTCCTTTTTTGATGGTCAATTGAATGCCATTCAAAATACTTGCATCTTGATATGCAAATCCTACATTGTCAAAATGAATACTATCTTCAAATCCATGCATTAAAATTGGGTTTGCAACTTCTTCTACTGTATTAGGTGCTTCTAAAATTTCATTCAATCTGTCTAGAGTTGCTGTGCCACGATTCACGTTATAAACTGCCTGGGATAAGGCTTTTGCTGGGTTGATGATTTGTGAAAACAACGCCACATAAGTAATGAATGATCCTGGAGATAAAATATCGCCATTTAAAACAAGCTTACCTCCAAACCAAAGTACACCACATAAAATCGAGACACCTAAAAATTCAGAAACAGGAGAAGCTAAGTCACGGCGATATAAAATTCGATTCTTTAAATTAAAAATATCTTCCACCAAGCCATAAAACTGACCTTTCACTTTTCCTTCTGCATTAAAGGCTTTAATAATCCTCAAGCCAGATAATGTTTCTTCCATCTGAGATAAAATCTCCCCCCATTTAACTTGTGCTTTATTGGTATGTTTTTTTAGGCTACGACCTATTCGACCTACAATAAATCCCGCTAAGGGTAATAGAATGAAAACAAATATCGTGAGCTTGGTACTAATTAGGAATAAGAAAATTAAAATTCCAATAATCGTTAAAGGTTCTTTGATCAACCCCTCTAATGCACTAATGACAGAGCTTTCCAATTCTGCAATATCATTGGAGGCTCTACTTAAAATATCTCCTTTTCTTTTTTCAGTAAAAAAGCCAACAGGCAACTGTAAAATTTTATCATACAAAAGCTTGGAATATTTCTTAGTCACCATATTGCGGATAGGTGCTAAAAAATAAAATGCGAGGTATAAAAATAAATTTTTGAAAAAGATGGATACAATAATGAACACACAGATCCAGCCCAATGCATATGCCTTTCCATTGACTTGGATGGTGTCTTGTAAAAATTGATAAATAAGGTCTTTCAGGTTAGTGCTATCTGTCACCGATACAGGTGTCAAACTTGCTAAAGCATTGTTTCCAAATATCAGGTCAAGGAATGGGGTTAGCATGCCTAAGGAAAACAAGCTAAAAAGGATGGATAACAAGATAAATAGACCATACCAGCCCATATAGGTCTTGTATTCCTTGATATAACTTACTATGCGAAAAAATTTCTTCATAATTAAAACTATTCCCTCAGAATAATGAGCAAAGTAACTAATTTTACAGCGAATCAACGACTTTGATTATGGAAGAGGGAAAAAGACAGAAACAAGTGGCTGGTGCCATTCAAAGCACCATGAATGATATTTTTTTAAAATTGGGCTTGAACCATTTACAAGGCGGGATGATATCCATCTCCACTGTAAAAGTGACCCCAGATTTATTAGAAGCTAGAATCTATTTGAGTTTATTTCAGGTGGCCGACCAGGAAGCCTGCTTTAAGAAGATCCAAGCCCAGGCCTGGGACATTAAAAAGCATCTTCAAGAGGCTATGAAACATCAGTTAAGACGTATTCCAGTATTGCATTTTTATTTGGATGACACATTGGATTATGTATTTAAAATGGAAGAGATTTTAAAAACACTATAAGTTGCATTTTTTATTTGCTTGGCGTTATTTTAGGGGTAAATATTCCTTTCAGGCAATTCAACTCATTGCATGGGTCAGCGTTTTTGCAATTGCCATTGGCACTGCAGCCTTAATTACTATTTTAAGTGTTTCCAATGGCTTCTCTGAAATTGTAAATGGATTGTATTCCGATTTCTATGCCGACCTGCGTGTGGTTCCTTCAACTACAAAATTTGTTAAGCTTACCCAAGCACAATTAAGTTCGGTTAGACAAATTCCTGGCGTACATTATGCCACAGGCATTGTAGAAAATAAAGCAATTCTTGTTCGTGACGAAAATCAAACAGTGGTATTTGTAAAAGGGGTTGATTCCAATTATATACATATTAATAAAGTCAATCAATATTTAAAGCGAGGCGCTTTTTCTTTGGGTAATCTAGATAGTCCTAAATTAGTGATAGGTATTGGTGTGGAAGAAAATTTATTATTGTACAACGCAGAGTTGGGGACGCAATTGGAATTGATTGCAGTGGGCCGATCTGGGAAGTCTCTAAAATCAATGGATCAGCTGAATCACTTGGTAGCAGTGCAGTCTGGCGCATTCTCGGTACAACAAGAGTTTGACGCACAATATGTTTTTACCTCTAATCAATTTGCGCAATATTTATTTGATTTGGATTCCAATCAATATTCGGGTGTGGAATTATCCATTGATTTAAATAAAGAAAAAAGTATTGTTACAGCAATACAAGATATACTAGGTTCAGATTTTTTAGTGCAGAATAAATACCAACAAAATGCAGACTTGTATAAAATCATGCAAATAGAGAAATGGATCATTTTTGCTATTCTTGCACTCATTATGGTGGTGGCATCCTTTAATTTAGTGGGTGCTTTAACGATGTTGGTCTTAGAAAAACAAAAAGACATTCATGTGTTGCACGCGATGGGAGCCACTGCTGGCACGATTCAAAAAATATTCCTCAGCTTGTCTATTGTAATGGCCATGACCGGCGCGTTCATAGGTGGATTGATAGCCTCTTGCTTGATTTTTTTACAAACTCAATTTCATTTTATCCAATTGCAAGGGGTTAGTTTTATCATTGACTATTATCCGGTCAAAGCAATTTGGACAGACTACCTTGCTGTGATTAGTTTAGTTGTTTTGATTGCTTTGGTTGCCGGTTGGGTTCCCGCTAAAAAAGCAGCTGGTCGCATATTTGAAAAAATTGGCTAATAAGCATATAGCATAAAAAAAAGGGAAGCATGCTTCCCTTTTTTTTATATAAGTTGTTGGTTAATTAAAAATCTCCTAAAGTCATTTCTAATTGTCCTAATGCATTTTCTAATTGTGCATCGTTGGGTGCAATACCATGCCATTCGTGCCCTGTTTCCATAAAGTCAACACCCTTGCCCATAATTGTTTTCATCAAAATCACAATTGGCTTGCCTTGACCAGTCAATGTTTTAGCATGTTCCAAAGTGGCGACTATCTCATCCATATTGTGGCCATCCATATGCAATACAGTCCAATTAAATGCTTTGAATTTATCTTCTAAGTTATCCAAATTTAAGACCTTACTTAATGGGCCGTCAATTTGCTGACCGTTTACATCTATTGTTGCAATGTAATTGTCTACTTTATTGTGCGCAGCAAACATAATCGCTTCCCAGTTTTGACCTTCTTGTAATTCACCATCACCATGTAAAGAATACACGATACGGTCGTCACTATTGTATTTTTTTGATAAAGCAGCACCAATTGCCACACTCATACCTTGTCCAAGAGAGCCACTTGCAATACGAATGCCAGGTAAATGTTCGTGCGTTGTAGGATGCCCTTGTAAACGAGAATTGATCATTCTAAATGTGGCCAATTCTTTGATATCAAAATAACCTGATCTAGCTAAAACAGCATAGAATACTGGAGAGATATGTCCATTGGATAAGAAGAAAAGATCTTCTCCTTTCCCGTCCATATTAAAAGCAGGATCATGCTTCAATACTTTAAAATAAAGGGCGGTTAAAAAATCTGTACAACCTAGAGATCCACCTGGGTGACCACTTTGTTGTGCATGCACCATTCTAACGATATCTCTTCTTACTTGTGAAGCTGTTCTATTTAATTCCGCTGTTGACATAATCTTGTTTTAACGTTACCACAAAGATAGAAAAATTAGTGCCATAAAAAAAGGTAAGCGAAGAATACCAAGGATTTATTAGCTTTGTCTTTGAAAACATTGAATTATGTCAGACGAATTAAAGAAAATAAGTACAGAAGCAGAAAATGGCATGAAAAAAGCCATCAACCACTTGGAGATAGAATTGTCCAAAATTCGAGCGGGTAAAGCTTCTCCTTCTATTTTAGACGGGGTCAACGTGGATTATTATGGTACCCCTACACCAATTAGTCAGATTGCAAACGTACAAGTACTGGATGCCAGAACCATTAGCATTCAGCCATGGGAGAAAAACATGCTGCCTTTAATTGAAAGAGCTATTATGGGCGCCAATATTGGGATCACCCCACAAAATGATGGCGTCAATATTCGATTGTTCACGCCACCATTGACAGAAGAACGTAGAAAGGAAATGGTCAAGAAAGCTGGAGGAGAAGGAGAGCAAAGCAAAATAGCGATTCGCAATATTAGAAGAGACCGTATTGAGCAAGTGAAGAAATTACAAAAAGACGGTACAAGCGAAGACATTTGTAAAGGTGCCGAAGATGAGATCCAGTCTTTAACAGATAAGCATATCGGACTAGTTGAAAAACATTTAGAAGCAAAAGAAAAAGAAATTATGACCGTTTAATGGTCTAATTAATTTATAAAATATAGCCTCCAATTTAAGATTGGGGGCTTTTTTGTTTTAGAAAGGGGATGAAATTTAAATTCCCTCTATTCACAATATAGACGCCTAATAAAATTACCCCAAGACAAACCACTTGTAAAGGTGCCAAAGATTCTCCATAGATCAAACCCCATACCACAGCCACTATTGGAATACCATAAGTCACCATGGAACCAAATAAAATACCTGCTTTTTTAACTAAATAATAAAACAAGATGGAGGCCATGGAAGTGCCCACCATCCCTAAAACGGCACTCGATAGAATACTATGAATGACAATGGGATCCTTAAAATCATAATTAAAAAAACCTGTGAAAAATAGTACGGCAGCGCTTGGTAGAATTAAGAATGAAAAAGCAACCGAAGCAATTTGGATAGAACCAATGGCTTTTAAATTCCTGCCCACTGTATGCACATTGATGCCATACATGATCGTAGCAATGAGCACAAGGCTTGCATATGAAATATTTTCAAAGCGCATTTCTTTTCCAGTTAAGAGCAAAAAAGTCAATCCTACAAATCCAATCAAGATGCCTAAAAATTTGATCGTGGTGGTTTGTGTTTTATAGAAAATAATACCTACAATGATGGTAAATAAAGGCGTCAGTGAATTTAAAATTCCGGCTAAAGCACTATCTATCCTAGTTTCTGCAATACAAAAAAGGTACGCCGGAAAAAAATTACCCACCAATCCAGAAACAATCACGATACCCATTTTGTCTTTTGGGATTTTTCGGAATGCCTTAATCGCAAAAGGCAATAAAACCAGTCCTGCAAAAAGCATTCTAAGCGAAGCGACTTGGTAAGGGGTAAATGCCTTTAAGCCTTCTTTTATTAGGATAAAGGAACTGCCCCATACAATTGATAATAAGGCAAATACAAGCCAATTGGTCCACTTCTGATGCATCCTTTCTGGTTTTGAACAAAGATGGCGCATTTTGACTAAAAAATGGATAAATATCACTTTCTTTGCAAGGATGAACCAGCATACAAATTATTCGATTAAAGTGGACCAATTTGAGGGTCCTTTTGACCTTTTATTGTTCTTTATTGAGCGTGACGAAATGGACATTTACAATATCCAGATCACAAAAATCATTCAGGATTTCTTGGACTTTATCCATGGACAAGACAAGTTGAATATTGAATTAAGTAGTGAGTTCATTTTATTCGTTTCTACCTTAATGCGCATTAAGGCAAAATTATTATTGCCAAGAAAAGAGATCGATGCTTCAGGAAACGAGATTGATCCTAGACAAGAATTAATTGACAAAATTTTAGAGTATAAAAAGTACAAAGAAGCGGCTGTTCAAATGGCGGATTTAGAAGCTATGAGAATGTTGATGTTGAAGCGTGGCAATATCCAAAAAGAAATGTCACTAGTGGGAGAAGAAGCAGCTGAAGGCACCGAGTTGCAGACAGTCACTTTATTTAAATTAATGAAGGCATTTGAGAAAGTGATGCTGCGTGTTCAAGACCGTCAAAACAAACCTGTACATACAGTTGTTCGATACAATTACACCATGGAAGGCAGTCGTACTTATTTGCTTACAATGGTGAAAGAGGGACAGACAGTTGCTTTCGAAAAAGTATTTGATATTTGCGAAGACCGAGTACACGCTTTATTCTTGTTCTTATCTATATTAGAATTGGCACAACAGAAATACATGAAATTATTGGTAGGAGAAGGACGCAATAATTTTATCTTAGAGTGGAATGAAAATAGAGAAGATGATTTAGAGCCGGGATACATTGAACAAACAGATTCATACGAAACAAAGTTTGATCAAAGTACATTTGCAGATGCACCAGAAGATGAAGGTGATTTTGATCCTAGCTTGAATTAATTATCCTTCTACCAACACCGATTTTCCTAAAAGATTTTTTACAGCATTGGCAATTGCAATGGCGTCGTAATGACATTCTTGTTGCAATTCTTTTACAGAACCATGTTCTACAATTGTATCTGGGATTCCTAAAATGCGCACTTGACTATGGTAGTTATGTTCGTTCATGAATTCCAATACAGCAGAGCCTAATCCACCTACCACTGTTGCATCTTCTACAGTGACAACGAGTTTATAGTTTTGGAATACTTCATGCAGTAATGCTTCGTCGAGTGGTTTTACAAAACGCATATCATAATGTGCAGGATCAATGCCTTCGAGTCTTAAATTACGAATAGCAGTTTGAGCGTTGTTGCCTGGGTGTCCAAAAGTAAGAATAGCCACTTCTTTACCTTCTTTTAATCTTCGTCCTTGTCCAATAGCCAATTGTTCGAAAGGCTTTTTCCAATCTACCATCACACCTTCGCCTCTTGGATAACGAATGACAAAAGGTAAATCTGTGGAAGGCAATTGAGCAGTATACATCAGGTTCCTTAATTCTTGCTCATTCATTGGAGCAGCAATGATTAAATTAGGGATACATCTAAAGAAAGCAATATCATAACATCCGTGGTGTGTTGGTCCATCTTCACCAACCAATCCTGCACGGTCCAAACAAAATATAACAGGTAATTTTTGTAATGCCACATCATGTATCACTTGATCATAGGCGCGTTGCATGAACGAAGAATAAATATTACAAAAAGCTTTTACACCTTGTGTAGCAAGACCAGCACTTAAAGTCACCGCATGCTGTTCACAAATCCCAACGTCAAATGCACGATCTGGCATGGCTTCCATCATGAATTTCATAGAGGAACCACTTGGCATCGCAGGTGTTACGCCCATGATCATGGGATTCATTTCTGCTAATTCAACAAGGGTTAAACCAAATACGTCTTGGTATTTTGGAGGTTGAGGCGTTTCAATTTTTTTCTTAATAATCTCTCCAGTCAATTTATCAAATAAGCCTGGCGCATGCCATTTAGTTTGATCTTTTTCTGCGAGTTCATATCCTTTACCTTTCACAGTTAGAATATGCAAAATTTTAGGCCCCGGGATCTCTCTTAAATCTCTTAATGTATCTACAAGGTTGGTGATATTATGACCATCAATTGGTCCGAAATATCTTAATTGAAGTGCTTCAAATAAATTACTACTTTTTGAGACCATCCCTTTCAAGCCAGCTTCTACCTTAGATGCCATCTCTCTTGTAAATGTTTTACCGATAGGCAATTTCCCCATCAATTCCCATAACTCGTCTCTAAACTTATTGTAAGTTGGAGAGGTACTGATATCGGTTAAGTATTCTTTAAGCGCACCCACATTTGGGTCGATGCTCATACAATTATCATTCAAAATAATCAACACATCGCTATCTGCTACACCAGCATGGTTCATCGCTTCAAAAGCCATTCCAGCTGTCATAGAGCCATCCCCAATAATAGCAACTGATTTCCTATTCTCACCCTTGTATTTAGCAGCCATCGACATGCCTAATGCAGCGGAAATAGAAGTAGAGGAGTGACCAACACCAAATGTATCGTATGGGCTTTCACTACGCTTAGGAAAGCCACTTAGTCCCTTGTATTTTCTGTTAGTCACAAAAGCGTCTCGGCGACCAGTCAAAATTTTGTGTCCATAAGCCTGATGTCCCACGTCCCAAACCAATTGATCATAGGGTGTATTATAGACATAATGCAATGCTACGCTCAATTCTACCACGCCAAGGCTGGCAGCAAAATGACCCCCATGCACGCTCACGATATCGATGATGTATTGACGTAATTCATCGCATACCTGGTGTAATTTTTCCCTAGAAACCTTTTTTAGGTCGTCTGGGGTATCAATATTCTTTAATAATGGTCCGGCCTCAATCAGCATGCTCAAATTTTAGTCTTGTAAAAGTAAGTTAATAACAGAAATATAAGCCAAAAGTTGCATGATATTTGAGATTGCCGATGAAACGAAGATTTGACCTTTAATCCAATAAAATAACCCAATATCGTATTATAGGGTTTAAATTTGAAAGGTGAAAAAACATCAATCAATTTATTGGATTTGTCAGATAGGAGGTTGGATGACTTATGGATTGACCATCATCTTTTTCTCTTATATGCTTGAGAAGCAGTTAAGCTCTGTTTTTTACCCACGTTTAATTGCCAATGTTTTATTAGGTATTATAGTCACGCACTTATTTAGAAAGGCATTGCTTGCATTTTCTTTACATCCACCAATGCCCACCTTTAAATGGGGGCAGCTTTTAATTTTATTATTGACTTTTGCGAGTGCCTATAGTTTTTTGACCAGTTACGCAGTTGAAATTTTAAAACTATATGACGCTACCAGAAAAGTAAGTTTAGAAAGACGTTTTTTAATTAGTTTGGTCATTGATACACCCATTGTTTTTGTGTGGGTATCCATTTATATTTTATGGCACTATATTGAGTTCACCAATTCAGAAGCAATTCAAAAAGTAAAGTTGGAAAGTTTAATTAAGGAATTGCAACTCAAGACCATTAAATCTCAAATGAATCCGCATTTTATTTTCAATGCCCTTAATAGTATTAGAGCATTGGTAGATGAAGATCCACAACGTGCAAGACAAGCTATTACAGAGTTGAGTAATATTTTAAGAAGCAGTATTCAAGCAGACCAGAGTGAGGTAACAAGCTTAGAAAAAGAATTAAATATTGTGAAGGATTACCTTGCATTGGAATATATCAGATTCGCAGATCGATTGGTTGTGGAGTATGCTATAGACCCTGAGACCTTGTCCAATCAAATCCCACCAATGATGTTGCAAACTTTAGTGGAAAATGCGATTAAGCATGGTTTAAGTAAGCAGCCTGGTAATTGTTTGATCAAAATTATTTCTACTTACGAAGACAGTAAACATGTACTGATGGTTCAAAATACAGGCGTAT
>Ga0208597_1001078_pt1 | contig 10692 bp, 11 predicted proteins | sample LakMenEpi05May12_FD_150673 | JGI IMG/M metagenome (GOLD analysis project Ga0208597, IMG submission 150673) | Freshwater microbial communities from Lake Mendota, WI - 05MAY2012 deep hole epilimnion (SPAdes) | ecosystem: Environmental > Aquatic > Freshwater > Lake > Epilimnion/Euphotic zone ...
AAAGACGGAGCAGGAACATTAAATCTCACCGCCGCAAATACCTTTAGCGGAGCGACAACGATCAGTTCAGGTACTTTGAAGATCAGTGGTCAGCCGTATTTTAACATCGGTCGCGCCACCACAATCGAATCGGGCGCGGTGTTAGAGCTGATCGATTCCATCAATGACTTTAATGCGCTATTGCCGGTTTCTTCCATTACAGGTGCTGGCACCTTGCGGCTTTCGGGGAATTCGACCATCAATCAAGTGCTCAATGGTGTTACGGGAACGAGAGTTACCATAGCCATGCAGTCCCATGGATTGATCGACCTTCAGGGCACTTCACGCTTAACCAATGGCGGCTGGCAAGTGCTAGAGTGGACCAACAATCTCGCCGATATGAACATTGCTAGCGATGCCACGCTCGATGTTTGGGACGGTCAAGACGTGATCATCGACGCGCTCACAGGTGCAGGCACCGTTGATAAACTCCATGGAGGAAATTCGCCCCGATTGTTTAAAGTCGGCGTCGATAACGGCAGCGGCACTTTTAGCGGAACCATCACTAATTCCGGCGGACAACTCGCTCTACTGAAAGCCGGTAGCGGCACCCAGACACTTTCTGGTTCGAACTCTTACACCGGCAATACCACGGTCAGTGAAGGCGGTTTAAGCATCTCGCCCACGGGCAGCCTGCGCTTCCGCCCCACCACGAACGGCCAGACCAATACCCTGAGTGGCACGGAAAATGCCACTTTGTCTTATCTCGGAACCGTGGATCTCGATCTGTCCGCTGCTGATACTACCGATGGAAATGCTTGGCCACTCGTCAATGTCGGCTCTTTCAGCGGTGCGATCCCGACATTGGAAGCCGCCGCTGTGACCAGCACACTTGGTGCATTTTCCGAAATCAGCCCTGGCGTATGGGAGCTAGACACCACCTTTGGCAAATGGAGTTTCTTTGAATCAGATGGCTATCTCACCTACGATGTCACTGCCACCGATTACGAAATCTGGGGCACACCTTACAATCTCGCGGCAGGAAGCGAAAATGGCGATCTCGATAACGATGGTCTCACCAACTTCGAGGAATACGCATTCGGCCTTGTGCCTAACAGCGGCTCCTCCGTCAATCCGATTGCAATCCCACTGAATCAAACCAACGGCAAATTCAGCTATACCCGCCGCAGCAGCAGCGACCTAGCTTACTCCGTCTGGTTCTCAGAAAATCTCACCGACTGGACCGAGGATGTTGACGCAACCGAAGCAGTGCCCGTGCCTAGTGGCGACAACGAAACCGTCGAAGTAACTCTCTCCGATCTACCCGGTGATCCATTGCCCGCGAAACTTTTTATCCAAGTCCGTGCCGACTGAAATCCATTTTTCTGAACACAATTCAAAATCTAACAAAAACACAAATATGAAAAGAAAAAACACACGCCTCGCAGTGCTAACCTGCGCGGCATTTGTCGGAACTGCTGCTTTGTCACAAGCTGCTGTGATCATCGCTGATGACTTCAGTTACGGAAACGGTGGCCTCAGTGGGCAAAACGGCGGCACGGGATGGGGCTCTAATGTTTGGTTTGCTGCCAACGTGACTGTCAGCAGTGGTGTTGCTGTCGGCTCAGCAGGGAATTGGGACCAGGCTCAAAAACGAAACTTCGCAGACACCTTAGGCGACAGTGCCACCGTGAACCTTACCGATATCTTGTGGTTGCGTTTTGACTGGGGACACTCAGCAACAATAGGACAAAATACTGGATATGGCGGCCTTACGTTTTATACTGGGACTTCGGATGGAGGGTCGGAAAATTTCCTCATCGGCAACCCATGGTGGAATAACACAGGAGATACAGAATGGACCATTAGTGCAGGTAGCGGAGACAATTATACGGGGATATCGAATGGAGGAATGAAATCAGGGCTTGCCAAAATGGATTTGACTGCCGGCACCGTGAGTCTGTGGGTGCGTGCTATTGGAACCACCATCGACGTCAGTGATCCTGCTGATGCCTCGGTGTCAGGTCTCAGCCTTGGCGGCATTAAAGGAATCCGAATCAATGGCTATAATGGATCGCAATCACAAAGTTTTGATAACTTGACGATCGCAACCACCTTGTCCGAAGTGAATGCCGTGCCCGAAACCTCCACCGCACTGCTCGGCGGGCTTGGTTTGCTGGCTCTGCTGCGCCGCCGCCGCTGAAGCTGGCGTTTCGAGAACTCGCGGGTGTCAGAGTGATGAACTCAGGCATTGCGCGAGTTTTTTGCTTTACAGGTTTTACCATCTTGAATTTTCCTCATGTAAAACATAGCATTACCACATGACGAAAACCATCACCAAAATCGGCAAATCGCATGGAATTATTTTTGATGCGACATTAATGGGCTTGGCGCATTTGAAAGCGGGTGATCAAGTATCCGTGACCATTCATGAAGGTGGTTCGATCATTTTGACTCCGGTAAAAACCGTAATTGAGCCAGAACAATCGGCGGAATCAGCACGCCGATTGATTCAGAAAAACTCCGAACTGTTTCGTAGGCTATCAAGAAAGCTGCGATCATTCATCTCACCGTTGACGCGGTGAAAGCGATTCATCATGAGGTTTTGCAAGCGCATGGGGTAGGGACGGGTGTGCGTGATTTAGCATTGCTTGAATCGGCTGTTGCGGCACCTCAAGCGACGATGATGGGTGAACCGATGTTTTCTGATCCGATTGATATTGCAGTAGCTTATATGTTTTATTTGTGCCGCAATCATCCCTTTGCTGATGGAAACAAATGCGTTGCCTTAGCGAGCTGTCTGGTGTTTCTTGAACAAAATGGTAAATTACCCACAGACGAACTCGATGTGGCTGCATGGGAAGTATTCACTCTTTCTGTAGCTGCCAGTGAGCTGGACCGTGAAGGCACGACAAAGCGATTGAAAAAGTTGCTGCGCCAGATGCGTCAATAAGCGACTTAGCTCATTGCCGATTGAATTTTTTCTTCCAACTTACTCTGCGAGTTTCGGTAGCGATGCTTCTGCTGCTTCGATTTGTGCGGTGAGTTCGCCCCAACGTGAGAAGGATAGCTCTAACGATTTTCCTATTTTTTCGATGGCGTTGGTGGTCTCGCGGAATTTTTGCGGGTCGCTGGCGACTTCTTCGCTGGAAAGATGCTGCGTGAGCGCGGCTTGGGCTTTTTCCATTTCGGCAATTTTTGCTTCTACGGAATCGAGCTCTTCTTGCAGGGGCTTGAGCACTTTGTTGCGTTGGTTGCGGATATCAGCTTCGAGCTTGCGCTGGTCTTTGCGATTCCCTCCTTGGGCCACTGGCGCAGCGGGCTGATGCAGCTTCGCGAGTTGTGGCGCGGCAGCCACTGGTGTGCTCGTTTTGTAAAGCGCTTTGTTTTTTTCTTCGAGCTTACGGTCTGCGGCGGATTTTTCCAGGTAGTAGGAAATGTTGCCAGGATACAAGGTCGGCTTGGCACCGGGGCGGAATTCGAGAGTTTTGCTGACCAATGGATCGAGGAAATTCCGGTTGTGCGATACGATCAATACGGTGCCGGGGTAATCGACGAGCGCACGTTGCAGCACGTCCTGCGATTGCATATCAAGGTGGTTTGTTGGCTCGTCGAGAATCAGGAAATTCGCAGGTTGCACCAACATGCGCACGAGAGCTACACGCGAGCGTTCTCCACCGGAGAGCACGCCGATTTTCTTGAATACATCATCGCCGCGGAAAAGGAAGCAGCCTAGCAGATTTCGACAATGCGGTGCGGCATCGCGGGTAGCTGTTTCCTCGACCGTCTCCAGCACGGTTTTTGTCGGATCGAGTTCGTCGGCGTGGTTCTGCGAGAAATACGAGACACTGACACGCATGCCGAGTGTGAAAGTGCCGGAGGTCGGCTCTTCTTGTCCGGTGATCATGCGGCAGAAGGTCGATTTTCCCGCGCCGTTCGGACCGACGATGGCAAATTTTTCGCCTTTCACGACCTCGAAATCGAAGTTTTCAAACACCGTGTGATCGCCATAACGTTTGGTCGATTTCTCTAACAAGGCGACCGAGTGTCCTGACGATGGAGGTTTCGGGAAACGGAAATTCATCACAGGGTCCTCAGCCTCGATGACGATGCGCTCGACTTTAGCAAGCTGCTTGATGCGCGATTGCACCAAAGTCGCTTTGTTTGCCGAGGCGCGGAAGCGATCGATGAACTCCTGTGTTTTGGCGATCTCTTTGCGCTGCGCTTCATACTGACGCAGTAGGTTTTCTTTGCGAGCGACGCTTTCGCGTTCGTAGTAAGAATAATTGCCTGCATACTCTTCGGCGCGACCTTTGTGGAAGGCGATGGTGCGAGTGCAAAGAGTATCGAGCAGGGATCGATCGTGCGAAATCAACAAAATCGCACCTTGGTAGTTGATCAGGTAATTTTCCACCCAAGCTTGCGAATCGATATCGAGGTGGTTTGTCGGCTCGTCTAACAGAAGCACTTCGGGGGCTTGCAGGAAAAGTTTCGCCATCGCGATCCGCATTTGCCAACCACCAGAAAAGTGTCCGCAGTCGCGACCGAAGTCACTTTCGGAAAATCCGAGACCGAGAAGCACCGACTGAATTTTCGGCTTCATGCGGCTGGGATCGAAGGCTTCGAGCTGGAGTTCGAGGTTGCCAATTTCTTCCAAACACTCACTGAACGGTGAGGAACGGGGATCGAGGTGATCGAGCGAATCGCCCAGCTCATCGATTTTTCTTTTAATCTCCACGGCCTCAGCAAAGGCTGATTCGGTTTCATCCCACAAGGTGATGCCTTTGACGTGAATTCCTTCCTGCGGGAGGTAGCCGACGCGATAACCCTTCGGCGCGGTGACTTTTCCGGAGCTCGGTTGGATGATGCCGGCGACACATTTCATCAAGGTCGATTTGCCTGCGCCGTTGTGTCCGGCAAAGGCGATGCGCTCACGAGGTTGCACGGTGAACGAGAGGTCATTGAACAAGACGCGTGCGCCATACTCGACGCGGAGATTTTGAATCGATAGCATGAGAAAGTGTGGAAAAAAACGAAGACGGCGGAAAAAACCACAGTTTCCCCGAAAATGCACGAAAATTCATTTCAGGAAAATCTCGAAAATCTGCTCGACAAATGGCCGATGTTTAGTTTTTTATTCATATTAGTCATGTCGTTGCGAACAAGAGATCGAGAGCGTGAACAGCGCGCGAGACAGAAGAGCGTTCATTTCAAGTGGATCACTTTGGGAATCATCGCTGCTTTCGCTCTGTGCGTCATCACTTTTGCCTTTAAAAGGCAGAAGACACACGATAACACAAACGCAGGCGAGCATCTTAAATCATTCCAATCATTCACAGCTGATCTCTTAGCCAAGATGAGCAACGATCAGCTAGAGTCGATCAATATTGAAGTGAGGAATTTGGTCTGTGGCATGGACTTGTCGAATGACATAGCGGTCACACAAGATGAATTGCTCAAGCGACTCGATGAGATGACTCAAAGGGTGAAAGTAGAAACAGAGCGTAATTTTCATCGTTTTCACAAAGAGCCATCTTCCTACGGAAACTCTGAAGCCTATTACAGGATGCTGATGCTGGTGACGGTATTACAACAAGATTACGGAATGCTCTACAATCCGCAGCGCGTAACAAAAGCAGGTTTGATTGAACCCAATTCAAGTTTTTATGCGAATCCGCGCGACGTATTTATGCACGGACTTTTACTCGCTCAGCATAGTGGAACTTGCGCATCTCTGCCCGTATTGGCCATTGCGGTAGGGCGCCAACTCGGCTATCCGCTCGCACTAGTGAGCACGCAAAACCATTTATTTGTCCGTTGGAATGGCCAGAATGAAAAGTTCAACGTAGAAGTCACGAGCAAGGGAATGAACTCGCATCCTGATGAGTATTATCGCAAATGCCCTTATCCCATCACAGCAGAGGCAGAGAGAGAAAATGGCTATCTGCAGCCCATGAGTGCCGCAGAGGAAACATCTGTTTTTCTCTCACTGCGCGCATTTTGCTTGATGGCTCAAGGTCGTGTTTCAGAATCAATCAGCGCTCACGAGCAAGCTGCTAAACTTGCACCACGTTCTCTTCATTATCAAAAAATTCTGAAAATGGCGAAGGTAGAGGAGCAGCAACGGAGCAGACCATTCCAGTCAGGCAAACGTCCATTTTTGCCGCCTCATCCCTTGTTTCAAGACCCTAACTTACCTCCAGAAATCAACTGGGCGATGTGGGAAAGTCATGAGAATGCCCGCAAACAACAACAAGAAGAAGAGCGCATTCAGAGAAACGCAATGCTTGGTAATCCCATGCTTAGTCCCCTGGGCGCGACTGGCTCATCAATCTCACCTTTGCCGCAACCCCACCAATTCCCCAACTCAAACAATCAAACTGATTTCACGACGCCAAATCACAAACCATTCTAAGTAAAAAATCCAAAATACTACAGCTATGAAAAATCATTTATTACTCAAACTGCTCTTACTCATCCACGCACTGTGTTCCATCGCGCATGCACACTACGATCCGCAAGTCGGTCGATGGGTGTCCCGTGATCCCATTGCTGAGAACGGTGGATTGAATCTGTATGGTTTTGTGGGGAATGACGGGGTGAACCATTCGGATTATTTAGGAAAGTTTGGCAACTTTACAGGTTTTGCTGAGTGGTTGTTTGACTTTTCAAATAAAACGGACAATATCAAAACAATTGAATGGAGTGATTTTGATCCCCAAGGGAGGACTCGAGCCAGGCTAAAAAAGCTGTATGCTGATTCTGCATTTCCAGAGCTTCAAAAAATATGTAGTAATTTAAATCCAGGGGAATCAACTCGAGTTGCGTTAAATATTGAACATCAATTGCTTGGGAGAGCTAATGGAGTCATCAATGGACAAACAACTTGGATCAGTGCATATAATGCGAAAGTAAAAAGTACGACATTGACGTACAACGGGGAAGTTGCAAAGCAGCCGAAAGCACCATGTTTATGTGATGCAAACGTTGATATTGAATATCATGCATGGGATACCTCTGATTTTAATGATATGGAAGATTTCGAAGATCCTTGGCTAGGTATCGAATTTGATGACGCTACATTTATATGGATTCGTGACCATTCACTCATAGGCTACGACTATCAAATTAGAGCATATGAAACTGATGACGTACTATGGAAAGATTTCAAATGAAAAAATATCAATTCATAGTCTGCTTTTTTTTCGCATCGATCCTTTTAACAGGATGTTCGGACAAAAAAAACATAACACCTCTGGACAGCATCTCCGGTCTAGATATTCAATTTGAAAAAATATCCGACATTAAAATTTTTAGGTTTGTTTTTGTTGGTCGAATAAAATCGATTCTTGTTGTAAAAGGTGAAAACGTGAAAAATATCCAGGCATTTGGAGACGTAAATGTCGATGAATGTTCTGATAAATTACCACATCTTGTAGGTGAAGAGTGTGAAGAAGTGTTAGGTTTTGTGAAGTCTACTATCGGAGGGTTATGTTTTTATAAAAAGGAGTTAGATTGTGATATTTTTTTAAATTCAGAAAGAAATACGATGATTGTGGTGCATTACCCCAAATGAATTGCGAAATAGGGTGCGTCGACAAGCAAATCGTAATGCCTCAAACCAACCACTTAAATCGATGGCAATAAAGTAATCATTACCGTAACCTAATATGAACATGCTTTCGAGTCACAAATACTTTGTAATCAATATAATTCTACTTACATTGCCAGTTAAATCCGCCGAAGAAAAAATAGTGCCGACATCTTCTTATGTATCTATATGTGTTGGATCTCTGCAAAAGGAGGTTGACTGGTTGTTAAAGAATATTGATCCGCAAAAATTATCCGATAAATCCGAAAAGGCTATAATGGAAAGAACGCTAAATTCATTAGAGCAAATTAAAAAAATCGCCTGTAATCCTGACTATGAAGATATAACCTATACTGTCAAAAACAGAGAAAGAATAAAAGCCGAAATTTCCCTGAAATTTGAAGATAAGATCAATAATGCTGTGGCGGCGCTTCTCGGTTTCGATGCCTCGTTAAGCAATAATGCTTCGTTTAAAGACAAGGTAAAAGCTATGAAAGAACATCTAGATACAGCCCACACTACGCTCTTAGTAGTTTCAAAATAGATTTAGACTTTATAAAGATGAAAAAAATCTTAATTCCGATTGCAGCTTGTATTCTATCTTTCGTGAGTTGTAATAAATCAAAACCAGGAATAAAAGTCGAAAAAATTTCAGGTGATGTAATTGAATTTTATAATAACATTCCTCAGCCTTCAACGCACTCACATAGAGCATTGTGCTTGAATCATTCCAAAAGGACCTTCTTCTATTGGACTACTAGCGATGGAGAGGTAGATAAGTGCGAATATTCAGCTAAGGGAACATTTCAGGTTGGTAGTAATAAAGTGGAGCTTCTTACTGATTTTGGGGGAATTACTATGATTATTAATAAAGATAATTCTTTAGTGCATCACGCATACATAGAACCTGAACTTTCAACGAAAAATGGTTGGTTATTGACTGTCTCTGAATTTGCCGATATGAATAATCCATTCAGAAGGTGAATGAACGATGAATTGATCGTCGATATGTCTACTTAGTTCAATCGTATTCCCAGTTTTCCTGCTTAGTCGCAAGTTTATCAAATTTCAGAAAACAAACAGAAACGCAAAACCATGAAAAATCGACCATTGCTCACACTCTTCCTGCTCTTTCACGCCTTAATTTCCATAGCCCAAGCACACTACGATCCGCAAGTCGGTCGATGGATGTCCCGTGATCCCATTGCGGAGAGTGGCGGATTGAATCTTTATGGATTTTGTCATAATTCTTCGATTTCCTCAATCGATAAACTAGGACTTGATCGAGTAGTTGGTGATTCAATCGATTATTTTGGTGCTGAAGGGAAAGGATTTTTAGAAGATGTTGATGCGTTGGGGTGGGCTACAGAAACGCAAATTGATTATTTAAACAAAGCGATATCAGATGCTGAATCGATTCGCGACAAAGAAGGTAATCAATGCTACCAGATTACTCTTCGCGTAGAGCCATTGGATGTTGATGGGATTTTTGCATTTCCTACGATTTACGATAATTCCTTCATTATTGGACACACTAATAAAGAGGGCATACATACAGATGGTGGAAAAGTAGATGGCGAAAGTAAAAGATGTAAATATATCGGTTGCAATTCTGAAAAAAGAACGACGCCAGTTGGGGCGCTGATTTCATTGATAAATCATATTCGGAATTTGGAGGAAAAAACTTGTTGCAAGCCGATCACTAAAATTTTTATAGGTTCTGCGACACTGAGTGGTAAGACTCAAAAAAAGGATAATTAAAAGTATGAAAACTTTGCTCTTTTTAGTCATGTTGTTAAGTCCTTTATGGTCTTATTCTTGCGATAATATCATAGATAAAAGAATTAAATACTCTCAGTTTAAAGAAATGGTGAATAAGGAGCTAGAAAATGGCGGAACCATATTTGAATTTCGTCTAGATCAGATTGCTGAAAAGTATAAATACACTGCACCCATGTTGAATTTACATAAAAATTCTCCATGGCATGAATTGGTATTTGATGAGGAAAACGCAAAAAATTCTAAATCGTATCAAATCATTCGTTTAAAAGCAATAAACGAATCGCTTTTCTTAGCATCTACTAAATTGACCTCAGCTAATCTCAACCTCATTCGCACTGAGCCGGATGAAAGGCTTTTGTGTATCATTATTGATTGTGAGTTGAATGCCATGCCATTCAAAGACAGTAAAGTTTTTGATTTGCTGTATAAAAGATGTGAAGGTCGTTACGTTTTTACTGACGGTAGTGTAAATAAAAATTAACATTTGTCAATATCTGTCGAATGGTCTAACAGTTCACTTCACCACGCCATCGCCGGTGATGCGATATTGGTAGCTGGTGAGTTCGCGCAGGGCCATCGGGCCGCGGGCGTGGAGCTTGTCGGTGGAGATGCCGATCTCGGCGCCGAAGCCGAATTCTTCGCCATCGGCGAGGCGGGTGGAGACGTTGTGAAACACGCAGGCGCTGTCGATGCCGTTAAGGAAAATGTCTGCGGTTGCGGCATTGGTGGTGATGATGCAATCGGAGTGATGGGAACCATACTCGTTGATGTGGGTCATCGCCTCGCCGAGTGAGTTGACGATTTTGATCGAAAGGATGTAATCGAGATATTCGGTGTGCCAGTCTTCTTCGGTGGCGGCAATCACATCGGGCAAAATCGCGCGGGTGTTTTCACAACCCCGCAGCTCGACGTTTTTTTCGCGAAAAGCGCGAGCCAGATCGGGCAACAAACTGACGGCAATGTCGCGATGGACGAGCAAGGTTTCTAAGGCATTGCAGACACTGGGTTTTTGCGCTTTGGCATTGACGCTGACTTTGATCGCTACGGCGGGATCGGCATCGACATCAATGTAGGTGTGACAAATGCCATCGTAGTGCTTGATGACTGGCATGCGCGCCAGTGAGACGACGGTCTCGATCAGTCCTTTTCCACCTCGTGGTATGATGAGGTCGAGATAGCGATCCATGCTGGCGAGAACGGCGACACTTTCTCGATCGGTAAAGGGAATGAGCTGAATGGAATGAGCGGGAAGTCCTGCGGGTTCCCCACCAGATTGCAAAGCCGCAGCGATGGCGCGATTCGAGTGAATTGCCTCGGAGCCGCCGCGTAGGATGGTGGCA
>Ga0208597_1001080_pt1 | contig 10674 bp, 9 predicted proteins | sample LakMenEpi05May12_FD_150673 | JGI IMG/M metagenome (GOLD analysis project Ga0208597, IMG submission 150673) | Freshwater microbial communities from Lake Mendota, WI - 05MAY2012 deep hole epilimnion (SPAdes) | ecosystem: Environmental > Aquatic > Freshwater > Lake > Epilimnion/Euphotic zone ...
CAATCATACAATAGTCTTGTCCTCCTGTAGTAGCTTGATCGGCAGCAAAAAGATTATCTCTTCCACTTACCATTGAAGCAGTATTACATGCTTGCAATTTTAATGCATCAAGTGCTAATTTCATTACTTTATTATTACCTCCTGTACCAGTGTAAATGTTTGGATCATAACCATATTTATTAATGTATGCCCATGTTAAATCCCACATTACTGTTGCCCAAGTTTCACCAACTACATATCTGTAACTAGTATTTGCAGGATCTGCAGGTATAGGTTCATTTGAACTATTAAGCGTTCTTGGGTTAATATTCATATCAGTAGTGTAAGGGAACTCTCTTAATCCTGGCCCAACATTATTTTCCTCATTTATTACATAAGTTCCAATATATACATTGTCTGTTGCAGTTGCTCCGGTTTTTAGTTGCATCATCATGCTAAACCAATCTGACCATCCTTCTCCCATTTGCTCATAATTAGTCATACACGATGAATTAGTTGGTCCGCCAATTAATTTATTAGAAATACCGTGTCCATATTCGTGACTAATAACTCCATTATCAAAACTTCCGTCAGCATATAAATATAAATCTGCTGGAACTTCTAATTTAACATTAACGGTACCGGCTTCAACAGCAGCCTGTAATACATCGCCAATTTCTTTTGTTACAAAAACTGCTGGTATATTGATACCTAAAATTCCGGTTGAACTCATCGAAAGTCTCTGAGGATTATTAGGAATACTGTCCATCATAATAACCGCTAATGCTCCTGCATCTTGAGCTCTTTTTACCTTGTTGCTAAAAAAGCAACCGCCTCTTCTTACTAGAACAATTTTTTGATCTAAATCAAATGCATTTGTTACTTCTTGACAAGCACTATGCCCACTAAAAGTTGGATCCAATTGTGCATTATTAAACAAAGCTAAATCTGCTGTAATACCATTTGGTGCAATTGGAACAGGAATTCTATCTGTCCCTTCAAAAACATTTGTTGTAGCTGCTCTTGGTCCAGCAATTGCCGCAGGTGAATTTACTTGAATAAAGTTTGTTGGAGGTGCACCCGTTGTCCACATAAACATCTGCATTCTAGGTCTTCCACCATCATTAGGAGTTGCAAAATTAGCATTATCTAATGTTGGTGTTGTTTGACTCCATCCGTCTTGTCCGTCAGCAAAAACCGCATCACCTGTTGCAGAGGTTGTTCCGCCTCTTCCAAGATTGTTTTGTTGAAAATTACCGGCTACCTCGGTAAAACCATATTGGTACCAAACATCATGCATGATATTATTCATGTAAAATAAGTTGGTAAGTGCAGCATTGGTATAAGCCGTTGGTTGTAATGTTTGCCCAACTCCATTAACAAATGGGAAATTAAAATTTAAAGACGCTCCGCCCTCTGCTCTTAATCCTGTCCCATTGTTACCATCTGCATCTTCTTGAGCTAAAACGTTGTTACCTCTACTATAAGTAAATTTTAAAGAAGCTGTAGTACCTCCTATAGTGTTAGCATCATGCCATCCGTTTGGCGAAGCTAATGCATTTCCTTCTGTAGTAATCAATTCAAAAGGACTGTGATTAGGACTTATAAAATTATAAGGAATCGCTCTATATGTTCCAGCTGGCGCTGCTGCCAAAGAAGAGTTAGAAGCTTTAAATGCTTTATTTACAAAACTGAAGTTTTTTTCTGTTTTGTGAGTGTCATGATTGTGGTATCTGTGGTTTCCGCCAAATGCACATGAAATTACTAAATCTTTTTTCTCAAGTATTGAACCATTTAAAGCATCGATTCTTAAATCCCAAAGATTTTTTCCATCTGGTGTATAGAACTGATAGTACCAAGCCAATTTTAAACTATTGTTTGGCATAGTTTGGTAAACCAATTTAGCTGTTACCAAGTCTTCATTAAGACCATCGGAAAGCATGAATGATTTACTGTTCTTTGTTTCTGCAATTGTAAATGTTGGTGTTTGAGTAATTCCTAATTTAGCATAAACTGCTGAAATACCTTGTAAAACAGTCAACGTAGGAGTTGTAGTATTAACTCTTGCCGCTACATTATTTTGGAAATTATTGACAACATTAATTACTTGGTTGTTTTTTATCCAAGCAACAGATTGTGCATTAAAAACAGGTATTTCTTGATGTCTTTGTGTAAAGTGAATACTTGTAATACCTGTTCCAGCACCTGGAACTTCGCTCTCGATTTGCCAATCTGAAGCGTCTTGTTTTGTAATCCCAAATCGTGCCACATTGGCATCTAGATAGGACTGGATTTTTTGTTGTGTAGTTTGCGAAACAGCAACTAAACTGAATAAAAACGCAGTTAATAGTGTAATTTTTTTCATCTTATATAATTTTTTTGGAAAACAAACTTAATTTAATTTTATTAGATTTCAAAAAAAACCATTAAATATTAACAATTACAAGCAATTAAGCAGTAACTATTTGATTATATAAAACGGCTTTTCCATCTGTAAGCATGGAGATAAAGTGGCAAATATGCAGTAATCTTTCGTAAAGAGTTTCTTTTTCTAAATGGTATTTTTCGGGTAGAATTTTTAACAGTAGTTTATCATAATTAGTTGCTTTACCTTCATAATTGTTATTGTATGCAGTTATGAATTTATCTAATAAATTATTGATTATCTGATAGCCCGAAAGCTCTTTTTCTATCACTTCTCGACTTTGGTAAATGTTTTTTACGCTTAACTTTATAATATCGTCAATTTGTGCTTTGTATTTGCTTTTGTCAGTTAGAGCATAAGGAAATTCGCCTTTGAGAATAGCTTCTTCGTTTTCTACAAACACTCTTACAGCATCGTTTATCAAATTTCCTATGGCAAGAGCTCGCAAATAACTTATTCTGTCTTCTTTGGTTGTAAGTGTTTGATATTTAGTTGTATCAATTGTATCTTTTACCAATTTTATTAAATATTCCAAAGCATAATCTTCGGAAACTAATCCAAGGTTTATTCCGTCTTCAAAATCGATTATGGTGTAGCAAATATCATCGGCTGCTTCTACCAAATAAGCTAACGGATGACGTTCAAAACCAATATCATTTCCTGATTTATTTGGAATCAAACCTAATTCATCTGCCACTTCTTTGAAAAAATCTTTGTCGGTTTGAAAGAAACCATATTTTTTATCAGAAATATTAGAAGTTGGTTTCTTTGGTAAACTTTCTTTTGGATATTTCATAAATGCGCCCAAAACGGCATAAGTCAATCGAATGCTACCTTCAATTCCTGGTCGAGAACTTGTTAGAACTGAAAATCCGTTGGCGTTTCCTTCAAAATCTATTAAATCTTGCCACTGTTTATCGGTTAATTGGTCTTTGTATTTTTGTCCTTTTCCGATAGAAAAATATTCGCCAATTGCTTTTTCGCCTGAATGACCAAATGGTGGATTACCTATATCGTGAGCTAACGAAGCTGCTGCTACAATGGCACCAAAATCATTAGCTTGATAACCATGAATTTCTTTAAGATGCGGATATTTTTCAATGATTTTTTTGCCGACTAATCTTCCTATTGAACGTCCAACAACTGAAACTTCTAAACTATGTGTCAATCTTGTATGAACAAAATCGGTTTTTGACATTGGAATTACTTGCGTTTTATCTTGCAGACTTCTAAAAGCTGCCGAAAAGATAATTCGGTCATAATCAACCTCAAAGCCTAATCGTGTGTCGTCTTGTTCTATTCGCAAGCGTTTGCCTTTGTCGCCTTGACGTTTTAGTGATAAAAGTTGTTCCCAGCTCATCATGATTTTTGATTGAAGATTAACGATTTTTGATTTATGAAATATTAAAAAATTATTCTTTTTTTTATACAAATGCTATTTTCAACGCCTATATATTGTTCGAAGTTTTCTGTGACTTCATAACCTACTTTTTTATACAAATGAATGGCATCTTTTTGCATAAAGCCTGTTTCAAGAATAGAAACTGAATCTTTTTCTTCTTTTGCCCATTTTTCTAGTTCGGATAAAATTGTTTTGGCAACTCCTTTTCCGCGATATTCTGGCATAGTAAACATTCTTTTGATTTACTTTTTATCATTTGCCAAAAAGAAATTTCTAGATTTTTTTGGATATTGGTTGTAACTTCTATCGCTAGGATTGGCAATTACGGTTTTGATATTTATTTTATCGCCTAACTTAAAACTTGCTTCTGTGTATTGATAATCCAACAAATATTCTCCGCAAAAATAATTTCCGTCTTTGTCTTTTTCTATAATTCCTGTGTAAACTCCTTTTTCTATTGCCATTATTTTTTTATTTGATTTTCAAAGATAATTAAAAAATAAAACAGCTATCATTTAGACAGCTGTTTATATTTAAAATCTAAAAATTTACTACTAAGACCCACACATTTCACAATCATCTGGACCAGCATTTCTTGCTCTTTCTACCATTGCTGCAAAATCTTCGGCTGTCATTTCGCCTGTTTCATTTGGTGCAGCAACTTCTAGTGCAACCGCTTCTGATTCATCTATTGTTTCTGCTTTTTTATCATTGTTTAATGTAAACTTGATAGCATCAACCGCTGCTTTTGTTCTTAGGTAATACATACCTGTTTTTAAGCCGCTTTTCCATGCGTAAAAGTGCATTGAAGTCAATTTTGCATAATTAGCATCTTGCATAAACAAGTTCAACGATTGCGATTGATCAATAAAGTAACCTCTATGACGCGACATATCGATAATATCTTTCATCGACATTTCCCAAACGGTTTTGTACAATTCTTTCAAGTCTTGCGGAATATCTAAATCTTGAACAGAACCGTTGTTTCTCATTAATTCTTGTTTCAATGTTTCATTCCATAATCCTCTTTCTACTAAATCGTTTAGTAAATGTTTGTTTACCACGATAAATTCGCCAGAAAGCACACGACGCGTATAAATATTAGAAGTATAGGGTTCAAAAGCTTCGTTGTTTCCAAGAATTTGTGATGTTGAAGCGGTTGGCATTGGCGCCATTAAAAGTGAGTTTCTTACACCGTTTTCCATTACTTCATTTCTCAAACTTGTCCAATCCCATCTTCCTGATAAATCAGCATCTTTTAATCCCCAAAGATTGTATTGGAATTCACCTTGCGAAATTGGCGACCCTTCAAAAGATGAATAGGGTCCTTCTTCTTTAGCCATTTCCATAGAAGCGGTTACAGCTGCAAAGTAAATAGTTTCAAAAATATCTTGGTTCATTTGCTTAGCTTCATCACTGGTAAAAGGCAAACGTAGCATAATAAAAGCATCTGCCAAGCCTTGAACACCTAGTCCAACTGGACGATGGCGCATATTTGAGTTTTCGGCTTCTTTTACTGGATAGTAATTGCGGTCGATTACTTTATTTAAATTTCTAGTTACACGTTTTGTTACATTATATAACAATTCGTGGTTGAATTTTCCGTTTTCAACAAACATTGGTAACGAAATTGAAGCTAGGTTACAAACTGCAATCTCATCTTCAGAAGTGTACTCCATGATTTCGGTACACAAGTTTGATGAACGAATTGTTCCAAGGTTTTTTTGATTCGATTTTCTGTTTGCAGCATCTTTGTACAACATATATGGGGTTCCAGTTTCGATTTGCGATTCTAGGATTTTTTCCCAAAGTTCACGTGCTTTAACTGTTTTTCTTCCTTTTCCTGCTGTTTCATACGAAGTATATAATGCTTCAAATTCATCGCCATAAACATCACATAATTTTGGACATTCGTTTGGACACATTAACGTCCAATTAGCATTTTCTTCTACACGTTTCATGAACAAGTCAGATGTCCACATAGCAAAGAATAAATCTCTTGCACGCATTTCTTCTTTTCCTGTATTTTTTTTCAAATCTAGAAATTCAAAAATATCAGCGTGCCAAGTTTCTAAGTAAATTGCAAAACTTCCTTTTCTTTTTCCACCACCCTGGTCAACATAACGTGCCGTATCGTTGAAAACTCTCAACATTGGAACAATTCCGTTAGAAGTTCCGTTTGTGCCGCGAATATAGGATCCAGTTGCACGAACATTGTGAATAGATAATCCGATTCCACCAGCTGACTGCGAAATTTTAGCTGTTTGTTTCAATGTGTCATAAATTCCGTCAATACTGTCGTCTTTCATGGTTAGTAAGAAACATGATGACATTTGTGGCTTTGGAGTTCCAGCGTTGAACAATGTTGGTGTTGCGTGCGTAAAGAACTTTTTCGACATTAAGTCGTAAGTTTCAATAACCGATTTCAAATCGTTTAGGTGAATTCCAACCGAAACACGCATCAACATGTGTTGTGGTCTTTCTACGATTTTTCCGTTAATTTTTAATAAATAAGATCGTTCTAATGTTTTGAAACCGAAATAATCGTAATTGAAATCGCGGTTATATATAATATGTGAGTCTAAAAATTCAGCATTATCTTGAATTACTTTATGAACTTCTTCAGAAAGCAATGGTGCTTCTTGGTTGGTTCTTGGATTTACGTAATGAAACATATCGTTCATTGTTTCCGAGAAAGATTTTTTGGTATTTTTATGTAGATTAGAAATAGCAATTCGAGCTGCTAATTGAGCATAATCTGGGTGCGAAATGGTCATAGAAGCAGCGGTTTCTGCCGCAAGATTATCTAATTCTGATGTTGTTACACCATCGTATAACCCTTCAATAACACGCATGGCAACTTTTACTGCATCAACTAAATCGTTCAAACCATAGCATAGTTTTTTAATTCTATCTGTGATTTTGTCGAACATTACTGGCTCTTTGTGGCCGTCTCTTTTTACTACGTACATAATTTTTATTTTTGTGAAATAGAAATCCCTTCGCTATTTCGGGTTATTTGTAAAATAATTTTAATTTCTCGCAAAGTCATAGAGAAGCAAAGCGATGAAAATTGTTAAAATGCGTATTATCGATGCAAACAACAGCAAAACCTTAAAATTTACCATATAAACTTTGCGCCTTTGTGTCTTTACGAGAACAACTAAAAATCTGCGTCGAAACTAATTTTGCTTGCTTCAGAATCAGTGTTCATTACACCTGCTTTTTGGTATTCGGCAACGCGTTTTTCAAAGAAATTAGTTTTTCCTTGAAGCGAAATCATATCCATAAAATCAAAAGGATTTGACGAATTGTAAACTCTGTCGCAACCTAATTCAACAAGCAATCTATCCGTAACAAACTCTAAATATTGTGTCATCAAAGTTGCATTCATACCTATCAAACTTACTGGAAGCGATTCTGTAATGAATTTTCTTTCGATGTCTAATGCGTTTGTCAAAATTTCTGTAATTCTAGCTTTTGGCACTTTATTTACAATATGATGGGTATGCAAATGCACAGCAAAGTCGCAATGCATTCCTTCGTCACGCGAAATTAGTTCGTTAGAAAAAGTCAAGCCTGGCATTAAACCACGTTTTTTTAACCAATAAATTGAACAAAAAGAGCCTGAAAAGAAGATTCCTTCAACAGCCGCAAACGCAATTAATCTTTCGGCAAAACTTGGAGATTCAATCCATTTCAAAGCCCAATCAGCTTTGTCTTTTATAGCAGGAAATGTTTCTATCGCGTGAAAAAGCTCGTGTTTTTCTGCTTCATCTTTTACATAAGTATCAATTAATAATGAATAGGTTTCGCTATGGATGTTCTCCATCATAATTTGAAAACCATAAAAGAATTTTGCTTCTGGATATTGGACTTCGCTTACAAAGTTTTCGGCAAGGTTTTCATTAACAATTCCGTCGGATGCAGCAAAAAATGCTAAAATGTGTTTGATGAAATATTTTTCATCAGCGCTCAACTTGTTGTTCCAATCATTTAGATCGGTGTGTAAGTCAATTTCTTCGGCAGTCCAAATGCAAGCTTCTTGTTTTTTGTACCATTCCCAAATATCTTGGTGTTTAATTGGGAAAATTACGAATCGATCTTTGTTTTCTTGTAAAATAGGTTCAATTGCGGCCATAACTTCTAGAAAATTTTTAACAATTTATTTTGTTTTTCTGATTACAAAGATTGCAATTAGTTGCGTGAAATGAAAGCCAAACTTATTCACAATCGCAACTAGTTTTTAACAAAGTGGAATGATAAAAGTACAAAAATGATTGTTTTTAATTAACTGTAAATCAATTACTTAAAATAAAAGAAATGTTCTGAACCCCTTGAAACAAAGGGCGTTTGGAGTAATGAACAATTATGTTTTTTTGTAGAATTCTGGAAATTATTTTTTTAATTCTGCTGCCACTTTTTCAAGTTCAGAATACCAATCTTCACCAAATTTTCGAATGAGTGCTTCTTTGACAAAAATGTAAATTGGAACTTGTAATTCTTTACCCAAAGTACAAGCATCATCACAAATATCCCAACGATCATAATTGACAGCGGCAAATTCAGTAAAATCTTTTACACGAATTGGATATAAATGGCAAGAAACAGGTTTTTTCCAAGAAACTTCTCCTTGATTATAGGCTTGTTCAATTCCACAAAGTGCTGTTTTTCCATCAAAGATTACGTAAGCGCAGTCTTTTTCATTAATTAAAGTTGTTTCGAGAGTTCCATCAGTTCCTATTACAGAAGTGCCTAATTTTTCGATAGCTTCAATTCCTTCTTTGCGAAGAAAAGGCCTTACTTTTGGATAAATTTCGGCAAGAATTTTGGTTTCCTCTTCGCTCAAAGGTGCTCCAGCATCGCCATCGACACAGCAAGCGCCTTTGCAGGCCGAAAGGTTACATACAAAATCTTTTTCGAGAATATCTTCTGAAACGATGGTTTTTCCTAGTTGAAACATATTGCAAAGATACGTTAAAGTTTTTGGGCGAAAAAATTCAGTTTAGCAAATATTAACTCCATTTTAGGTTAAAAAGAATAGCTTTTAAGTACTTTTGCATCAGATAAAAACCATTTTATATGTATTTAGATTTTAGAGAAATTGTCACCGTAACTATGGTTTTATTTGCGGTAATTGATATTGTTGGAACAATTCCAATTATTGTAGATATGCGAAATAAGGTCGGGCATATTGAATCGGAAAAAGCATCAATTGTGGCTGGCGTTATTATGATTGTTTTCCTATTTATAGGAGAAGAATTCTTGAAACTTATAGGCATTGATGTGCATTCATTTGCAGTTGCAGGTTCGTTTGTGCTGTTTTTTCTAGCACTTGAAATGATTCTTGGGATTCGTATTTATAAAGATGAAGCGATGACATCAGCATCAATAGTTCCACTAGCATTTCCATTGATAGCAGGTGCTGGAACGATGACCACATTGCTTTCTCTGCGTTCTCAATTTTATTCAATAAACATTATAATAGCCATAATTTTGAACATTTTATTGGTTTATGCGGTTTTAAAATCTTCTTCTAAAATTGAAAAAATACTTGGTAAAACAGGTTTAGGCGTTATCCGAAAAACATTTGGTGTTGTTTTATTAGCCATTGCTGTTAAATTATTTGCTGCAAATGTTAAGGGTTTATTTGCCTAACAATTTTTTTAGTATTTTTGTATCCAATTATATTTCAAAATAATGAAAATCTTTACCTACGTATTACTTTTTCTTGCTATTGCACTAATTATTTTTAACGTCACAATGTTAGATTTTAATAATCTATTAGAAGGAGACAGTTTTGTTGCGCTTATAGGAATTGTTGCTTCTTTTTGTGCTGTTTTAATCTTGTTGATTTTTAAAATGTCAAAATCAATTGAAGAAAAATTCAAAAATCAATAGTTTATGTTTGATGTTTTGATAATTGGTGGCGGTGTAGCAGGAGTTTCTAGTGCGCTTATATTGGGTTCGGCTAAAAACAAAGTTTTCGCATCTGACAAAAAAATCGGCATTATTGCACATCAAAAAAATTCATCATTGCAAGAAGCGCTGTTCAATAACGCATATGGAATTTCGGCCGGAAAATTAGGTTCGGAATTATTAGAAGAATCATTACAACAACTTTCTACTTTATATCCTCATATTACTCAAATAGAAGAAGAAAAAGTGATGAAAATTATTGGTTCATATCCTAATTTTGAAGTCGTTACTAACAAATCCTCCTATTTAACCCAAAACATTGTTGTTGCCATTGGAAGTTCAAATACATTTGCTATTGACGGTTTAATGGATTATGTTTCTATGCATCCGAAAGCACTAGTTGAAAAAAAACGTATTTATTTAAAAAACAATGACCATAAAGTAGCAGAAGGAATTTTTGTTGCAGGAACACTTGCTGGTCATAGAAGTCAACTAGCTATTGCGGCAGGAAGTGGCGCAGCTGTTGCAACCGATATTCTTACTTTATGGAATACTGGTATTGACGTTCAAAGTCATGATAGTATAAAAAAATAAAGCTACCTTAATATAGATAGCTTTACTTTCATTTATGTTTGTTTGTTTTATACAACACCTTGTCCTAACATAGCATCAGCAACTTTTACGAAGCCTGCAATATTAGCACCTTTTACGTAATCAACATATCCATTTGCATCTGAACCATATTTTACACAAGAAGCGTGAATATTTAACATGATGTTTTTAAGTCTTTCGTCAACTTCTTCAGTTGTCCAGCTTAAACGTAATGAGTTTTGAGACATTTCTAAACCCGAAGTGGCAACACCACCAGCATTAGAAGCTTTTCCTGGAGCAAATAAGATTTTTGCATTTTGGAAAACAGTAACAGCCTCTGGAGTTGAAGGCATATTCG
>Ga0208597_1001087_pt1 | contig 10646 bp, 8 predicted proteins | sample LakMenEpi05May12_FD_150673 | JGI IMG/M metagenome (GOLD analysis project Ga0208597, IMG submission 150673) | Freshwater microbial communities from Lake Mendota, WI - 05MAY2012 deep hole epilimnion (SPAdes) | ecosystem: Environmental > Aquatic > Freshwater > Lake > Epilimnion/Euphotic zone ...
TACCGCCGAGTCACCGTGTGGGTGATACTTACCCAATACCTCTCCTACAATACGCGCAGACTTTTTGTAAGGTCTGTTCGATAGCATTCCTAAGTCAAGCATTCCATATAACACACGGCGGTGCACTGGTTTCAGTCCATCGCGCACGTCTGGTAACGCTCTGCTCACAATCACCGACATCGAGTAATCGATGTAGGCAGATTTCATTTCATCTTCAATGTTTATCTTAAGAATTCTTTCTCCTGATTCCATAGTGCTTGTTCCCGCTTAAAAAATTGAACTGTCTCGGGTACGCGAAAATACTTCCGATTGGATAGAAAATTGACCACTTGTGGCTCTTATAGTTATTCACAAATGTCAAAATGGCTGTGGAAAATTCAATGGTATAATGTTTAGTGGAACGGAACTAAGGAATACATTTGACATTGACTAAATAAAGGTAAGGAAAGATATGGACGCTAAGTTTTCAGAACAAGTACAAGAAGTGCTGCGATACAGCAGAGAAGAGGCATTGCGGTTGGGACACAACTACATTGGAATTGAACATTTTTTATTGGGAATTCTTCGTGAAGAAGATTGTACCGCAACGAAAGTTTTAAAGAGCTTAGGGGTTGACCTTTCTTTTTTACGCAAAAGCGTAGAAGCGTCTGTTCGCAATGCTGGTTCTTATGGTTCTTCAACTGTTACGAGCTCAGGCATTTCTTTGGTAAAGCAAGCTGAACGCGTATTGAAGCTTTCATACATCGAAGCTAAATCTCACAAGAAGACCTTGGTGAACACAGAGCACCTGCTTCTCACTATTTTAAAAGACTCTGACAATGTGGTTACAAGAACTTTAGAACCTATGGGGGTAGATTACAATGCGGTTAACCGCGAGCTCGGAGATACCGAGGACGAAAACGTGCGCAAATCAGATTTGCCTCGCGCTGAATTTCCAAGTTCAGATGACGATGAAGAAGAAGATCGCCCATTCACAGGCGGTTCAGGTGGAACCGTTAAGAAACCAGGAGATTCAAAAAGTAAAACTCCCGTTTTAGATAACTTCGGTCGCGACTTAACCAAGTACGCGATGGAAGGGAAATTGGATCCAATTGTTGGACGCGAAAAAGAGATTGAGCGCGTTTCTCAAATCCTTTCAAGAAGAAAGAAAAACAACCCTATCCTCATTGGTGAGCCGGGTGTTGGTAAATCAGCAATCGCTGAAGGACTTGCGCTTCGTATTATTCAGAAAAAAGTTTCTCGTGTGCTTTTCGATAAGCGTGTTGTGACCTTAGATATAGCTTCATTGGTGGCTGGAACAAAATACCGTGGACAATTCGAAGAACGCATGAAAGCGGTTATGAATGAATTGGAAAAATCTCCGGATGTCATTCTGTTCATTGATGAAATTCATACCATTGTTGGAGCAGGTGGCGCAAGCGGAAGCCTAGACGCTAGCAACATGTTCAAGCCAGCCTTGGCGCGTGGAGAAATTCAATGCATTGGTGCTACTACGCTTGACGAATACCGTCAGTATATTGAAAAGGATGGAGCGCTCGAGCGTCGTTTCCAAAAAGTAGTAGTTGATCCAACTACCGTTGAAGAAACGATTCAAATTTTAAATAACATTAAGGATAAGTACGAGTCGCATCACAGCGTAACCTATACGGAAGAAGCGTTACAAGCTTGTGTGAAATTGACCGCTCGTTACATTACAGACCGTCACCTTCCAGACAAAGCCATTGATGCTCTGGATGAAGTGGGGTCTCGTGTTCACTTGCAGAACATTTCAGTTCCGCAAGAAATCATTGAGATTGAAAAAGAAATTGAAGGCATTCAGGAAGAAAAACTTCGTGTTGTTCGCAGCGCGAAGTACGAAGAGGCTGCTCAATTGCGCGATAGACAGAAAGCATTAGAGACGAGACTTGATGAAGCGAAGAAGAAATGGGAAGATGAATCTCGAACTCAAAGAACACAAGTAACCGCTGCAAACGTAGAAGAAGTTGTGGCCATGATGACAGGTATTCCTGTTCAGAAAGTCGCAGAGACGGAAAGTGGTCGTCTTGCTAAAATGGACAAAGAACTTGAAGGAAGAGTTATAGGACAAGAGGACGCTATTTTGAAAGTGGTGAAAGCCATTAAGCGCAATCGTGCAGGATTGAAAGATCCGAATCGTCCGATTGGCTCATTCATTTTCTTAGGTCCTACAGGAGTTGGAAAAACACAACTGGCCAAAGAATTAGCGCGTTACATGTTCGACTCTGATGATGCGCTTATTCGCATTGATATGAGTGAGTACATGGAGAAATTCGCTGTGTCTCGATTAATTGGAGCGCCTCCGGGATATGTTGGATATGAAGAAGGTGGACAATTGACCGAAAAAGTTCGTCGCAAACCCTATAGCATTATCTTGTTAGATGAAATTGAAAAGGCGCATCCAGATGTTTTCAATCTATTGCTTCAAGCATTGGACGATGGACAAATGACCGACAGCATGGGTCGTAAAATCGACTTCAAGAATACAGTTATCATTATGACCTCGAACATTGGAGCACGTCAACTTCAAGACTTCGGTGTTGGTGTTGGATTCGGAACAACTTCAAGAACAACGCAAGAAGACGACAGCAAGAAAGGTATTATTGAAGCGGCTTTGAAGAAAGCATTCTCTCCTGAATTCTTGAATCGTGTTGACGATATTATTGTCTTCAATGCGTTGAAGAAGGAAGACATTCATCAGATTATTGATATTGAGTTGAAGAAACTCTTCTCACGCATCACCGATCTTGGATATACCATTGCGCTTACAGAGACTGCGAAAGACTATATCGCAGATAAAGGATTCGATGAGAAATATGGCGCACGCCCATTGCGCAGAGCCATTCAAAAGTATTTAGAAGATCCTTTGGCCGAAGAAATCATTAACAGCCAGATTAAACCTGGTGACACCCTTCATGTAGATTTCGACACCGAATTGAATGAGGTGAAGATGCATGTTGAAAAGGGAACACCGCCAGCCGCAGAATAATTACTCAACTATTGCTTCAACGGTAATGACCTTTATGGCTTTACCGTTGGAGAATAGTGTAACAAATTTCACTTCCTTACCCGTTTTTTGCGGCGCTGAAAATGTTATTTTCAATGTTGTACTTTCGCCTGGGCCAAGGACATCCTTTGCCAGGACAGGCACCGTGCAGCCGCAAGAAGCTTCAACACTGTCTATTTTCAATATTGAATTTCCGCTATTCGAAATGGTTACCTCACGCGAAGTGAAACTTCCTTTAGACACCCTTCCCAAATAAACAATTCCACTTCCTACATCTAGTTTTGCTGTTGTCTCTTCTTTCTTATTAATAGAAACGCTCTCAATTTCAATGCGCCTTTCAAGACGAGCACCTTTACTATAAATACTTTTTTTCTCGTTTTTTATATCATCGCTCACTCCCAATTTGGACTGATTTTCTCCGAAAGGAAGTGGAATAATTTCGAGTACATTCGAATCCAATGCCGCCTTGAACACATCGTCTTGAAGCCATCTGTTTTTCAAAGACGCAATTCGTCTTAAAGAAAGTCTTCGGTTGTAATCGCTCGCTGCGCGCGGACTCGCAAATCCTCTCACCGTTACTTTTACCGTGTTCCCTCCAACTAATTCCTTCTTCAATAAATCTTCAAATTGAAACAAGTCGTTCATTCCCTGCTGAACTTTATTTTCGAAAAACGCCTCTACCTCCTCCTCTGTATCTTCTCCGGCACCTTTTTCGCTTCCTAATTTACTGGCATAGGTTTCCTTCAACTTTAAATAATTAGTGAAGGTCTCTGTATACGTGAACAACGTTGTGGTGTCGTTTGAATCCGGATTGGGTTCATCGTTGTGAAAAAACAACTTAACGGGTAGAATTTTATTCAACTCATACAGTGAAATATAAAGAGAATCAGAAGTGATCTTATCTACCTCCTTGGTCCATGTTGCAGCATATAAATCCGTGCAGCATGGAGGAAACTTAGACCCATCGTCTAAGGGCCTGTCTGAACTAAAAAAGGCAATTCCATTTTTGTCATAAAGACTTAATCCCCAATCGTTGTAGGTCGAATTTAAACCGCGTCCAGCATTTTCAGCTTTTTCAAAACTTCCTGGCTTTCCCTTTGAAAAATAAATGTCCCAACCTCCGAATCCCTCATACCAAGAAGATGTGAAGTATAATTTATTCTTGAAATAAAATGGCGAAATTTCATCGTCCAAAGAATTCACCTTTTTACCCGCATTGAAGGGTTTTCCCCAAACACCTTTAGCCTGTCTCGATATCCAGATATCTTTTCCTCCTTCACCTCCTTCCCTTTCGGAAACAAAAAACAAATGCAAGACTCCGTCAATACGAGCCAAATGAGGCATAGTTCCGTTGCCCTCGTTAATCTTCTCTAAATTATCTGCTATCACCCACGAAGTGTCTTGTTTCGCCAAAAGAAGTAATTTGCTCAATCCTTCATTAATTTCAACTCCGACAGCTGTGTCTCCTAAAAAAGTGAGGTATCCGTATTTCATGGGAATCTGAGTATGAACCTTCCCACCATTCAAAGACCGAGAAACAGAACCCCATTCTTTCTTTTGTTCTTCATAAAAAGAATAATTCAATAAAGTGTCATTCATTCTTGGGAAAACATCGGCCCCTCCGTGCTGAAGCGCATTCGGCAACCGATATATATGCAAGGAATCATCTGTTTGAATGTTCTTTAAAGCCCAGGTACAATTTTTAATTTCTTGCTCAGCTCTTTTCTTCAAGGCGACATTCTTCGTCTTGCTTTTTTTTGCGAACTTGCGATACAAGACCTCTGCCTCTTCATAATAGCCCAACTCTTTTTTGGCTTTGGCCAAATAATACAACGCATCAGGTTGAATCTTGCCTAGGTCCTTTTCCGCAATTTTTTCAAATAGCCTCATACTTTCCTCGAATTCCTTAATTTCATTCGCGCACAATGCCAATAAAACTTGTGAATCGAAATTCGTAGAGTCTAGCAAATATGCCTGCTTCGCCCAATCGTATGCAGCTGGCCAATTCAACGCGTCTGCCTCCTTCTTCGCAAACTCCTTCAATTTTACAGGCGATTGAGCCGACAATTGAGGTAAACAATTGATGGCTAAAAAGAAAAGAATTGGTATTTTGAAATAACGTGCAGTCACTTCACCAAAACTAACGAAATTTGTAATATGAAAATAGGAATTATTGGATCGGGTGCCATGGGTACTGGAATTGCCCAAGTGGCCCTTATGGGTAATGAGCATGTTGCTCTATTCGACACGAACGAGGAAGCGCTGCAACGCGCAAAGATTAGCTTAGATGCTCAACTCTCGAAGTTGGTTGAAAAAGGAAAGATTACGGAAGAAAGGAAAACAGCACTTGTTTCGCAAGTGAGTTTTGTTCGATATATGAATGACTTAGCCGATTGCGATTGGGTGATTGAAGCCATTGTGGAAGACCTTGCGGTGAAGAAAGCAGTATTTACTGAGCTAGATGCATTGTTGCCGAAGACCAGTATTCTAGCAACCAATACTTCCAGCCTCTCCGTTACGGCGATTGCTTCGGCATGCAAGCACCCGGAGCGCGTTTTGGGAATTCATTTTTTCAATCCAGCATTTTTAATGCCTCTTGTTGAAATAATTCCTGCCCTTCAAACCGACAAAGAAAGATTATCAGAAATTCAAACTAAAATAAGTGATTGGGGTAAAACGCCTGTGGTGACGAAAGACTTGCCCGGATTCATTGTAAACCGTTTGGCCCGTCCGTTTTATTCGGAGGCTCTCCGTATTTATGATGAAGGCATGGCGACTTATTTCGAAATTGACGAAGCCATGAAGGCTTTGGGATTCAAGATGGGACCGTTTGAATTGATGGATCTTATAGGCAACGACGTTAACTACGCAGTGACTGAAAGCGTCTTCGCTGCGAATTATTTCAATCCGCGATATACTCCAAGCACGACGCAGAAACGCCATGTAGAAGCCGGATGGCTGGGAAGGAAGACCAAAAGAGGTTTTTATTCCTATGCTGAAGGAGTTACCAACACCACTGAAACCTTAAACACATTAAGTCAAGAAGAAATTGGCAAGCGAATCCTGTGCATGCTCATCAATGAGGCCTATGAAGCCTTGCGCACAGGCCTCGCCAGTGCTGAAGATTTAGATCTGGCAATGACCAAAGGTGTGAATTATCCGAAAGGTCTAATTGCATGGGGAAAAGAATTGGGTCTTGATCAGGTGGCTTGGGAAATGAAGAAATTGGCTAGCCGTTACGGTGAAGACCGTTATCGTCTTACCCCGACCCTGAACGATTTGTTGTAAAAAGAGGCAAGAATATTTTGATATGTGAGTATTTTTTTTATTTTTGGTACACTTAACCAAATTGAACGAAAACTTATACAGCTATGACAGAAGGAAGTAACTACCGTGACGATGTATTTTCTAGAGAGGTGCGCGCGGGTAAACGCAAGTATTTCTTCGATGTGAAAACGACAAGAGGCAACGATTTATTCATGACTATCACGGAAAGCAAGCGCTCCGGGTTTTCAGATAGCGGACAAGCCAGCTACGAAAAGCACAAAATTTTCTTGTATAAAGAAGACTTCGATAAATTTATTGAAGGATTAGAAGACACCATTAATCACATTCGCCAACTTCAGGACACCGGAGATTTCCGCGAGTCTGAGTCTGAAACATCAGAAAACGAGTATTCAGAATCAACAAGTGAAGATGTTGCGCCGGCTGCCGAGTCAAAAGCAGAGGAACCCACCCCTTCCTCGTCAAGCGATATTTCATTCGACGATTTATAATATTTTAAACTGAAAGAGAAGACAGCCGCGGCTGTCTTTTTTTGTTTCCAACTCAATGAATTGTTGCAGTACCTTCACGGACGCAAAAAATATCACCTCGATATACCGCTTATGTCTAAAATAAATCCAGGTACGCTTTACCTTTTTCCCACCCCAATTGGAGATCTTCATCAGATGGAACTTGTTCCTTTCAACAATGAATTGATGTTAGAATTGGACATCTTCTTTGTGGAAGAGTTGAAAACAGCTCGTCGATTTTTACGGAAAAGCGGATACACCAAAGCTTTTGAAGAAATTACTTTAAACGTTATTAATGAGCACAGTAAAGAGCTTGGTTACGATGATAGGTTGAAGCCTATTCTCGAAGGAAAGAACGCTGGACTCATGAGCGAAGCGGGCATGCCTTGCATTGCTGACCCCGGAGCTGTGATTGTTGCAGAAGCGCATCGCATGGGCATTCCAGTGGTTCCTTTAACTGGTCCTTCCTCAATCATGCTAACCTTAGCAGCTTCTGGATTGAACGGACAGTCTTTTACCTTTCACGGATACCTTCCACGCGAGCGTGGTGAGCGAATGAAGAAAATAAAAATGTTGGAAAGACAATCTTCGGAATTCAGATTGACACAGCTTTTCATGGATGCGCCTTATCGCAGTCATCATGTGTACGATGATTTGCGCGAGCACCTTCAACCTACCACTCTACTGTGTATTGGCTGCGACGTTCACAGCCAAAACGGTTATGTGATTACCAAGTCTATTGCTGAATGGCGCGAAATGAATTGGGACTTCAACAAACGAAATGTCATATTTGCAATAGGAGTTGAGAAGAAATGAAACGAATTCTTTGTGTTTGTCTGGGTAATATTTGCCGCTCACCTTTGGCTGAAGGAATTTTAAAGGCTAAGGCGCAAGAACTTCACGTTACCGTTGACATTGCTAGCGCTGGGACTGCAGGATATCACATAGGAAGTGGAGCAGACAAGCGTTCAGAGAATGTTGGAAAACAATACCGCGTCGACATTTCCAACCATAAAGCCCAGAAATTTAAAGCCGAGCACTTCGATGAATTCGATATCATTTTGGTTATGGATCAAATGAATTACAGCGATGTTTCCTCTTTGGCTCGAAACACAGAAGACCTTAAGAAAATAAAATTATACCTCATTGAAGAGGATGTAGAAGATCCATATTACGGTAAGGAAGATGGATTTGAAAAGATGTACCACATCTTAGAATCCAAGGCCGAACATTGGATTAGAACAGCACTTCAATAACTATCTTTGCATTATGATTAACAAAAAAGCGAAAAACATTCGAATTATCGAAGTTCCAAGTGAAGTTGGAGCAGGAACACGTGGTTCTAGTCTAGGAGTAGATGCATTGAAAATTGCTGCTCTTGACTTCCGTTCAGGCTTTTTCAAAAAATACAGAAGCATTGTCATTCCGAATGACAATGCGGCTTTACATAACAATCCAGGTAGCCGCTACGCGAAGCATATTCGCAGCGTTCTCAAAATGTACGAGCGCATTGGTGCTGCAGTTCGCGATACCATTCGCGACAATCGTTTCCCTTTGCTTTTAAGTGGTGACCACAGCAATGCAGGTGGAACACTAGCCGGAATTCGCATGGCTTATCCAGAATCTCGAGTAGGCGTTATCTGGATTGATGCGCATGCCGACTTACACAGCCCTTATACGAGTCCAAGCGGAAACCTTCACGGTATGCCATTGGCAGTAGCTTTAAACGAAGACAACATTGAAGAAAAAGTGAATGACCTCGATTACGAGACCATTGATTTGTGGGAAATGTTGAAAAATGTCGGTGATATCTGTCCGAAGATTGAATACCGCGACCTTGTATATATCACCCTTCGGGACTTTGAAGAACAAGAGGCTGCGTTAATCAAGCAGAACAAAGTGAAGGTTGTAACAACCAACGAACTGCGTAAAACGGGTATCACGAAGTTGAGCCGTGAGATATTAAGATACTTAAGCGCTTGCGATAAAATCTATATCAGTTTCGATGTAGACTCAATGGATCCTGCGGTTTCCAGAGGAACTGGAACACCTGTAAAAGGAGGAATTAACGAGCGTGAAGCGGCTGACTTAATCCTTGAGTTACTTCAAAACGAAAGAATCTGTTGTTTGGAATTCACTGAAATTAATCCAACCCTCGACAGCGAAAACGTTATGGCAGAAACCGTCTTCGAGATTCTTCAGAAGGTCGCTCGTCAGTTGGAAATGATTCAATAAATCATGATTAGAAATTCGAAAGTTTCACGTATGCTTTCGTAACTTCGCAGCCTTAAAACTGCAACATGAAAATTTTAGTCTGTGTGAGTAAGGCGCCCGACACCACGTCGAAGATTGCATTCACCAACAACAACTCTTCATTCGATGAAGCTGGAGTAAACTTCATTGTTAATCCGTATGACGAGTGGTACGCCCTTGTTCGTGCGTTAGAATTGAAAGAAGCTCAAGGCGGAAACGTTACTGTTCTTAGCGTTGGCGGAGTAGACTACGAACAAATCATTCGCAAGGCTTTGGCAATAGGCGCAGATGATGCGGTTCGCATTGACGCTCCTGAGTCAGATGCACTAAGCGTTTCTACTCACATCGCGAATTACGCTAAAGACAAAGGATTCGATTTAATTTTATGTGGAAAGGAAACCATTAATTACAATGGATCTGTTGTACCTGGAATGGTTGCTGAATTTTTAGATATGCCTTTGGTTGCATTAGCTGCGAAGCTTGATGTGGCAAACGGTGTTGCTACCTGCGAAAGAGAAGTTACAGGTGGAATGGAAGTGTTAGAAGTTAATCTTCCTGCGGTAATCAGCGCTGCGAAAGGAATGGCTGAGCAACGCATTCCAAATATGCGTGGCATTATGGCGGCTCGCACCAAAGCGTTAGAAGTTGTTTCGGTTGAAAATGCCTCGGCTTCAACTTCAGTAAACAACTACGAATTGCCTCCTGCAAAGAGCGCATGCAAATTTGTAGATCCAGCCAACGCTGCAGAGTTAATCACATTGTTACATCAAGAGGCGAAAGTCATTTAATACCACACTGAACATGAAAACTATTGTATTCGCAGAACACCTGAACGGTAAATTCACGAAGTCTTCTTTAGAAGCTGTTTCTTATGCTTCAGCATGGTCTGTTAGCACCGGAGGAACTTGTATCGCAATTACCTACGGAAACATAGATGCCTCTGTTCTTGGAACAGCAGGTGCCAATGAAGTATGGAAGATGGATGCGTTGAGCACCGCAGATGGTGAGCAAATCACCAAGCTTATGTTAGCTGCTCAAAAAGAAAGTGGCGCAACTGCCATTGTTCTTTCTCAAGATTTAATTGGAAAATCAGTTGCCCCTCGCCTATCTGTTCGTTTGAACGCAGGATTGGTTTCAGGAGCGTCTTTCCTTCCGACAGGAAATATTGTTAAGAAAAATGTATTCTCGGGTAAGGCCATTGCGCACGTTACCGTGAATTCAGAAATAAGCATTGTTACCGTTCTTCCAAATTCATACGGAGTGAACGTTTCAGGAGCAGCTTGTCCAGTTAACGCATTCAGCGCTGAAGTTGGATCTGCGCGTGTTCGTGTGAAAGAAGTTCGTGTTGAAGAAAGTGAGTCTATTCCATTACCTGAAGCCGATAGAGTAGTTTCAGCGGGAAGAGGAATGAAAGCTCCTGAGAATTGGGGAATGATTGAAGAATTAGCAAAGGAACTCGGAGCAGCAACAGCATGTTCTCGTCCAGTTTCTGATATCGGATGGCGCCCTCACCATGAGCACGTAGGACAAACAGGAATTGCCATTCGTCCGAATTTATACATCGCAGTAGGAATTAG
>Ga0208597_1001088_pt1 | contig 10633 bp, 11 predicted proteins | sample LakMenEpi05May12_FD_150673 | JGI IMG/M metagenome (GOLD analysis project Ga0208597, IMG submission 150673) | Freshwater microbial communities from Lake Mendota, WI - 05MAY2012 deep hole epilimnion (SPAdes) | ecosystem: Environmental > Aquatic > Freshwater > Lake > Epilimnion/Euphotic zone ...
GCCGACTTGATTTTTCCCGCCAATGGCGAAAAAAGTACCGCAGTGCCCAGCAACATCGCCACAATCAAGGTAATCCACCCCCACGGCGGCTTCGCTTGCGGTTGGCGTGATTTCACGCCCTCGATCTGATGCGGATTATTACTCATCGCCGATAATCCTAAACAATCGTTGCTGTAAATTCAACCGGAATCGTCATCCGCAATAATCAAAGAGTCAAACAACAGCCGCCGCACGCATCACAAAAAAAACATACTCTGTCTGCACAAAAAAATGCGCAGATGGTCGAAACCTTGCGCATTTTCCCACGGTTTGTGCACCCATTGTCATCACCGAACACACAGGATCCGGCGCTCTTCGTCACAATCAAAGACCAAACTCAATCACATACTGCAACCACACCGTACTCTCAGACTCACCACCAGGCAAGAAATCGGCATTGTATTGCAAGCGTGCCATGCCATCGAGTTGCTCAAGCAGCTGATGCTGATAGCTCAAGTTTGTGCTCAGGCGAACGCGCTCATACAAGCCCGCTGCATCGCTCCCCGAGATCCACTCCGCTCGCGAGTTAGAGCTCAGTTCTTCCGTCAAGGAATACCCCATGGCCAAAGCCACCGCAGTCTCGTGGAAATTGTGATCATCACCAGAATCTTCTTCCACTCCCTCGACTTTACGATAGTTCACCTCCGCAGAAAAGCTGGCATCTTTTCCACCCAATGTTACATCGCGCGACACGTCAGCGCCCACAACATAGGTGTTGCGTCCAAAATGATTCTCGCCGTGCATGCCAGACACACCCCACTGCGCCCCACCGATTTCCGTGGCAAATCGACCATGCACAATATTGCGCACCGCAAATCCCTCATGCGCATGAATCAATGGTTCCTCCTCTTCTTCCTCATGCTCGTGCTCGTGAGCAAATTCATACGCCGAGCCTACACCGATCGTCAGCACATGTTGTTGCTCAGAACCGAATTCATAACCCAAGGAAAACCCTTCCATGATCAAGCCATCTTCGCCCAAAAATCTCGTGTTCATCAAGTTGCTCTCCACGAACGAACGAGCATGCAAATGCAAATGATTTTGCAATCCTACTTCAGGCATATAGATGCCTGTCTTGACAAAAAAGCGCGGCATCATCCGGAACTTGATGAAAGCCTCTTCCCAGTGGCCATTCCACTGCGTATCGCGATCCCATTGTTCATTGTAAATCGCTACCATCGAAAAATCATCCCCCACATGCACCGCTCCGCCCACTTCCAAGGCCTGCATGTTCCACCCGTCTGAACGTGGATCGTGATGCCCAGCATCCTCGAAAAAATGATCGTCTCCCGTGCTGCCACCAAGCGCCATCGACGCGCTCACATGCGGTGCAAAACGCATACCTTCCGATTTCTCATTCGCATGCCCATGCTCGCAGTTTTCATCGTGATGATGAACTTCCGCAGCGACAGGACTCGCAAGAACCAACAAAGACAATAGTGCATGACGTGACATGCGCTGATTTTATGCACATGCAATTAAAATGCAATAGCAAAATTTCATCTTTAGCAAAAAAAGTGATCCTCCAATCATCAATCGCTCTTTTCTGGCATCGGCAAAATTTCCGCAATCTCAAAATCAATCAAACAAAACCGCCCCAATTTCGCCGAATACGTCACATTCCTCGCCTCCGCATCACCATGCCGCACTCCATAGTCGCGCTCCAGTTCCGCAAACAATTCCTTCGCTTTCACTGGAGTCAAATCCGGCACAGGACTACCGCAGTTGGTGCTCACAAAATACAATTCCTCTGGATGCTCCTCCACCAACCTCGGCACATACGGACATTCCCGTTCACCAAGCACCTTCAGCACCGCCACTTCCGTCGCATAGCGTTTGTCCGCATCCGTGCCGCGAAATCGCTTATGCACCATGCCATTCCAGTCAATGCGAACATGCGCGCGAATCCCATCTTTCAAATCTCTCATAACTTATAAAGACAAGATAAACTTGGCTGCCGAAAAGTAAATCAACATTCCTGTGACATCCACCGTCGATGCCAACGAAGGCGAAGACACCACCGCTGGATCAAGTCGAATGCTCCGCGCCCCAATAGGCAACAGCGCCCCTAACAAGGTCGAAGAAAACACCTGAATCAACAGCGAGGCACTCACCGCCAGGGCCAAACGCGCATAGGTCACATCCGTCTGCGCTTGCAACATCGGCAATAGAAAATAAATGAATGCCCCCATCGCCACCCCCAACGTAGCCCCGAGCAGCAACCCCGTCTGCATTTCCTTCCACGCGATCCGCATCGCCGTGCCAGGGCTCACTTCACCCAATGACATCGCTCGAATCACCATCGTCGCCGCCTGACCTCCCGAGTTTCCACCCGCAGCCACCACCATCGGCAAAAACAAACTCAACACAAAGGCCTGATTCAGCACCTCACTGAAACGAAACATCACGTAACCCGAAAAAATCGATACAAACGCCAAGACCACCAGCCAAATCACCCGCCGGCGGAAATGGCTCTGCACACTCGTATTCAGATAGCTCAACTCCGATTGTTCACCACCGATCGCCGCTAATTTTTCAATATCCTCTGTGGACTCCTCTTGCAAAATTTCCATCGCATCATCGTAGGTAATCACGCCTAACAAATGATCAAACTCATCCACTACCGGCAACACAATCAAGTCATACTTCGATAGCATCCGCGCCGCAGCCTCCTGATCCAGAGTCGCCAATACGCGCTCATCCGCATCCTCCATGATGTCGTGAATCAATGTCGCCCACGGATGGAATGCCAGATCACGCAAACGCACCTTACCCACCAAACGCCCCTGCTCATCCACCACAAAAATCCGCGACAAAGTCTCCGCAGAATCCTGATCTCGGCGCAACACCGTGATCGCCTGCTTCACCGTCATATCCGCCGTGATCCGACCGATCGACGTCGTCATCCTGCCGCCCGCGCTATCCTCCTCATACTTCAGAAGATTCCGCGTCAGCTGCTCATCATGCGGCCCCAGCAGGGAAAAAAAACGTCGCTGATTCGCCGGTGATACAATCTGAAAAATATCCACCCGGTCATCGTCCGAGAGATTGCCCAAAATGATCCGCAACTGCGCCGGCTTGAAATGCTCCAACGCCTCCTCAATCAGCGTCCACGGCAACTCCCCAATCACATCCGTTGCCAATTCCGGACCAATTGTCTTCAAGAAAAAATCACGCTCTTCTTCATCCAGATTCTCATACAGATGCGCCAAGTCCGCATAGTGCAACTCTCCCGCCGCTGCTAACAGAGCCGATCCATCGCGCGCCTCCATCGCCGCACGCAGTTGCTCCACTTGATCAACATCCAATTCCTCCGCCACACACCGATCATGCCTACCCACCCCACAACCCGCAAGCCCCAATTGGAAACAAGTAAGGTAAGATCTAAGTTTTTAGCGACAAGTTGACCAGTGACCAGTGACCAGTGACCAGTGACCAGTGACCAGTGACCAGTGACCAGTGACCAGTGACCAGTGACTAGTTGACCAGTTCCCCAAACTCCATTACACTCCCATCCATGTCCGCATCCTCGCACACTTATGCCCTAATCCTCGCCGGTGGTTCAGGCACCCGCTTCTGGCCTCTCAGCCGCGATCATAAACCGAAACAACTTCTCGATCTCTTCAACAGCGGCACCCTCCTCGCCCAGACCATCGATCGACTCCACGGCCTCGTTCCGATCGAGAACATCCTCATCCTTACCAACGAAAAACAAGTCGCCGCCGTACGCGAGCTCGCCCCCATGCTCCCCGCCGAAAACATCATTGCCGAGCCCGCCAAGCGCGACACCGCACCAGCCGTAGCCCTCGGCATCGGCATCATCGCCGCCCGCGATCCCCAAGCTATCATGATGGTCCTCCCCTCCGATCAACTGATCACCAACACAGCGGCCTACCAATCCGTCATGCGCGATGCCATCACCATCGCCTCCCATTGCGATGGACTCATCACCGTCGGCATCAAACCCACCTGGCCCTGCCCCTCCTACGGCTACATCGAACGCGGCGAACGCGCCACCATCAACGGAGTAGATTGCGAAAATCTCCCCTACGAGGTCAAACGCTTCCGTGAAAAGCCCAGCACCGACCTCGCCGAGCAATTCCTCGCCCAAGGCGGCTTCTCCTGGAATGCTGGCATGTTTGTTTGGTCCATCCCCGCCGTCACCGGTGAACTCGCTCGGCAATGCCCACAGCTTGCCCACTTTATTTCCGAGCTCCGCCACTCCAGCGATATCGCCGCCACCATCGCGGCCCAGTTTCCCGCACTCACCCCCATCTCCATCGACTACGCCCTCATGGAAAAAGCCAAACGCGTCCTCAACCTCGAGGCCACCTTCGATTGGGATGACGTCGGCTCTTGGATCTCCATCGCCAAATACCTCCCCCAACAAGGAATCCAAAACGCCACCAATACCGCCATCTCCGAGATCGACTCCGAAAACAACATCGTCTTCAACGATCGCAAAAATTCTCACATCGCCCTCCTCGGGGTCGATGACCTCATCATCGTCCAGACCGAAGACGCCCTCCTCATCGCCAACCGCCACCAAGCCGACGCCATCAAAAAACTCTCCGCCATCCTCCCCAAAAACCTTCTGTAACACACAGCCAATCTAGGGTCTGAAAGTCCCAAGGTACCATGCGCGCAGAATTTCACTGATCACTTCACACTGAACACTTCACACTCCAGTCCCCACCCCGCTCTCGGCATCGACTTCGGCGATTCCCGCATCGGCATCGCTGCGTCCGATCCCTTAGGCATCATGGCACATCCCGTGGAAACCATTCACGTCCACAAAACCGATGCCCTCTCCCGCATAGCTGAAATCATCCAGCAGCGCGGCATTCGCACGCTCATCATCGGACTGCCGCTTCGGCTCGATGGCTCCGAGGGTGATGCCGTAAAAAAAGTCCGCAGCTTCGCCCAAAAACTCGAAGATCAGCACCCCCAACTCCCCCTCCACTTTACCGACGAAACCTTCACCACCGTCACCGCCTCCGCCAAACTCCATGAGGCCGGGAAAAATGCGAAAAAACAAAAACACCTCATCGACCAAGCCGCAGCAGTAGAAATCCTTCATGCCTGGATGGAAGGAGAGTAAAGCCAACGCGCCAACTTTTTGTGAAGCGTCAGCATTCCTGATTGCACTCCAAAACGCACACAGCACAACTGGAAAAAAATCTAACACGTGTGAGCGACATCAAAGAAATGACCCTCTACGCTGGCCCCCTTGACGGCAACACCATTACGATCCATCGCGGATGCACTTGGCATACTCCAAGAGATCGACGAAGAACGCGAATCTTAGCCAAATGCAAATTCACCGCTTAATGGCGCGAATGCGAAACCCCACGATTCAAAAAATCCGTTCAATCCGTCGTGAAAAATCTCTCTAATAGAGAAGACCTCCGACAATGCTAACAAGCCGCGCCTGTGACGCAGATCGTTCAACCCACGCGGAACACGATGCGTGCTTTGGTCGTGTCGTAAGGAGACATCTCCATACGCACCACGTCACCTACAACGAGTCGGATGAAACGCTTGCGCATTTTGCCCGAGATGTGAGCCAAAACCTCGTGACCATTGCTCATCTTTACCTTGAACATCGTTCCGGCCAAAACGGCGGAAACGGTTCCTTCAACCTCAATCGCCTTATCTTCGCCACCCTTCGCACCTTTGCGAATTCTTGGCCCCGCATCGGGACGTGGCCCTGAGGGGCGTGCGGATCTGCCTCGTTGGCCGCCCGGTCTGTTGAAATTTGCCATATTCTTGTTCGTAGAGTCCTCTCTATGTGCCATAAAAATTGATTCGTTACGGCTCAAGGACTCTCGCGATTTTTTATCAATTGGCAATCCTAAAATAAAAAAAACGTTAAAATTTTGAGATTTTGCATTGACAGAACCGACGCAGCCTCCTAGTTTTCGCGCCCCGCAGCAGCTCAACGGCCGCAGCGCTGGGATTCATCACAAGTATTTCCTTCTCATTCATTGTAACTCCAACTGCTATCCTTAACTGCTAATCAAGTCTGTATGAAAACATTTTCCGCCAAGCCACAAGACGTGCAACGCACATGGCACATCATCGACGCCAAGGACAAAATCCTCGGTGCCGTAGCTGTTGAAGCCGCAGTTCTTCTCCGTGGCAAGCACAAGCCGATTTTCACCACGCACATCGACACCGGTGACTTCGTTGTCATCATCAATGCAGACCAAGTGCGTTTCAGCGGCACCAAGGAAAACGACAAGATCTATACCCGCTTCACAGGCTTCGTAGGTGGCAAAAAAGTGGAAACTCCACGCATGGTTCGTAAGCGTCGTCCTGTGCTCATGCTTGAGCGCGCTGTATGGGGCATGCTTCCTAAAGGCAGCCTTGGCCGCCAACAATACACCAAACTGAAAGTGTATGCTGGTGCTGAGCATCCGCACGCCGCCCAACAACCAGTCGAGCGCACCATCGCCTAATTTCCTTACTCATTCCTTTCCCAATCAATTCCATGAGCGAAATCACTACCGCATCTGCCACAGGCCGCCGCAAAAACGCCATCGCACACGTTTGGCTTTCCGAAGGCTCCGGTCAAATCATCATCAACGGTCGCACCTTTGAAGAATACCTCCCCACCATACCATTGCAAAACACCGTTTTGCTTCCCTTCCAACACGGTCACTTGATCAATAAGTTCGACGTGAAAGTGGTTGCCAAAGGCGGCGGCATTCATGGCCAAGTTGGAGCCATCAGCCTCGGCATCTCCCGCGCTCTTACTCAGCTCGACCCAGAGATCCGCAAGCTTATCAAGCCACACGGTCTCCTGACCCGCGATGGCCGCATGAAAGAGCGCAAAAAAGCAGGCCGCCCCGGCGCCCGCAAACGCTTCCAGTTCTCCAAACGTTAATCCGTTTCCAGACTCTTTTTCAAAAAAACCGCATCCTCACCGATGCGGTTTTTTTGTGCCTGTTTTTCCGAATGTTTCGCAAACGCTTCAGCAGGAAAAACCAATCATTAGTCCATGATTACATGCGTTAGGATTTGATGTTTTCAGGTCAAAAGGTAAATGCCATAAGATGCAATTTCACAGTGCAATAGATTGCGCATTCTGGCGCATATCAAGGCATTGCACCGCAACACAGCATCTTGTGAAACTCCTACAACTTCGCAGGAAATCTTTTATTTTCCATGCTTTTGCAGATTTCTAAAAATCTTGAAAATGGTGCGCGATGCAGGGTTCGAACCTGCGACCCCATCCGTGTGAAGGATGTGCTCTACCACTGAGCTAATCGCGCTTGGGGTGGTGGGTGAGGAGTTGATACGGGGAGCACCAGACTTTGGCAAGGGAAATTGTGTGCGCGATGTGATTTCGGCAGAACGGCATGGAGCATTGAAATGGTAAGGTAATGTTGATGGGTTCAGGGCTGTTGTGAAGCATGATAAATTGCCTTTCCCCGTCGCGGATGGCGGCGTATGATCGCACTCATGCGCAATACGTTTTACAACGCTTGGGACATCGAGCGGCCATCGGGGAAGTCGGATGCGGGTGATTATCGCTCCGCCTTCCAGATTGATCGCGATCGCGTATTGCACACGCCTACGTTTCGGCGATTGCAAAACAAGACGCAGGTGTTTTGGAGTGGGGAGTATGATTTCTATCGCACGCGGCTTACGCATTCGTTAGAGGTGGCGCAGATTGGCCGGGCGATCTGTCATTTCCTACTCTCTCAGGCGGATGGCCCACTGACACCCGATCATTTCATCGATCCTGATCTCGTCGAGGCGGCCTGTCTTTCGCATGATTTGGGGCACCCACCCTTCGGTCATGCCGGTGAGCGCACGCTGAACTACTTGATGCGCGAGCATGGTGGCTTTGAAGGCAATGCACAAACGCTGCGCATTTTGCACGAGCGGATTTTTTCGGCAAAGCGCACGGGCATGGACCCGAGCCGCGCCTTTGTGGATAGCATTTTGAAATACAAATCGCTGTGGACCGAGCTCAAATCATCGACAGGTGAAACGCCGCAGCATCATTTTCTCTATGACTATCAGCACCAGATTCTGCACTGGGCTTTGGGCGAAAATGATTTTCCGTTAGAACTACCGCCAGGCAAAGCGCGCGATGGCTTCAAGTCGATCGAGTGCCAGGTGATGGACTGGGCGGATGATACGGCTTACTCACTGAATGACATCTCCGATAGTGTGCGCGCGGGATTTCTGACCTCGGACAAGATCATCTACTGGGCTGAGAAAAACAATCATGCAACGAGTGCCGGCACGCCGCTGGGTGATTTGATCATCGCAATTCAAAAGTGCCGGGTTGATCCCTTTGTGGGCAAGCGTATCGGCCGCTACATTCAATCGACATCGCTGATCGAGCAAACGAATTTCCTTTCGCACCAAAGCAAGCGCTATCGCTATCATTTGCTGGTGGATCCATCGGTGAAAGCGGAGTCGGCGTTGTTTAAGAAATTGGCCTTCGAGGTGGTATTCCTCTCGCCGCAGCTGAAGCAGTTAGAGCACAAGGGCAATCACATGCTGCGCGCGCTGTGGGATTTGTTAGAAAAACGCTACATTCATCCGGGGCACATCGACGGGCAAAATTTCCAATTGCTCAGCGCCGATACCGCGGCAGAAATCGAACAAGCGAGCGAGACATCGCACAAGGCGCGCTTGATTTGTGACTTCCTCGCCGGAATGACCGATGGTTATGCGAGCCGAATGTATAAGCGATTGTTCCTGCCGGACTTCGGGTCGATCAGTGATTTGATTGGATGAAATGCAAGCTGACCATCGCCTACGATGGCACATCGTATGAGGGCTGGCGCTCGCAGCGTGCGGAGCATGGAGTGGCGCATCAGATCGAGTGCGCGTGGCAGCAGTGTTTTGCCTGCGAGGCACAGTTGGTAAGCTCCAGCCGCACCGATAGCGGAGTGCATGCGCGGGGACTCGTCGCCCACAGCACATGGCCTAACGAAAAATTTTCGACTCCGCAAATTGCGGCGCAACTCAATGCACGATTGCCCGAAACCATCCGCATCATGGAGGTAGAGGCCGTGACTGATTCGTTCGATGCCCGCTTCGATGCGCTAGGCAAAGAATATCGCTACACGATTTGGAATCATGCGGCGATGCATCCGCTGCTGCGCGATCGAGCATGGCATGTGCCGAAGCGATTGGATCTCGCAAACATGCGTGAGGCGGCATCGGCCTTGATCGGCACACATGATTTCCGCTCGTTCACCGTCAAACGTGAGGGCGAACTGGGCAACTCGGTGCGCCGACTTCATCGCTGTGAAATCGTCGCGATCGATCATGAAATCACCATCATCCTCGAAGGCGAGGGATTTCTCTACAAGATGTGTCGCGCGATCGTCGGCACACTGGTGCAACTCGGCGAAGGGAAAATTTCTGTGAGCGAAATCAAAGCGATGCTGTCTCCTAACGAAAAACGCCCTTGCGGCATGATTGCTCCTGCGCAAGGGCTTACGTTGTGGGGTGTGATCTATGCTGATTCACACGAGCGGGATTGAGTTAGAATCCATGTTGCGCCAACCACTCTGCGGTGGCTGCGATGATTTGAGGATAGCTTGCTTCGCTGAACGAATGTCCCTCTCCCTCGATGCGGAGAAATTCTTTGGGCTGCGGTGCTGCGGCGAATGCTGCCTCGCTATCGGAAATAGGCACCACATCATCGGCACTGCCATGCACAAGCAACCACGGCACCATCATGGCCTCAGCAGCTGCGAGCGTTGACTCATGCTGATGAAGGTCATCGACGTAGGCTTGCGAGAGTGGGCACGTTTCTTCCTCCCACATGCAACCTTGATCTGGCACGACATCGCCAAACTCGCGTTGGCAAAAATCTCGCGTCATCACCATTCCAGCCAAGGTGACCAAGCAGGCAATCCGCTCATCGCGCACCGCCGTAAGCACACCGACGGCACCGCCCATGCTATGCCCGCAATACGCAATCTTGGTGTCTGCTGGCACAGCATCCAAGACGGATTGCAGGTCGGCAATTTCCTTGGTGATGGTGCAATCAGCGAAAGATCCTTCCGAATCACCATTGCCAGCATAACTGATGCGCAGGCAAGGCCAACCGCGCGCTGCAAGCCCCTCGGCCAAGACGACGAGCAGTGGTCGATCTTTGTTACCAGTGACGCCGTGACCAAGGATCACCAGCGTCTGATTTTTTTTACCTGGGTGAAAGCTGGCATCGATTCTTTCGCCTTGGGCGTTGCGGATTTCGGAAAATGAATTCATCGAAGTTGTTAGGAATATTTGTGAGAAATCTCAAGCACCACGACCAGGAAAGGTGAGCTCAGCGATGCCTGATTTATCAAGCTCGCCAAGGCCTTTACTGACCATCGTTTCGTATTGCGCTTGCGTAGCGCACGACAAGGGCACGGCCACTCCTGCTTGTGCGGCAAGGGTATTGGCGATGCCACTGTCCTTGGCTGCGTGAGAGGCGCTGAAGTAGCAATCGTGCTCACGCGCAATCATGTCATCGCCATCCGTGACTAACACACGCGAGTTGGCTCCGGTTTGTGAAAACACTTCCTTGAGCATGTTCAGATCGAGCCCGAGCGCCGCACCGAGGCCAAGGCCT
>Ga0208597_1001089_pt1 | contig 10627 bp, 8 predicted proteins | sample LakMenEpi05May12_FD_150673 | JGI IMG/M metagenome (GOLD analysis project Ga0208597, IMG submission 150673) | Freshwater microbial communities from Lake Mendota, WI - 05MAY2012 deep hole epilimnion (SPAdes) | ecosystem: Environmental > Aquatic > Freshwater > Lake > Epilimnion/Euphotic zone ...
CGTTTGAGCGGTACGACAATACCCGTTCCTTTTAATGTCGCATTCACGACAATCAAATTGTTGTTTAGCGTGAGTGCAGCGGTTGTAGCAGTTGCAGACGAAGTATGATAGATACCCGTTACCCCAAAGTTGGTTCCAGAGGATGTTCCTGTTATATAGATCGTATTGTTGTATAAATTGTAGTTTGTGTTTGTAATAGTAGATGGCACGGCTATTCCTCTGATGGCTTCTGCTTGATTGGCATTTGGAGATTTGAGGTCTCCAATCAAGTTATTGAATGCATTCACGGTAGTTCCGTTCGAAATATTTATTCCATTGACACCTGGAGTTATTGCTGAGGAAATAGCGCCTGATTGACTCAAGTCGTATATTTTGTTTTTGAAAATAGATATCGTGGTGCCTGAAGAGGCTTGTATTCCGTTGATAATAGGTGTAGTAGCACCGGATCCACTCAAGGTATTGATGATATTGGAATACACATTGGTGTTGGCTCCGCCATCAATTGTTATTCCCGCTACGGTAGAGGAAGCGCCTGTCGAAGAGTAGGTCTTGATCGTATTGTTGAAGATATTAGTCAAGACAGATGAATTGGAGCTATTAATCCCTGTTACGTTGCCGCCGGTTCCATTGGAAGTAAGGTTGGTGACTATATTGTTGTTCATATCCATAGAGCTAACTCCATTGCCTCCGCCACATAGGTTAATACCCGTTATGGCCGCTTGACCTGTGATTGTATTGACGGTATTATTTGCTAAAGTGGAATTGCCTCCACCACTAGAATAGTTTATCGCCGTAATAGTTCCACTGCCACCGGTCCAATTGCTAAAGGTGTTACCTGAAACAATCCTTCTAGGAAAGATGGTTGTACTTCCTTCCGTATTTAATATGCCGTTGACTATGGTTGGGCCAGTTACGGTGATATTTGAAAAATTATTGTTGGTATGATTGGTTATAGCACCTGTATTAGCTATTCCTGATGAATAAAGTCCGTTGACTGTTCCTCCAGCACCTCCTTTATTAAATGCGGTTACTATGGCATTATTGTTGATGTTGATGGTTCCAGTAGCACTTATAAACAAATAATTATGGGATATGAAATTAATGCTACCAGTGGTATTTACATTTAGATTGGTAAACGTATTGCCATCTATCGTTGATATGTTATTCGCAGTAGTACCTCCAGTGAACTTGATGTAGGTATTGGGTCCGCTACCCACCGCGCTATAAGTGATGCCTCGGATGTCATTGTTTTTGATATTGTGAGTCGTGGCAATGGTATTGGTCATAGAAATTCCTGTTAATGCTCCAGAGTTAGCTACGGCAAAGTTGACCAAATCAGTCGAAGCCGTTCCTAAGTAGTTGTTGTTAATGTTAATTTTAGAAGCTGCGCTGGCCATAGTCCCAGAGGAGTTGATGAATGTGTACGCTTGTGTCGCACCAGATGTAGCAAATCCTTTTATTGTATTATTTTGAATATTAATGTTAGCCCCAGTTCCTGTAGAGTTTATACCATAATTTGTTTGAGTACCGGAAACGGAAGTAGCCGTTCCATTTGAATTTGTTAAATTGGCTCCATTCAAATAGAGACCTGTTCTAATATTCGAAGCACTACTACTCCCAATGTAATTATTACTAACAAGATGTTTTCCAGTACCTGCTATTTCTATTCCAGTGAAGGCTGGACAAGTATTAGTTGCAGAAGTTCCTGACGCTTCAATACTTCCAATATAGTTATTCATAATAGTACAAGAGTCGGAGGTAGTGGCATAAATTCCTCTGATTCGACCACCAGAAGTTGATGTAGCTATATAAATTGACCCATTTCCTGATGTATCACCAATAATATTATCTTTAACTACAGCGTTATTTCCAGTTATTACAATAGGTGACATGATAGAAGTTCCGGAAGAAGAAAGTAATGCAAAATTTGAAAATTTATTTCCAACAATATTAGATGCTATTCCATTGCTCTTTGAGGAAGAAAATTCTATACAAGAAAGGGTAAATGATTTCATTGTGTCAGCGCTTGTTATTTTATATGAAGTTGGAAAGCTAGATAAGGTTGAAGAATTCCCATACAATGAATAAGTTCCTGTTCCACTTGAATTACTATAGCCAAATGTATTATAGCTGATTATGTTATTTTCACTATTTGCACCTGTTGAACCAAATATAATATAGTGGGTGCCGCTAATTATTCGTTTACTTGTTGTTTGATAAAATTTATTATTAGTTATCGTCCAATTTTGCGCACCTAAAGCGAGATAAATTGCAGCGGAACTTGTTTTAGAATAATAATCAAAAATGTTATTGTCTTTTATGGTATTCTCTGTGTTGTAACTACCTAAATTAGCAATACACACAGAAGGATAGTTCCCTCCAATTCCTCCAATATTGTTGTTAGAAATTAAATTATTATCACTTCCAATACTTCCTATATCAATAGAGAAAAAGATACATCCACCTGAAGATAATGATGCGCTATAGGCACTATAAATATTACAATTTTTAATGGTATTGTTTGACGCACCATTTATAAATACAATCGTTGAGGCTGAAGATAACGTATTATTAAACGTCAAACTATTTCCACCAGAATTGAGGCCATCGATAGTGACATTATCGGCACTGTAAAAATATATAAGTTGTCCTGTTACGGAACCACTCACCGTCCGAGCGCCACCACTGGGGCTAATATTGATACTGGTGTAGTTACAAGAGCCCGAGCCACTGGCATTGAGCGTAGCTGAAGCAGTTTCTGTAATATTAGCTGTGATTGAAATGGTAATGACTCCTTTGTGTGTACCACTATTTATAGCGGTAAATGCCGAGCTGAGTTTTGTATATGAAGTTGAAGCGGTTCCAAGTGTAGCGGATACCGATACCTGGGCTTGAAGACCCAAGAAATTTAAAATTAAAAAACTCAAAAGGCAGTATTTGTTTTTAACTGTTTTTCTAAAAATAGATGTAATGTCGTAAAATTTTATCATATTGATTTTATTTTTTTGTTAAAAAAAAGTGTCTTGAAAATCATTTGAACTGTCTAAAGCAATTTTCCCTTATTAATTACTTATGACAAAGTTAAATGATATTTTCAATTTTTTTATAGTAGCAAAGCAATAAAAAAAGGTAAAAATCCTACGTAGAAGGTATTTTTTGAATTAGCTAATTATTTGAATATCAATATATTAATATTTTAGTGTTTTGACTGATATCCGCCCCTATTATGTTTGTTGTTCGTTGATTTTCAGCGTGTTAAATATTGTTAACAAATGTGAAAAAGTCTTTAGAACCTTGGATTAAACATAAAACAGTCGGAAAACCCTCTTTCTCTAGGTGATGGAATGCGATATGAAATTGACATTTCAATGGTATTGGGTGTTGAATTCAACTTGTTTAGACTAAAACTATGATCATAAGAAATCATAAATCTCACTTTGCTCATTTCCACTCCAATGAGAGGCATTATTGACTCATAATTTAGCTTATTTATTCTATTCCAAATTCCTGCAAAAAGGATTATGTTTGGCAGTTCATCTCTTAATTGAAATCCTACATTGCTGCCTATTAGAAAGTTAGTAGCTCCCGCTTGGTAGCCTCCAAAAAAACCTGGCATTATTTTTAGCTCATCATTAAAGGCCCATTCTATTATCGAATACGCTTTGTAATATTTTGGAACTTTATTAGAAGAGTCATTTGTGGATTTAAAACTTTCTACGCCCCCTAATAATTGATGTCCCGAAATTCCAAAATCTATACGATTCATTTCGCTTTCTATATGATAATTTAATCCTATATTGAAATCGTAATATTTTGAAGAGTTAAATAATATAGGATTTGGTGTTGCAAAATTTAAGGATTCTGTGTTCAGCGAAGAACCATAGTACATGCCTTGTGCACCAAAAGATAAAATATGATTGTCCTCAAATTTTAGTCCGTACGCAAGCGAAAGCATAAAGCGGTTTGAATTAAAAACGCTATTGCCCGTTACGTCATTAATGGCTGATAATCCAATTCCAAATTGTTTATTCCCAATACTTAAATCTACCTATCCTTGTAATGTTTTAGTGAAAAAATCACTAGATATATTGCTTGAGCCGCTCCATTGTTGCCTGTAGATTGCTGAGCCACGCAAGAGCCCATCAAACTGGCCAGTAAGTGCGGGGTTTAGCTCGGTAGGTGCATTGTAAAATTGTGTAAAATGTATGTTGTTTTGAGCCAAAAGATTCATTTGTATGCATATAGCAAAGAAAAGTGTTATATAATTTTTTTTCATTTCTATTCTTTATTATCTAATCAAATTTATGGTTCCACTTATTACTTTTTTATTACCTGCTTTGTTGTATTCGCAGATATATAAGTACGCTCCAATGGGTTGGTTTTGATTGTTATATTTACCATCCCATTTTATATTGGAACTATTCCATCGGCAGGAACTATTTGAACGCTGCTATAACTCGAAGCGCCGCTTCCACTTTCATTTAAGACTGCAGAAGCCAATTCGCTCGTGTTGCCACTTATCGTGATCGTAATGGTTCCCCCGTGGGTACCTGCGTTTATGGCATCGAAGGCACCTTTGAGTGTTGAAAAGCTTCCTGTTGTAGTCCCAATACTAGCATTTATTGATACCTGAGCTTTTATATTTAATGTGTTAAAACATAAATATATGAACAAACCCCAAAAGCCTATTTTAAATTGTGGAAAGTATTTTTGCATATATCTATATTTTATCTTATTTATATAATTCTTTTAAATTTTTATATAAATGTATAAAAATCAAAAAGTTATTTATTATTTGCAAATTTATCAATTAAAAATCATGTATGAAAAAGATGTTTAATTAAAAAATCGTATTTATTCTGTAATTTAATTTTTATTAAGTATTTGCTAATCAATATTTAAGGGTTATTTATTAAAGTGAAAAATCATATCTATTATTGAAATTTATTAACTTTTTAATTGTTTTTAAAAAAAGTTAAAGTATTGAAAGGGTTTGCTTTTCGATAAGAATTTTCTTTTTCTACATGAGTGGATATTTTCTTATATCGAAAAAAAATACAGAAAACTCATTCAAAAAACCTTATTTTTGCCAATCGATGATAAATAAGTTTAGAAATTTTTGCATAATTGCACATATAGACCACGGAAAGAGTACCTTGGCAGATAGGTTATTGGATTTTACCAAAACCGTAACTGAAAGACAAAAACAAGCACAATTGCTTGATGATATGGATTTGGAGCGCGAACGTGGAATTACCATTAAGAGCCATGCCATTCAAATGGATTATATCTATAATGGCGAAATGTACAGTCTCAATTTGATTGATACGCCGGGTCACGTGGATTTTTCATATGAAGTTTCTAGAAGTATTGCTTCTTGCGAAGGGGCTTTGTTGCTGGTAGATGCTACACAAGGCATTCAGGCTCAGACGATTTCCAATTTGTATTTGGCGCTGGAAAATGATTTGAAAATTTTGCCTGTAGTCAATAAAATAGACATGGATGGCGCTATGATTGAGGAGGTAAAAGACCAAATTGTAGACCTAATAGGGTGTCCACGAGAAGATATTTTGGAAGCCAGTGGAAAATCGGGTATAGGCATAGAAGAAATCCTAAAAGCAGTAATAGAACGTGTACCTGCTCCAAAAGGCGATGCCAAAGCGCAGTTGCAAGCCATGATTTTTGATTCGGTATTCAATCCATTTAGAGGGGTTATAGCCTATTTTAGAATATTCAATGGCACGATGAAAAAAAATGATAAAATTCGTTTTATCAATACAGGAAAAGATTATAATGCCGATGAAATAGGGATTTTGAGATTGACTCCCGAAGAAAAAAATGAACTGGGCGCTGGCGATGTGGGGTATATCATTACGGGCATCAAACAGGCCAAAGAAATTAAAGTAGGGGATACTATTACACTTGCTAGCAATCCTGCTACGGAGGGTGTAAAAGGATTTGAAGATGTGAAACCCATGGTATTTGCAGGGATTTATCCTATAGATACCGATGATTTTGAGGACTTGAGAGATAGTTTGGATAAATTACAATTAAATGACGCTTCTTTGGTTTTTGAGCCAGAGACTTCTATTGCCTTGGGATTTGGATTTCGTTGTGGATTTTTGGGGCTTCTGCATTTGGAAATTATCAGTGAGCGCCTTGAACGAGAATTTGACCAAAATATTATTGTTACTGTTCCACAAGTAAGCTATAATTGTTATTTATCAAGAGACAAAGATGCTCAAATTTATTTACACAATCCTTCGGAATTGCCCGATGTGACTACGATTGATAGAATAGAAGAGCCTTGGATTCGTTCGCAAATAATCACAAACCCTGAGTATATTGGTAGTTTGATGAATTTGTGTATGGAAAAAAGAGGTCTTTTGAAAAATCAAGTCTATTTGACGCCTTCAAGAGTGGAGCTACAATTTGAGTTGCCTTTGGCCGAAATTGTATTTGATTTTTATGATAAATTGAAGTCCATTTCCAAAGGATATGCTTCTTTTGATTATGCCATTATAGGTTATAGAGCAGGGGATTTGGTTAAATTAGATATTAAATTGAACGGTGAGAATGTAGATGCATTTTCATCCATGATTCATAGGGATAAAGCGTATGATTTTGGACGTAGATTGTGCGAGAAGTTGAAAGATTTGATTCCAAAACAACAGTTTGTAATCGCTATTCAAGCGGCTATTGGTATGAAGGTTATCGCTAGAGAAACCATTTCGGCCATGCGAAAAGATGTAACCGCCAAATGTTATGGAGGGGATATTTCGCGTAAACGAAAATTATTGGAAAAACAGAAAAAAGGAAAGAAAAAAATGCGACAATTTGGTAAGGTAGAAGTGCCGCAAGAAGCCTTTTTAGCAGTATTGAAATTAAACGATTAAAAAATATATATTATGTCTGACATGAATAGTGTTATAGAACAAGCAAAAGTAAAATTTGGAAAAGCCATAGAGCATTTGGAAAATGAACTATTGAAAGTACGAGCAGGAAAAGCCAATCCGGCTATGTTGAATGGCGTCATGGTAGATGCTTATGGAACTATGGGCCCTTTATCGGCTGTATGTAGTATTACGGTTCAGGATAGTAGAATGCTTGTGTTACAGCCTTGGGATAAAACTCAGATTGGACCTATAGAAAAAGCTATTATGCAAGCCAATATTGGTTTAACACCACAAAATGATGGGCAAGTAATTCGTATTGCGGTACCACCATTGACCGAAGAGAGAAGGAGAGATCTAGTAAAACAAGCTAAAGGGGAAATTGAAAAGTCCAAAGTTTCTATTAGAAATATTCGTAGAGATAACAATGAAGAATTGAAAAAATTGAAAAAAGATGGTGTGTCTGAAGATATGATTAAAGGAGGTGAGGACAAAGTCCAAAAAATGACCGACGAGCATATATCCAAAGCTGATAAAATGCTAGAGGCAAAAGAAAAAGAAATCATGGCAGTATAGATTATTGCTTCAATTAATTATTAAAATATTTTTTAAAATTCAATAAATGAAAAACATCCAATCCATTTTAATCGCGGTATTGACCGTAGCAGTAGCCGTATTATTCTTTTTGCAATTCAAAGGATCGGGAAATGGTCCAAAAGTAAATTTATCTGGAAACCCTAGCGCAATGGCTGCTGGAGAGTTTGGGAAAATTGCTTTTATCAATACAGATACTTTTTTTGCAAATTATACAAAGTATAAAACGCTTGAAAAAGAAATAGAAGCCCAACAAAAAGGTGCTCAGTCTTCTTTACAAGGAAGAATGAAAGCATTGGAGACAGAGTATATGCAATTGGTTCAACAAGCACAAGCAGGTCAAATCAATCCACAACAAGCTCAGGCTAAAGAACAAGCTTTGGTAAAGAGAAAACAAGCCCTTGAAGCTGAAAGTCAAACGATGATGAAATCAGTATCGGATAAAGGTGCTAAAGCTAGCGAAGAATTACACAAAACATTGCAAGAGTATTTTGATGAAAATAAAGGAAAATACAATTGTAATTATGTAATGGGATACCAAAAAGAAGGTATTGTGTATTATGTTGATCCAAAATTGGATATTACAAAACAAGTATTGGAAGATTTGAACAAATAATTCTAATTCGTTATCGATAAAAGATGTATAATCTACTCTCCAAAAATATATTATTATCATTTTTTGTCGCTTTGATTATTGCTATATGTGTTGGCATTCAGTTGTTTGGAATAGCTGATAGTCAGATTATTCTTTATTCAAAAGTGCCCTTATTAAATTTTTTGGTTAAAGAATGGGGGATTACAGCTTTTAAGTTTAAGTTGTTTTTTTATATTTTTAATCTAATTATTGCATTTTATCTGGCTTATTTACTGGCCGATGTGAAAATTTCAAATATTTTCAATTTTGTGCCTTCCATTATTTATTTAATTCATGTTAGTTTAGGATTAAAAATACAGCTAAATGTAGAAATTCTTATACAACTCATTTTTCTTGGGCTAGCTACGCATTTTATTTCTCTTTTATTAAAAGAAAAAAAATCGGTCGATTATTTTTTTGCGAGTGGATTTGTGATTGGATTTTTGGTCGTTTTGCAATATTCATATTTTGTATATTTTATTTTTTACTTAATTATTATTTATCGTTTTCAAACGAGTGGCATCAAAGATCTACTTGCTTTTATGATAGGTGTTGCCACCATGCTTTTTATATTATTTTGCTACCTTTATGTTGGAGATAAATTGAGTTATGTTTCCAGTAATTTTTTAATGGATTTGGGGGTAGTTAAAATTAAAAATAGTTGGTGGTCCTTTGTGTTTTGCGCTATAGTAGTCATAGAATGGCTTGCTTTTTCGCCCAAAGTGAATGTACTAAATGTTTCAAATCGAAAATTTTATTTTTTCTTTTTAATTATGTTTTTTTCTACCATAATTATTTCTGTATTGCGATTTTTTGAAGGAGAAAATGATTTTCTCAATCTTTCTTATTTTGGAGGAGTCTATTTATCTTCACTAGTTATAACTAACAAATCCAAAAAAATAAATAATATAATACTTATTCTAATCCTATTGGGTTTTTTAATTAATTTTGCAATATCATAAATTACAAAAAATGCTTACAAAAGAACAAATTGCGCAGCGAATAGCAAAAGAATTGAGAGATGGAATGTATGTAAATTTAGGAATAGGAATTCCTACATTAGTAGCTAATTATATCCCTCAAGATATAGAAGTGGTTTTTCAAAGTGAAAATGGCTTGTTAGGAATGGGCCCTTTTCCTTTTGAAGGAGAAGAAGATGCCGATTTGATCAATGCTGGAAAGCAGACAATAACTACTTTGCCAGGCTCTTCTATATTTGATAGTGCTACTAGTTTTGGTATGATTCGTTCTCAGAAAGTAGATTTAACAGTTTTGGGAGCTATGGAAGTGTCTGAAACGGGTGATATAGCCAATTGGAAAATTCCTGGAAAAATGGTGAAAGGTATGGGGGGTGCTATGGATCTTGTAGCTAGTGCCAAAAATATCATTGTAGCTATGCAACATTGTAGCAAAGATGGAAAATCTAAGTTGTTAACTCAATGTTCACTTCCATTGACGGGTATTCGTTGTGTACGAAAAGTTGTATCGGATTTAGCTGTTTTGGAAATTACAGAAGCTGGATTTGTCTTATTGGAAAGAGCCCCCGGAGTAAGTGTTGATTTTATCAAACAAAGTACAGAAGGACGATTGACAGTTCATGGTGAAATTCCCGAGATTCAATTTTGAAAAAATATAATTTTGGCATAGTTTTTGATTAAGACATTGTAATTTATAAAAAATTACAATATAGAAAAATCATGAAATTAGCCACTAATAGCTTTAAATTATTACTTCTTCTTAGTTTAATTGGATGTTCAAGCTTATTTGCTCAAGTTAAAATAGGGAATAATCCAAAAGTAATGTTGCCAGGCGCATTATTGGAGTTAGAACACAATTCAAAGGCTTTGGTTATTACTAGAGTTACAACAGCTCAAATGAACGCAATTCAAGCGAATGAAGGAATGTTGGTCTACAATACTTCTGATAGTTGTATATATCAGAGAACTTCTACTACATGGAAAAGTCTATGCTCTTCAAATATTTCTCCTCAAAGTTTGACAAATGGTAGAGGTATCATCGTTATGGATGGTACAGGCGCAGTTTTGAAAGCTACTAGTTTGAGAATTGATAGTAGTGAAATAGCTAAAATGCTTGGTGAATCACCAATGATTGATTCTTTGGCAAAAGTTATTGGAAGAGCGCCAATCAAAGATAATATTATTCAAATTGTAAAAGATTCTATTTCTACTATTATTAAAAATAATAATATCTCCGGAAACGATGCAGTTGGAAGTGATATGATAAAAATTACAGGTGGTACAGGTGCTGTTTTGAAATCAATGACTATTTCGGTTGACAGTACAAAAATGTTGTCTTTTATTTCTAATAATATTAATAAATCACCGTTGAAAGATTCTTTGAGTACTTCAATTACAAATATTATAAACAATAATGGTCTGACGGGAAAAAATATGACAAGTGGTAGTTTGGTAAATCTTACCGGAACACCAACAGGTTCTTTGCTAAAAGATGTAAATATTGACATCAATACTACAAAATTAAAAGA
>Ga0208597_1001090_pt1 | contig 10625 bp, 6 predicted proteins | sample LakMenEpi05May12_FD_150673 | JGI IMG/M metagenome (GOLD analysis project Ga0208597, IMG submission 150673) | Freshwater microbial communities from Lake Mendota, WI - 05MAY2012 deep hole epilimnion (SPAdes) | ecosystem: Environmental > Aquatic > Freshwater > Lake > Epilimnion/Euphotic zone ...
ATAATTCATAGCATTTAGTAATTTTAAGGGTATGGAAAGAATTTACTTTGATAATGCTGCAACTACGCCCATCGACGCAGAGGTGTTGGAAGCAATGCTGCCTTTTTTTAAGGAACAATTTGGAAACCCCTCTTCCATATACAGTTATGGACGTGAAACACGCATGGCCATTGAAAAAGCTAGAAAATCAATCGCCGCTTTATTAGGCGCAAAGCCTGCAGAAATATTTTTTACCAGTGGTGGCACTGAAAGTACTAATACCGTTTTACATGCGGCGGTCACCGATTTGGGTTGTAAACATATCATCAGCTCTCCTATCGAGCATCATGCGACACTTCATACGGTTACCTATTTAGCCAAAGCGCATCAGATAAAATTATCCTATGTAAATATCCTTCCGAATGGACATATAGATGTTAATCAATTGGAGGAGTTATTAAACAATAGTACCGAAAAAACGATTGTTACTATCATGCATGCTAATAATGAAATTGGTAATTGTATTAGCTTAAATGAAGTGGGTGCACTTTGTAAAAAACACAACGCCTACTTTCACAGTGATACAGTACAAACTGTTGGTCATTTTAATTTTGATTTGAAAAATATACCAGTTGACTTCATTACTGCTGCAGGGCATAAATTTCATGGCCCAAAAGGCACAGGTATTTTATACATTAATGAAAATATTAAAATTAACCCGTTTTTGCACGGCGGGGCGCAAGAAAGAAACATGCGTGCAGGTACGGAAAATGTATATGGCATTGTTGGTTTTGCAAAGGCATTAGAATTGTCATCCCAAAACCACGATAAAGACAAGGAATATATCTCAGGATTAAAAAAATACATGTACGATTCCTTAGTTGAAAATATTCCAACGGTTAGCTTTAATGGGGACCCATTTGGCGAAAGCCTATACACTTTGCTTAGTGTCAACTTTCCTAAGAATCAAAAAACAGAAATGCTCCTTTTTAATTTAGACATACAACATATTTGCGCTAGTGGTGGAAGTGCTTGCTCAAGTGGCGCGCAACAAGGCTCTCACGTCATTGCGGCACTTAATAAACCATCTGATATCGTTACCGTTCGCTTTTCATTTTCTAAATACAATACGACCCAAGAAATTGATACGGTTGTAGCAACTTTGACCACTTTATTGTAATTCGAATGATCGCCTAACTAATAAGCCCTCTTTTACCAAAGGTAAAAGAGGGCTTATATTATAAGATGACTGCTATTTATTTTTTAGCAATGGTGAAATCCTTTTCCATTTTATTAACCGCTTCTATTAATTGGCCGCAGGTTAATATATCCTGTACAAATGCCATTTGTTTATTGCCTAAACTATTAGGTTTGTCTTGATATGCATTTTCAGCATTAACAAAAAACTGATCATCGCTCATTGCTTCTCCCAATGATTTATAATAAGCGACCCCTTGTTTTAAATCCTTTAACAAAGAAACGCTCACCTTTTTTGCTAAATTAAATTCTCCTGAAGCATAGCATGCTTGTAGGAACAAATAAGAAAAATAATTATGTTGGTTGCCTCTATTGGAGGTCATTCCATAAGGAAAATTCTTTTCATTGGTTTCTGCATCAAATTTTCTAAGCAATTGCTGTGCACTATCCCGCTTGCCTTCAATAGCTAATGCTTGTGCCACTTGTGAGAAAGCCAATCGCATTGAATTCAAGTGACGTCTATTTTCTTCGTCAAAATAAACATTTGGATTTTTTGCATTACCAAATGAAAACTTAGTCATCATATTTTTATACGCTACATCTGCATCAATCGTTTGATTCATTACTGGAACCAACTGATAGGACATTCCCGTTTGACGCACATACTTATCCAACCCTAATTCTTTTAATTCCTGTGTAGAAGTAAAGCAAATTGGTCGCTTAAAATCACTCGTTGCGATAATTGCATACATCGCTAATTCATTTTTCAATAAATATTGACGATTTGGATTAAAATCAATCAGCAATTCATCAACCATGGCATCGGTTGCCTTTGCAATACCTGATGCCAAAGCATTTGCCTTATTTACAGGTACTTTAAACTTATGTGTTGGAAAAATATTAACAGGGCCATCAGTAGTGGATGCCATATACTTACCAGTAGGATCCCCTACCACATATCTAAGTACCGAATCTAAATTATGGTACCTTGTTTCACCATATTCTGGCAAAGCATTATAATAGGCCACATTTAATTTATTACCTGAAACTTGTTCTTCAGAAAATATAACATCAAACTTATTACTTTCATTTACTTTATACCTAAGCTCCCTCATGTACCAATCGGAGCCTAATAAACTATTCACCACCACACGCACATCGGGGCGTATTCCTTCCACCTCCTGCGCATACCATAAAGGGTAAGTATCATTGTCGCCAAAGGAAAATAAAATCGCATTAGGAGGACAACTTTCTAAATAGTTACGTGCCAAATCACGCGGCAATAATTTTTGACTACGATCATGGTCATCCCACTCTTGCTGTGCCATTAAAACAGGTACCGCTAATAAACAAACTACTGTAGCAATCACGCTCGCTGTTTTTTGATTTACCACTTTGGTTAACCATTGTATTACTTGCAAAACGCCCAACCCAATCCATATGGCAAAAACATAAAACGAACCAACATACGCATAGTCCCTTTCACGCGGTTGCAAACTCACTTGATTTAAGTAGAGTACGATTGCTAATCCCGTAAAGAAGAACAACAACCCTGTAACAATAAAATCTTTTTTATTTTGTTGGTATTGAAATAAAAATCCAAACAATCCTAAAAAGAAAGGCAACATAAACAAGCTATTGTGTGCCTTATTATTATTTTTAATGGTATCTGGCAATTTGGACTGATCTCCAAAAAAGAAATTATCAATAAAGGAAATACCCGTACTGAAATTACCATCCCTCACATTACCAAAACCTTGTAAATCATTTTGCTTACCTGCAAAATTCCATAGGAAATAACGCAGATACATAAAGCCAAATTGGTAATTGGTAAAGTATTTAATATTATCTCTTAAAGTAGGTGCTTCACCATCTACTACTCCTGCAAACGCTTTATAGCTATCCATTTGACCACGATCATTTTCGCCATCCCACATTCTTGGAAATAAATGCGATGATGGTGCGGAAGACCAATCACGCTTATAACTTTTACCAGCCAATTCATAATTCGTAGGCGCTTTCACATACTGATCACCGCTTTCTACATTATCCACCTTGTCCACATAGTCTGGTCCAAATAATATTGGCCAATCGCCATATTGCTCTCTTCCTAAATAGCCAACCAAGGTAACAGGATTATCTACATTATACATATCCACGGAAGGATCTGCATTTGAACGAATCATAGTAGTTATATAAGTAGTATAACCCAATAACATAAATATCATTGACCACACCCCTAATTTTAAAAAGTATAGGCCTTTTTTATTGGCATAATGAATAGCGTAAGCCAATATAGCCGCCAACAAAACAAAGAAGAAAATAAAACCACTAAAAAACGGTAATCCCATGGAGTTAACAAAATTCACGTCAAATGCCCCTGCCCATTTAACCGTAAATTGGATAAGCACCACTTGAATGAACCCTGTGATGATCACTCCTACTAAAAATGCAAATAAACCACCCTTCCATGTAGGTTTATATTGTCTAAAATAATACACCATCACAATCGCCGGGATCGTTAATATATTTAATAAATGCACCCCAATGGATAAACCCATCATGTAAAAAATAAAGATGATCCATTTATCTGCACCAGGTTGATCTGCTTTATGTTCCCACTTTAATATCGCCCAAAATACCAATGCAGTGAAAAATGAACTTAATGCATACACTTCCCCTTCCACAGCACTATACCAGAATGAATCGCTAAATGTATAAGCCAATGCACCTACGATACCTGCACCCATAATAGCTAAAATTTGATAGCCTACTGGCTCAGTACCTGTTTGCTTAACCACGATGCGTTTTGCAAAATGGGTAATGGTCCAAAACAAAAATAAAATGGTAAACCCACTTGCCAATGCACTCATGGTATTCACCGCCTTTGCTGCGGTTAATGGATTGTCACCAAACAAAATAATAAATATTCTGCCTAACAATACAAACATCGGGGCCCCCGGCGGATGTGGAATTTGTAATTTAAACGCACTACTGATAAACTCCCCACAATCCCAAAAACTGCTTGCAGCTTCAGAGGTCATGATGTAAACTGTACATGCAATTAAAGTAACCAACCAGCCCGTCCAATTATTAATTTTTTTGAAGTCCATTTTTGACCATTTTAGTAGTTGCAAACTTAATTGAATCTAGCCAAAATGGGAAATTAATACCCGGTTTAAGTAATTTTTAAGATTTTAAGGTTCCCCCAAGGTTTTTTACCTTTGTGGCCCATGAGCAAACAACAAACGGTCGCATTTCACACTTTAGGCTGCAAATTGAATTTTTCAGAAACCTCCACCTTGTCCCGACAATTGGAACAAAATGGTTTTGAAAAGAAGGATTTTGCGGAGAAAGCAGATGTGTATGTTATTAATACTTGCTCAGTTACGGAAAACGCAGATAAGGAATGTCGCCAATTGGTGCGTCGTATCCAACGTAGATCCCCAGAAAGCTTTGTGGTCATCACTGGCTGCTATGCACAATTAAAACCACAGGAAATAGCTTCCATACCGGGGGTTGATTTAGTATTGGGTGCTGCAGAAAAATTTAACTTAATTAAACATCTTGCAAATTTAACCAAGGGCGATGCTGCAAAAATTTGCAGCTGCGAAATTGATGATGTTTCAGACTTTCATAGTTCTTTTTCAGTAAATGATCGGACGCGTACCTTTTTAAAAGTACAGGACGGTTGTGATTATAGTTGCACCTTTTGTACCATCCCACTAGCCCGTGGGAAAAGCCGAAGTAATAATATTGAAAATGTAGTGCAACAAGCAAATGAATTAGCAAGCAATAATGTAAAAGAAATTGTTTTAACGGGTATTAATTTGGGTGACTTCGGAAAAGGTCAAACCGGCGGTAAAAAACACGATGAAAGTTTTTTTGATTTAGTAAAAGCGCTGGACCAAGAAACCAATATTCCGAGATACCGTATTTCCTCTATTGAACCCAATTTAATCACAAATGAAATAATAGATTGGGTGGCAAATAGCGATCAGTTCATGCCGCATTTTCACATTCCTTTACAAAGTGGATCAGATGCTGTTTTAAAATTAATGCAACGCAGGTACACCCGAGATTTATATCTAGAGCGCGTACAACATATCAAAAAAATAATGCCGCATGCATGCATTGGCGTTGATGTAATTGTTGGGTCACCGGGGGAAACAGAAGATTATTTTAAAGAAAGCTTGGATTTTATTCATGCACTTGATATTTCCTACTTGCATGTATTCACTTACTCCGAACGTGCAGCTACTAAAGCTTTGACTATTAAGCCGGTCGTCCCTATTCCAATTAGACAGGCGCGCAATAAAATTTTAAGAAATTTATCCTACCAAAAATTACAATATTTTACTGCACAGCATTTGGGGGAAACTAGAAAGGTTTTATTTGAGTCACCAAAAGCAACCAAAGAAGATCCAACCCAATTAATGTTAGAAGGATATACTGATAATTATATTCGTATTGAAACTCCTTACCGCGAAGAATGGAGCAATCAGTTGGTGGATTGGACCTTGAGTTAAAGCTGACGAACAATACCTGAATTACAATTTTATTAAATTAGTAATTTTTATACAACTGATATTTCAGCCAATTTAAATTCTACCATCATCATCATATTGATGCTTTGTAATTGCACAAACACTGTTTTTTTACCCGACCTAATCACTTCCCCTTTTTGTCCCATAAACAAGCCCTGATTAATAGAAACTTTGGTTTGCGCTGGTAAATTAGTCATGTTCACCACTTGAATAGATGCATTCGCTAATCCTAAATACTTTCGGATAGTTTCAATTTCATTGTCCCTAATAATGGCAGGCTTTTTTTCAAAATATAAAAAATTCACCACGCCAATGGTGCCCAATACTTTACTGTGCTCTTCCTTATCTATTTTTACAAAAACATAAGATCTAAATAAAGGCTCTTCAATGATTTTTTTTCGATCCGACCACTGCCTCTCTTTTTTTTGAACAGGGCACCAGCTTTCTATACTCGCTTTCAACAACAAACCTTCCACCTTTTTCTCCCACTTTGACTTAGTATAAATAACATGCCATCTTTTCACTTTATCCAATGCTTCCACTTTCATAGTTCACTTTTAAATTAATTCGTTTTTTTCGCTACCCAGTTTTGTGCAAAAAATTCACCTAACAATTTACTTGCTTCATTAATCTGAGCATCCTTTGCAATTACCTTAAGCCAAGCTTGGTAACGATCCTGCTTCGTTTTGTCTGGATTATTGTAAAACTTATTATAATCCGCTTTTAGGGCAGTTACCTGCATGCTATCTTTCAATTTTAATCGATTGTCATTTTGGATCATAGTGCTTTGTAATTGCTTACGGAAAGCAATATACTTATCCAATTTTAAATGCACTGGGCGATCCATCTGAGTGGAAACCCATGCAAGTGTCTTTTTGAATGCAATCATGGAAGTGTCATTTGCAATTTTGTCATTGGCTTTTGCTGCAATTGCCGCAATAGCGGAATTATTTGGCCAAACTTGAAATTTAGCACGCTCCATTTCATCCCAAGGCAAGGAAGATTCATTGTCTTTTTCACGATACTTTAAAAACTCGTATTCATCAGGCAATATCACATCCGGTACTACCCCTTTGCGTTGAGTAGAACTACCAGTCACTCTGTAAAATTTTTGGAAGGTCAATTTTACTGCACCATATTCTGTCTGAATACCCAAATCATCTAAAGGTTTTCCAAAAGGAACATTTCTTTGTACAGTGCCCTTCCCATAAGTGGAAGTGCTTCCCATAACAATTCCTCGCTTATAATCTTGTATCGCACCTGCAAAAATTTCACTTGCTGATGCACTAAATTCATTCACCATCACCACCAATGGGCCGTTATAAATGGTACCCGGCACTTCGTCCGCTAAGATTTGCGACCTACCTTCCTTATTTCTGATTTGAACCATTGGTCCTTGATCAATAAATAAACCTGCCATTTGAACTACTTCATATAATGACCCACCACCATTGTATCTAACATCAATGGCGATCCCTTTTACTTTCTCCAGCTTCAATTTTTCAATTTCTTTCGCAACATCTCTTGCACATCTTGCGCCATCTTCGCGTTCAAAGTCAGCATAAAAATCAGGCAATAAAATGTACCCATATTTATCAGCACCTTTTTGAATGATGGCACTACGTGCGAAACCCTCATCTAATACAATTTTTTCACGCTTCAAGGCAACTATCTTATAAGATCCATCAGGCTTGCGGATGGTTAATCGAACTTCTGTACCTAAATTTCCCCTGATTAATTTTACTGCATCTGTCGTTTCATATCCAGTTACATCTACTGGCTCCTCTGCTCCCTGCGCTACCTTAACGATTACATCGTTCATCACCAGCTGTCCTGACTTCCAAGCTGCACCCCCCGGCTGAATACTTGCAATTTTAATACCATTGTCATCCTGGGTTAATTGTGCACCAATGCCATAAAAAGTACCACTCATTTGTTCTGTAAATGAGCGCTTTTCAACAGGCGCCATATAGTCGGTATGCGGATCCATTAAACCAGTAATGGTATTTAAAAAAAGTTCGAATCTTTTTTCTTTGTCAAATGTTTTTTCTAAACGTTCAAATCTTTTTAAATATTCTTTCTTTACAGAAGCTCGTGCTTCTCTTTCCAAAGTTGAGTCGGCCTTAATAACAAATTTTTCTTTTGTTTTATTTTTCTCACGCTCCTCTGTTAAATTAACAAATCTATCTAATGCTTTATACTTTAATATTTGATACCAATAAGTATATCTTTCATTTTCATTTGCTGGCGCTAATTTCACATCAACATCCAATAAAACAGAATCATCAATGTTAAAATCAAAAGGCGATTGTACCACTTTTTCAAAAATTTTACGTGCTTCCACTAATCGCTTTTCATAAATCAAACTTGATGCTGGTTCGAATAAAATAGGCTCCCCATGAATTTCATCATCTAATTTTGTTTCATACACACGAAGTGCATTAATATCCGATTGTAAGAAAATATTTTTCTCCGGATCCAATGCTTTTAAATATTCCTTGAAAACATCTTTAGAAAAATCATCGTCAATTTTACGCGGACTATAATGCTCCGTTTCTAACAAATACCCGATGGTAGATAGTAATTTGCGATGACGAATTTCAGGCGACTCCCCGTTTTGTTTTTCAGTTGTTTTAAACGCAAACAAAACTGCGCCAATAATAATTACTGTTGTGAATACCTTCCACTTATTTTGCTTTATGTATGTCATAATGTTTCGCATCTATATTTTCAAAAATAGCGTAAAATGAGTTTGAAAGTGTTTAATTTGGGTAAAGGGTGCGTTTTTATGATAAAATTATAAAAACACGAAAACTAATTTTATTCGTCCTTAAAATTACCTTATTTTTGCCCCCCCAAATGGAGGGCGTAGCTCAGTAGGTTAGAGCGACAGTTTGTGGCACTGTAGGCCGTGGGTTCGAGACCCATCGTTCTCCCCCTTTTTAATCCTATTCTTACCAAACAACTTGTTAAGAATAGGATTTCTTTTAAAAATAGCCTTTATGGAAATATTTTTGATCCCCATTCTGACTGGCTTATTTGGCTGGATGCTCATTTGGTTATTGGCAAAAAGCCTTTTTTTCCCAACAAAAGCAATACAAATTGGTGGTTTTTCATGGGAATCCAATTTATCTCGCATCATTAATCAATTCCCGATTGAACTACTTATTCCCAAAGAAGCGGATCAGGAAGCTAGTTTTAAAGCAATGCAGCCTTTAATGGAGGAAAAACTAGATTTCTTCTTTAATCATACCATTAAGGACAAGTTACCCATGATGTCCATGTTTATTGGCGATAAAACGGTAGCCCAACTTAAATCGGTTTTTTTAGAAGAATTAGCCACCATATTCCCACAAATTGTTGGGCAATTTGCCCAAAACACTAAAATGAATATTTCAAAATCATTTCCCACAAAATTGTCGGACAGCATTGCCCCCATCGTCATGAAGGCGATAAAACCAATACAATGGGCTGCTTTTATCCTAGGACTATTTTGGGGAGGCCTAATGGTATTCTTTTTACATTCATTTTAAACAAATTCCTTTTTTAACTGTATTAATTAATTGCCGTTCATAATATCTGAATACCACCCTTAGATATTATGCCTGATATTTGCAAAATCAAATAAACTAAAAGGCCCAATACACATCCTATACGTATGAAACAAAAAATTATAATTGCATTTCTTTTCATTTTTACCCATTTAGTGAGCTTCGCACAAAGGCCAACCGATTTGGCGCCAAAAGCAGCTGCAGGAAATATGAACATGGGTAGATATTATGGAAAAATAGTGGATGCAAATAAAAAAGGTATTGACGGCGCAACGCTTCAAATTAAAGGAACCAAGTATGACCCAGTCACCAAAAAAACAAGTGAAACTATTTTAGGTACCCAATTGAGCGCCTCCAATGGTGATTTTAGTTTTGAAAATTTACCTGTAATGGGAAATTTAAAATTAGTTATCTCCGCTATAGGTTATAAAAAAATAGAAAATACTTTAAGCTTTAATATTAAAATGGGTGGTGGACAAAGTATGCAGCAAATGATGGCGATGGTGGATAAGGATTTAGGTAATATTAAATTGGAAGAAGATCCAACCGATTTGAAAAGTGTCACTGTAACCAGCACCGCTCGCCCCCAATTTGAAATGGGCATTGATCGTAAAATATTTAATGTAGATAAAAATATTGTCAGCAGTGGTCAAACCGCAGTAGAGGTAATGAAAAGTATTCCCAACTTAAATGTAGACATTGACGGTAATGTTACTTTAAGAAATGCTACGCCTACTTTATTGATTGACAATCGACCTACCACTTTAACCATGGATCAAATTCCAGCGGATATTATTGATAAAGTTGAAATTATCACCAACCCTTCTGCAAAATATGATGCTTCCGGTGGTAATGCAGGTATATTAAACATTGTATTAAAAAAGAATCGTAAAAATGGATACAATGGTGGCATAAGAACAGGAATTGATATGCGTGGAAAATTTAGTGGTGGTGGTGACTTAAACATCAGAGACAGTAAATTGAATTTTTCATTAAGTGCAAATTCTTTTGGTCGCAAATCCGTAAGTAATTCAACCAATAACCGACAAATTTTAGGGACCAACCTGCCCACTTTTGCAAATACCATCAACGATGGTAAAAGCAATGGCTCCTTTAACACTTATCGTGGCGGATTAGACTACTTACCCGATAACAGAAATACTTTCTCCTTATATGGAACCATAAGTCAGGGTGGCTCCTTGTCCAGTGGGGATCAAGTCATTGACTCCTTAATAGGGAATTTGAAAAAAAGTTATACACTCACCAATAGTTCCGATTTTAATTATTTAAATAAAGGTGCACAAATAAGTTTTAAACATTTATTTGCAGAAAGAGGACATGAAATTACTGC
>Ga0208597_1001092_pt1 | contig 10613 bp, 10 predicted proteins | sample LakMenEpi05May12_FD_150673 | JGI IMG/M metagenome (GOLD analysis project Ga0208597, IMG submission 150673) | Freshwater microbial communities from Lake Mendota, WI - 05MAY2012 deep hole epilimnion (SPAdes) | ecosystem: Environmental > Aquatic > Freshwater > Lake > Epilimnion/Euphotic zone ...
GACGCAATGACAGACTATTTTAATACAGCATACTATGTTGACGTTAATATTGGTAAATGGAATAAATCTTACATTTTGGAGAAATAAATTATGGTTAAAATTAAAATGAAACCAATCAAGGGTTTTAAAGACTATCATATCACAGAAACCGGAGAACTGTATTCTACTAAGCGAGGAGCACCTACCAAGCTTAAGCCGAATGTCTTTCAGGGATATGAACGGGTTAAACTGTCATCAGTTGAGGGTGGTATTCATAATACTACTATTCATCGGCTAGTGGCAGAAACATATTTGAGAAAGCCTAAAAATAAAAATATTGTCAATCATATTGATGGTGTTAAGAACAACAACAATGTCTCTAATTTAGAATGGACTGACCATCGTGGCAATATGAAGCACTATGGTGAGAAACTAGAAAAGGGATATCGTGCTAAACGAGGCAAGGTTAAACAGGACCTTGAAAAAGCCAAGCAAACTATTCTGAATTTGGCTTATGACTTGTATTCTAAAACACAAACTCCTGAGGAGTTTGTAAAGTTGTATGGTGCTACCCACAACTTGTAAAATAATGGGTAACACAATGGTTGACAATAAATGGCTATTGTGTTATCATTATAACAGTGCTGAGTGATATCAGTACATTTTTAACTTAGCTTTTAATTAAAGGAAACATATGGCTAATTCTAATCAAACTTTCAAAGTCGCTGGTATTACTATTCACAATGGTAACGCTAAAGTTCGTTTCACCGATGACATGGTCCGTCGTATCAAGCAATTCACTAAAGGTGGTGCTAGTCGTGTGGAATTTGTTGAACTACCTTCAGAAATGACAAAAGTAGAAGCATTAAAATATCTTGCTACTCTATCTGAGTTTGCTAGTGCAAGTGATCAGGCAACTATTGCTGATACACTTGAAGATAAAACTAAAGAAGCAAGTAAAGGTGAAGTTAAAGTAAAAGCTTCTAAAACAAAGCCTAGTATTGATGTTATCAAAGCACGTGCTAAAAAAGCAAAAGTGTCCGCAGAAGATATTCTTGCGGCAGTTGAAGACGCTCCACTCTAATTAATAGGGCTTCGGCCCTTATACTATGAACTTAAATCTATCTACATTCCGTCGCTCGTTTAACCCTCGTAGAGAATTTAATCCTGCAGATAGAAAAGATTTGCTAGAATTTAAATTCTTTAAGAAACATGGTAAATGGAAAACAGGGTGTCCTTTCTTTTTAGAGGATCCGTTTGTTGAGATTCCAGCAATGTGTGAAAGTAAATTCACAAACTATATGCTAGAGAAGATGAAATAAAAAAGCCCCTATTGGGGCTTTTTTAATTATAAATCACCTGTGTTTGTTGAAGGGAAGGCTCTGGTAATGCCAGAAGTGCCAGCCCAAATGATACGTACTGCACCTCCTCCGTCTGTTCCAAAAGAAGAGCCAACACCACCACCGCCATAATTGCCACCAACTAGAAGGCTAGCACCAATAGTTCCATTACTGCCGGGATTACCATTTACTCCGGGAGCACCACCAGTACCACTTGAGGCTTCTCCAAATATTCCTGTGCCTCCACCTGAAGCGCCGTTTGTACTTCCACTTCCAGGATACCCGCCACCACCACCAGCGCCACCACCAGCACCAGAAGCTCCAGAAGCTCCTGCATTTCCACCAGCACCGCCAGCACCTGAATATCCACCAGCACCGCCGCCACCTGCTCTTGAAACTGAACCAAGTATAACCGTACCACTTGCCCCACCTGCCCCGCCAGTGCCATAAATAACTACTCCGCCGGCCGCGGCAGTTCCTATAACTGAACCAGTAGCTCCTCCACCCGCCATACAACTTGTAGAATTAAAACTACTGTCTCCGCCGTTTGCGCCACCGAATGACACGCCTACTGCACCGACAACAACCGTATAAGAATTTCCGGGAGCAACTGTAATATTATTAGCGTAAGCTAAAGCACCGCCCGCGCCCCATTGAAAAGCATTATTTACAGCTACTGCGCCCCCTCCGCCGCCGATACAAACTACAGATACAGAAGTTACACCTGCAGGGGCAACCCAAGAATATGTCCCGGCTGTTGTATAGGCTTGTTGACCAGCTGGAGCTGGAGATGGACCTGGAGCTGGATTTGCAGCGGCCCCGTTCGTACCTATTATTAGAGCTACCATACCACCCATTATGCTACTCCTGCACCGCTAATGAACCAAGTATCACTTGCCACCTTCATTAGTGTAGCCATACCATAAGTACCCACAACTCTGTTACCAGCGGTTGCGTTGCCTCCCATATACAACGTTACACCCGATGTTGCATTAACTAACACATTACCTGCCGCCTGAACAACAATACTAATTGCTGTACCAGTAGCAAATGCCACGCTAGCGTTAGTTGGAATAGTCAATGTCAAGTTACCAGCGGTAGTTGAGTAGTAATGTTTACCTGCATCAGTTAATGCAAGTGTAGCATTAGCTGCCGAAATTTGAGGGACATTCAAATAACCGATAGTAAAACCGTTTGTGTTACCTGAGATGTTACCGGTAGTTGAGATGTTGCCACCAATCACATTACCGGCAACACTTATTGTGTTACCATATGTAACTTCTTTGCTAGTAGTATTGTAGAACATTACTTGAGCAATATTAGCTACATCATTGCGAACTGGTGCTACTGTGAATGTATTGGCTGTAGTTTGATTTAGCTCAGTGCCAGTAGCATTTAATATGATTGAGTTGCTAGCTTGGTTGGTACCACCAGCAGCAAAACCAACAGCCACTGCTGAAGCACCTTGATTAGCGTAACCTGCACTTGCACCAATAGCTACTGCTTGAGTACCTTGAGTATTATAACCAGTACTTGCACCAATAGCTAGTGCATAAGTGCCCTGTGAAGTATAACCAGCAGTGAATCCAATGGCAACTGATAGACCACCTTGAGCATTTGAACCAGCTTCTCGACCAACGCCTACAGAATATCCACCTTGCGCGGTGTTCCCAGCTGCAAACCCAATGGCTATTGAACCGGCACCTTGTGATGTATTACCAGCACCTTGACCAAATGCCACAGCATCATCAACAGTATCTTTTATTACTGCACCGTTTGTGAGTGTGATGATGCCAGTGCTGATGTTGCCGCCAGTCACATTACCAGTAACACTTAATGTTCCTGCTACATTTACGCCAGTTGAAGTAATTACTACTTCATTTGGTGCACCTACTGCTGACAAAGAGATGTTACCGTTACTAGTAATAGTGATGTTTGAGTTACCATTCTGTAACAAACCGCTATTGATAGTAGTAATGTTACCGGTAGTAATAATTGCAGTTGCAGTACCTAAGTTACCAACATTTGCATTACCTGTAACAGATAGACTTGTTAGTGTACCAACACTAGTAATATTAGGTTGTGCATTTGTGTACACTGTACCTGATACTAATGCGTTACCTACTTGCCCTGACACATTACCACCAGCTAAGCCAGTCAATGCTTGTCCATTACCTATGATATTACCAACGGATACATTACCGGTTGTAGTAATAGTATTGCTACCATAACTAGCCAATAATGTTACAACATTACTATCACCGTACACACCGCCGGCTGGAGCCGATGCAAAGACACCATTACCGTAAAGAATATTGCTTGCGTTACCGTCTTTGTTTATTGTAGCAATATTACCAATACCACTTACATTAGCTACTGCAACACTGTTAGCCGTTGCGGCAAATGATACTGCACCTGATACATTAGCACCGGCTACGGCATTTGCTGTGGTAGCAAATGATACTGCACCTGATACATTAGCACCTGCCACTGCGTTTGCTGATGCGGCAGATGTTGCTGAAGCCACAGTGCCACTTACATTAGCACCGGCTACGGCATTCGCTGTGGTAGCAAATGATACTGCACCAGACACATTAGCACCGGCTACGGCATTCGCTGTGGTAGCAAATGATACTGCACCAGACACATTACCGCCGGCAATGCCGGTCAATGCTTGTCCATTACCTATGATATTACCAACACTTACATTTCCTGTAGTAGTAATAGTATTACTGCCGTATGAGGCTAAAAATGTTGCTACATTACTATCACCATATGAGACAGCAACAGATGCGGCCGCAAATACACCATTACCATATAATATTTGTGATGAATTGCCATTTAAGTTAATGGTAGAGATATTACCAATACCTGATACGTTTGCTACTGCTACGCTATTAGCAGTTGTTGCGTATGTGACAGCACCAGATACATTAGCACCGGCCACTGCGTTAGCTGTAGCGGCATAAGTTACTTGCCCTGTTACATTAGCACCAGCTAAGCCAGTTAATGCTTGTCCATTACCAATTATATTACCAACTGATACATTACCAGTTGTAGTCATTGTATTACTGCCATAACTTGCTAAGAATGTTGCGACATTACTGTTACCATAACCTCCACCAGCCGGAGCCGATGCAAAGACACCATTACCATATAATATGTTACTTAAATTACCATCTAAATTAATTGAAGCAATATTTCCTACTCCGGATACATTAGCTAATGCTACTGCAAAAGCCGTATTAGCAACATTGGCATTAGGTACAAAACCAGATACATTAGCACCAACCAATGAACTTAATCCACTAGCGTTACCGGTAAATACACCTGTATTAGCAGTAAATGCCGGTGCAGTAACAGTACCACTAGAATTCAAGGATGTTAATGTACCAACACTTGTGATATTACCTTGTGCGGCTGTTGTTACTGTACCTGCAGTAGTTGCACTTGTTGCCGCACCTGTTAACGCACCTGTAAATGTAGTTGCACTCACGTTACCAAATGTGCCATTACCAGTAACTGCTAATGCACCGGTCGTTTTGTTGAAAGTAAATGCAGAGTTACCACCAAAAGCACCGGCATCATTAAATTGAACTTGGGTGTTAGCACCGCCGGGTGATCCGTTTCCTCCACCGCCCCCGGCTGCCCAACTTAAATTACCAGTTCCGTCTGTTTGTAAATATTGTCCACCTGTACCACCTGTAATTATTAAATTACTCACAGCACCAAGATTAGCTATAGTAGAAACATTTAATATGGTTAATGATGCTAATCCAGCAGAACTTATACCACTAGTGTATACAGTACCCGTAACAGTTACATTGCCGGCACCTACTGTACCTGTAAATGTTGGTAAAAAGTTAGCAACGTCATCGTTGGTATATTCATTTCCTGAATAGGTGTTAACGTTATATGAATTTACTGTTTGATTAACTGCACTAACAGAGATAGCTTTATTGCTATTAAATACAGTTACAACATCGGCTGGTTCATTATTAGTTGCTGATGTAATAGTTAATGATGCTCCTGAAACTGTTTGTGTAGCTTGATTATAGGTTATTGTGTCACCAGACACTTGTGGAGCAATACTTCTAGCTATTGCCGTTCCACCTGAGGTTGCTGAACCTGTACTAGCAGAAACTGTAGGGGGACTTGTTCTTGCTACTGAGGGTTTTTGTGTTTCTAATGATCTTAATACAGACGGATCAGCTCCACCGATCATTGGGGGTGTTGTTGCCATTAATGGTCCTTTAATTGTTATACTACTATTTATTATAATTTAGAAGTTATGGATTGTTAACCGACTTAATGATCCAATAATCACTGCTCATATTAGGTTTGATAACATCAAATGGCATGTAGAAGTAACCCTTATCTCCCCAATAAGGTCCCCAACTGTTTCTGACAATAAAGACTTTCTTACGCTTATCATATCCAACAAGCAACACAGCATGACCACCTAATAGCTTTTCACGTTTTGTATTTGGATAGGGCATTCTACCTGTTCTAGCAACAGTAGATGACATAAAACTTTGATAAACATGAAAGCCTATTATAACTGGATAACCATTTGTTAATGCGTCAATACATCCATTAAAATCATTTACTCTTTCGTATCGTGTTACTTTACGATTCAATGCGTCAATCTTTGCTTCATTGATTGGTTCTAGTCTAAATTTTCTAATGTTGTACGGCCAATAAGTTTCTAAACTAGCACCATAGTGATTTGTTGCTTTTATACCATCACGTATATAAGCACCACTATCATAGTTAACAGTACCCAATAATAGTCGTTCATAGTAATAGATAAACAATCTACTAACATCTGTTGGTTTACCATTACGTTTGTTTAGTAATTCAATAGCACCCGCAATAGCTTGTCCAGTACAACTTCCCAGATTACCTTGATTTTCAATTGGACTACAATGACTTCTTAAATCAACAAAGTTAGGATTTGTATTTGCTGTTACTTGATATTTGTAATCTCTTGTATCTGGTCTATCTGTTTTCCATATTAGGTTATATTTGTCAAGTGTCCTAGGTATGACTTTTTTGTCAGCAGGCTTATTAAAGGTATGATCCTCAGTTGTGTTTATTATTGAGCGAGGATCTTGTTTCATAATAATTCCTTAAATTAATGTGAACAGTTAGTTTTACAGTTTAGTGTAGCCATAATTAACTACTGCTGTGTTACCACTATTGTTAGTGATACCAAATGTAAACACATTAGCCGTGTTACCTAAATAAGTATTAACATTGCTGATTGAACCTACTGTGCCAGTAAACTGATTAGGTATTGATGTAAGCACCAACGCATTCCCAACTGCGTAGTACCAACCATATTGTTCACCTAGTACCGGTACATTTGTATTTGTAACAACAGCAGTCGCAGTATATGTCACGATACCGTTTGGAATATTACCGTTAACCCAGAGTGCATAAGTTCCATTCAATGGAACACTAATGTTTACTGTATTGACGCCGGGTTCAAGAGTCCAACTACTTGTTATTTTTGTTGCAACATTAGATAAACCGCCACCGTTACCGGTAAAGTTGTTGGCTGAAATATTACCAGACGCACTAATATTGCCACCGGCGATGTTGCCAGTACTTGGTTCAACTGTAGCATAGTTTACATATTTTAGATTACCATCATATGTCATTATACTCATTGCACCGGTAGAGGTGATATCTTGTGCTACTGTTGGGGCCGGTACGGCTGAAAATATACCGTTACCATACAATACATTGCTTGAACTGCCATCTAAGTTTGTTGCTACGATATTACCAAATGCACTTGAACCATTAGCAAAGTTGATTGCTACTGTATTGCCTGGTAGTGTTAAATTACCGGTTTCATCAAAATTCCAAAGCTTCACCGTCCCAACATTACCTGAATCAGATTGTGCTTGTAGTACTACCTTGGCAAGATTGTCGCCGGCTCTGCTAACAGCAACAGCCGCATACTGAGATGCCGCATCAGGATCTACAGTCCATGCCAGTGCCGCAGAACCACTATTACCTTGTCCTTGAACGCTGAATAGCTTTCCAGAGTCAGCAATGATTCTAGGATACTGAATGTTCCCGTTATAATCAATTGATACACCAATAGGTAGTGTTAAACTGCCATCTGTGCCAAATGTCCACATAGCATTACTACTATTACCATCATTGCTGTTGATCACAACATTGCCGGTGTTGGCCAGTTTGACATACAAGTTATCACTGCCCAAGAACAACTCGGTTGTATACAAGTTTCCACTTGTCATGTGTATATGGTCACCGTCATTCGCTGTTGGATAAATCAATAACTGTTGATTGGCAGTAGTTCCACCTGTTGGTTTCAAGGCAATAGCACTACCACTAAGTGATTGGTCTGGAATGTTGGTTTCATAAACAACACTATTCAATGGTAGTGTTAAGTTACCAGTTGTGTCAAAGTTCCAAGTCTTTGTGCCACTGACATTACCGGCCTGTATAGCCACGTTGCCGCCCTGTAAAACAGCGACATTGGCTTCTTCATCTGTACCTAAAATCAAATTGGCACCAGCAGCACCGGCTGCCATATGTATATCCGCGGCCCCGGTCAAGTAAATATTTACATATGCGGCAGCATCAGCAGAGTTTGGTTGCAGATTCAAGTTACCTGTGCCAATGATATTAACGTCATTGAATGTAACATTACCTGTATTAGCACCACCTGCTACCGCCGCAAATACTCCGTTGCCGTATAACACATTACTACTATTACCAGTTAAATTGATAGTAGCAATATTACCTAAACCTGACACATTTGCGGCTGCAACCGCATATGCTGTATTAGAAACATTAGCATTAGCTACAAATCCAGAGACATTAGCACCAGCCACACTAAATGCCGTATTAGCAATATTAGCATTAGCTACGAATCCAGAGACATTGGCACCTGCAACCGCAAATGCTGTATTAGAAACATTAGCATTAGCTACAAATCCAGAGACATTGGCACCTGCAATATTAGTCAATGCTTGTCCATTACCAATAATATTTCCAACAGATACATTACCTGTAGTTGTTATTGTATTAGAACCAAACGCAGATAATAGTGTTACAACATTACTATTACCATATGTAGTAGTATCACTTGCCCAACTTAAAGTACCGTTACCGTTAGTAGATAACAATTGTCCGGCTGTACCACCTGCAATATGTAAGTTAGAAACATTACCTAATGTAACATTTGCAGTAGTTGTAAAATTAACTATACCCGTTACATTGCTTACGGTTAATCCAGTTAAATTACCCATGCTTGTTATATTTGGTTGAGCATTAGTTAATACAGTATTTGCTGTTGTTGCAGTAGTAGCTTTAGCGGCAGAAACATAGTTACCTCCGGCACCTGCTAATACAACATTAGCAATATTACCTAATACTGTTTTTTCTGTAGTAGGAGTACCTGCCATATTAACTACTGGTATAACTGTAGAGCTAGCTAAGTTTGCACCAATATTTGTTAGTTCTGTAATTTTAATTGTCGTTGTCATTTTTATTTCCTAATATCTTTAAGCAAATATTGTACCGTTATTACCTATACAAAACCACTTATTTGTTATATATTGTAAGGTGCATCCATCACCGATATTATCAAATGTTATGGTACCTGTACCTGAACTTTGCCATCCTGCATTGGTTACGGTGATAACCATATCACCACCGTCAGCCACCATCATAAAAGTTTTTATTTGTCCTGTAGTACCGGCTCCTAAAGTAGCTGTACTAGCTACAGATGTGCTAAAGTAACTAGCAGTAACTGCTAAGTTTACAGATGACCCTGTTGTTAAATTCTCACTACCACTCAATAATAATTGACCAGTTACCGATACATTTGCAGGTAAATCTACAGTCAATGTTCCTGTAGTAGTTAATGGGCTCCCAGTAATAGTTAAATTATTACTAGTTAAAGCTACATTGGTCACGCCTGTATTATTTATATTTACCGTACCTGTCGTAGCGTTGGCTGTAATAGTTACGCCATTTCCGGTAAATGTATTGTATGGGCTAGCAGACGTAAATAACGTTGCAAAGTTATCTTTTGTCTTATTAAATGCTGTGTATAGGCTGTCGCTACCGGTAGATTCGTTTTGTAATCCAATATTAATTACTTGTAGTCCTGAAATTGCCATAATTTAATCCTTATTATGTATTTATCAATAAGGACTAAATGTAATATCATCAGGTTGGACTAAAACTTGACCCGCATCCGCATGTTGTTGCCGCATTAGGATTACTAATTTTGAACTGAGATCCACTCAAATCTTCAACATAATCTATGCTGGCATTCTGTAAATATTGTGCTGAAATACTATCTACTAACATACTTAATGATCCTGCAGGTATCTCAAAATCATCTTCATTTTGTTCTTCATCTATGGTAAAACCATACTGCATTCCACTACATCCACCACCTTGAACAAATACACGAATCCTAGCTTTTGGATTGTTTTCTTCAGCTAAAATATCAGCTATCTTTATAGTAGCATTTTCTGTTATTTCTATCATAAACTCTTACCCCACCTTGTGTTAATTACATTCCAATTGATGATTTTCCACTGCTCTTTTAGATACTTTTGCTTATCACTGCCATAGTCTAATATCCAAGCGTGTTCCCATCTATCAACTAATAGCAATATATCATTACGTACTTCATGGTTCTTGATTGTTTTAATCTTACCATCATATGCTAAATATACCCAACCTGATCCCTCTAACTTCATGAATTCAGTTTCAAACTGTGACTTCATGTTATCATAGTTACCGTAATGTTTGTTGATAAAGCCCATCATAGGACCATTTGGATTGTTTTTGTTTCTTACTTCACGGAATTGGGGGAATAATGTGTTATGTAAGAAGGCACCCGCATAGTTAAAGTCTTTGTCACCCTCACCCTTGTTATAGCGTTCAGCATAGCCTTTAGCTAGTTTATCATAATGTAGGTCTAGTGTGTCCTGACTTAATACAGGTTTAACCTCACTCGCAGTGAAGTTTAGTGGTATGATTTCTATATCTTGAGGTTTAGCCTTGTCCTCAAGTAATTGAATTATATCTCTCATACATGTATTTATCGTATGAAAGACTATTGGGGATTATCGTCGGCGCACGATTCGGCCTTTTGATAAGTCGTATGGACTAAATTCTAATTCTACTGTATCTCCAAGTAGAACTTTAATATCATGCTGGCGCATTTTACCAGAGATATAACCTATTACATTTGTGTTATTTACTTTAACACGAAACATGGCATTAGGTAACACG
>Ga0208597_1001094_pt1 | contig 10603 bp, 10 predicted proteins | sample LakMenEpi05May12_FD_150673 | JGI IMG/M metagenome (GOLD analysis project Ga0208597, IMG submission 150673) | Freshwater microbial communities from Lake Mendota, WI - 05MAY2012 deep hole epilimnion (SPAdes) | ecosystem: Environmental > Aquatic > Freshwater > Lake > Epilimnion/Euphotic zone ...
CCAGGCGCAGTTCAGTGCAAACTGAACCAAAAAAGCGCTGAGCGCTTTTTTGCGACCCGCCGAAGGCGGGTTACGCCATACCAAATAAAAAGCTACACCCATCATTATATAGAGCGCTGTCCATACTGGACCAAAAAGCCAGTTGGGTGGATTAAAAGTTGGCTTTTGTAGCGTCGCATACCAGCCCGGTATTTCGTTAATGGTGATCAGTCCCCCACTAGATCCTAACACAAAACATAGTGAAATGGAGAGTACTGCTTTTAGGGTATTATTCATCTTAATTTTTTTAAACTTTTTTTATTTAATTTTTTGTTGTTTTCGTTTTAAATCAATCAGCCAACCAATGACCTCGTCATAACTTTTAAGTCCTGCATTTTGTTTGTTTAAAAACAAATACTGTTCATACACACCCGACATTATAGGCGCCACGCTGCTGCGGTGTCTATTAAAAAAGTTGCGCACCGCTTTACGGTCCTGCTTTACTAGGGTGTCAAGGCGCGCTCTATTTTGCGCCACCGCCCCCATAAACCTCACCGAATCTTTTTGTTGCGCCAATAGTACAAACTGCTCCCGCTGGGCATAGGTAAATATTTCGTTGTAAGCACTATACCGCACATAAGGGTTCGTACTTTTTGTTGCCACCAAGTAGCCAATTAAGTTTGCTTCCGACTCACTGGCAAACCCTAGCATATGCGCCGTTTCATGACAGGCCACAAAAGGTAACTCTAATCCGGGCATATCGGTGCGAACCTGACCTTCTGCGGTAAATGGGTTAAAATATCCAGTAAAGCCCACATAATCGGCGAGCGGGTTAAAAAGGGTTGCTTTTACCCTTGGAGCCTGTTTGGGTAAAAAAGTATAGGAAGATTTTGCACTTTGGTAGGCCTCCTGTGCCAAGCTAAAATATGGCGCTGGGTTACCCACGGGGAGGGTATCTACTGGTATTTTTGCCTGGGTTAGTAGTTTTCTGGTGCTATTGAGGCTATCAATAAGCTCGTTTACGAGGCTATCTACCGCTGCGCCCGAATACGCTTTTTGCTCAATATCAAGCAGGTGCCCCACTCCCAAGCGGTCATAATTTAGCCCCCATAACAGTTTAAACGATATCCAAACAAGTAGGATGATGGCGTTGGCGCGCCAAACCTTTCCTTTGCTTATGCCTTCTTTTTTAATGTTAACTAAACTTCTTATTAACTTGTAAATCAAGTATATACATACAATTATATAAAGCAAATCTCCAATACTAAATGGCACCCATGCCGTAATCCAAAGCCTTAGGCTTAGCAGCGCTGGATACAGCCGCCAACTATACCACTCCTCTACCTGGGCCGGAAAATAGCCAAAGCCCAAGAGTAGCAGCGCCAAAGCCAAGTAAATAAAAAATCTTTTCATGTCTACAAATATCCCATTTTCCTTTGGGACTTCCGTCATTTTGACCTAACTTTGCCAACCCTTAAAAATCGGTTATGAGTCATCGGCGGGAATACGAGATAGCATTTGTGGGATTGAGGCCGGGGAATCATTTGTTTGAATACCAAATTAAGGACCAGTTCTTTGTACCCTATGGAGCACAGGATTTTAAAAATTGTGTCGCTACTGTCAAATTAGACCTTGAAAAAAACAATGGTTTTATGCTTCTCAAATTTGACATTGACGGCCAATTGGAATCTTCTTGTGATAGGTGCGGCGACGACCTTCCTGTTCAGTTGTGGGACGAGTTTAAAATCATTGTTAAACTTGTAGAAGAACCAGATACACTCAACGAACAAGAAGAAGACCCTGATGTTTTTTACATCAGCAGAACAGAAAGCCACCTGCATATTAGTGATTGGATTTTTGAGTTTATCAACCTCAGCATTCCTCTTCAAAAAAAATGCAAAGACCTACCAAACGGAACCACCGGATGCAACCCTAGCGTGTTAGAAAAGTTGGAGCAAATGAAAAGGGACGCCACCACCGATACACATGCCACGGTATGGAAGGGCTTAGACCAATTTAAAAACTTGGGAAAAGACGCTAACAAAAAAGATTAAACGAATAAACAACATAGATTAATACTCAAAATTTCGAGATATGCCGAATCCTAAACGCAGACATTCGCAACAACGTAGCGCAAAAAGAAGAACACACTATGTAGCGCAAGAAGTTACTTTAAGTAAAGACAGCACTACTGGTGAAACACATGTACGTCACCGCGCGCACGTGAGTGAAGGTAAATTGTTCTACAAAGGAAAGTTAGTTGCTGAAAAAGCACCACTTAAAGCCTAGTTCAATAACTAAGCCTTACTTTTAGTTCAATTCACGAACTTAAAATATTGCGCATGAATATTGGTATAGACATGATGGGTGGCGACTTTGCACCGCTCGAAGCGGTTAAGGGAGTCAAATCATATTTAGCTATACACAATACAAATGTCAACCTATACTGCATAGGTGATGAAGCTTTGGTAAAGCCTCTTCTAGAGGAATACCAGGTATCATCACCTAATTTGCATTTAGTACATGCCCCACAAATTATTGGCTACAACGAGCATCCAGCCAAGGCCCTCAAAGAAAAACCGCAGTCTTCCATTGCCATCGGATTTCAGTTATTAGCCGAAGGTAAAATTGACGCGTTTATGAGTGCCGGTAACACCGGAGCTATGCTCGTGGGTGCTATGTTTACGATCAAAGCCATCCCTGGTGTTTTACGTCCAACCATTGGTGCGACCATGCCAAAATCGGATGGATCTACTGGCATATTAGTAGACGTTGGACTCAACGCCGATTGTAAACCAGAACAGCTCAATCAATTTGCTATTTTAGGAAGCCTCTATGCAAGCATTATGCTTGGCGTTGAGAATCCAACTGTTGGACTTTTAAATATTGGAGAAGAAGAAGGCAAAGGCAATGCACTTGCGCAAGCCACTTACCCACTACTCCAACAAAACAAGCAAATTCATTTTATTGGCAATATCGAAGGACGTGATATTTTAACCCCAAAAGCAAACGTTATTGTATGTGATGGATTCACTGGAAATATTGCCCTTAAATTAGCCGAATCAATACATACCATTGCCGCAGAACGTGGCCACAGCGACGACGCTTATTTTAAACGCCTTCATTTCGAAAACTATGGTGGACTTCCAGTACTTGGCGTTTCCAAACCAGTTATTATTAGCCACGGTATTAGTACGGCTACTGCGTTTCATAATAGCATTGGGCTTGCTGTTCAAATGCTTGAAACTGGATTTTGCGATAAAATTGCCGAAAACTTTAGCGCCTAGGCTGTTTTGCTGTAAGCACGCCTTTACATTAACCACTCCTTTCCTTTATCTTTGTAAGCAAACAAATGTTAGCATTGTATGTGGCTTAATAATGTATTAGAAACCATTGGTAACACCCCGATTATCAAGCTCAATAAAATAACCAAAAACTGGCCAGGTACCATACTTGCCAAAGTAGATTATTTTAATCCAGGCAACTCTATCAAAGACCGCATGGCGCTAAAAATGGTAGAGGTTGCAGAAGCCGAAGGGAAATTAAAACCAGGTGGTACTATTATTGAAGGCACCAGTGGTAATACCGGTATGGGACTTGCACTGGCAGCATGCGTAAAAGGATACAAATGCATTTTTGTAACCACCGATAAACAATCCAAAGAAAAAGCAGATATCTTAAAAGCAGTAGGCGCCGAAGTAATCGTGTGCCCCACCAATGTTTTACCAGAAGATCCACGCAGTTATTATAGTGTAGCCAAAAGACTGGGTCAAGAAATTCCAAATTCGATGTACATGAATCAGTACGATAATTTGGCCAACCGTCAAGCGCATTACGAATCTACTGGTCCCGAAATTTGGGAACAAACAGAAGGTAAAATCACACACTTAATATGTACAGCTGGCACGGGCGGAACCATTACCGGTACTGCGATGTATTTGAAAGAAAAAAATCCAAACATTAAAATATGGGCAGTTGATGTATACGGTTCATTACTTACAAAATATTACAACACCGGTGAAATAGACATGAATGAAGTACACCCGTATATTTCTGAAGGTTTTGGGGAAGACTTTGTACCTCAAAACTATGACATGAGTGTGATTGATAAATTTGTTCAAGTAACCGATAAAGACGGCGCGGTAATGGCACGTCGTATCGCAAAAGAAGAAGGACTCTTTTGCGGTTATAGTGCAGGTAGTTGTTTGCAAGGTTTACAACAATTAAAACATGAATTAAAACCCACCGATGTTGTGGTATGTATTTTTCATGACCACGGCAGTCGTTATGTAGGAAAAATTTACAACGACGAGTGGATGATGGAGCGTGGATTTTTAGATGTGAAAACATTTAAAGACATCGTGAGTGGTAGGGCCGGGCAAAAATTAATTACCGTTTCTCCCGATCATTTAATTGCAGAAGCTGTTGCTCTCATGAAAAAATATGACATCGAACATATTCCTGTCATGGACACGCAAAACATGGTTGGATCACTCAGTGAAAATGGACTCTTTCAACAAATATTTACCAACCCCGATATCAAAAATCAGTTGGTAGGCAGTGTTATGGAACAGCCCTACCCTGTTGTAGATTTTTTAACCCCTGTAGAAAAACTGGGCACTTTAATCAACCAAAAAAATGGCGCCGTTATTGCAAAAGACGAAAAGGGTGATTTCCATATCGTTACCAAGTATGACGTGATCCAAAGTCTTACGAAATAACACCCCAATGGGCCCATTCATATGGCTTTTTGGTGCATAAAAGCTAACAGATGTTTGGGGGCAATAAAGTATCTTGCAGCCTCATATTTATACGAAACATACAAGAATTAATACACATGAAAAAGTACAGAGCTGGCGTCTTATTTGGAGAAGAATTAGAAAACTTATACAACGACGCAAAAAACAATCAATTCGCACTTCCTGCCGTAAATACAATTGGCACCAATAATATCAATGCAACTCTCGAAACAGCAGCAAAAGTAAACTCACCTGTTATCATTCAATTTTCAAATGGTGGCGCGCAGTTTATTGCTGGTAAGGGCATGCCCAACGATCAGTTACAAGCCAATATTTCAGGTGCTGTTTCTGGTGCTTTACACATCCATAACGTAGCTAAGCATTATGGCGTACCTGTGGTACTGCATACTGACCATGCTTCTAAAAAATGGCTTCCATGGATTAGTGGTTTATTAGACGCTGGTGAAGCTTTTCACAAAGAAAAAGGTCAGCCCCTTTTTAGTTCACACATGCTTGATTTATCTGAAGAATCTTTAGAAGAAAATATTGAAACCTCGGTTGCATTTTACAAGCGGATGGCACCACTAGGTATGAGTATCGAAATAGAACTTGGTGTTACTGGTGGTGAAGAAGATGGCGTAGACAATAGCGGCGTAGAAAACGATAAATTATATACACAACCAGAACACGTTGCATACTCTTACAAAGAGTTGAGCAAAGTGGGTAACCTCTTTACCGTAGCTGCTGCTTTTGGAAACGTACACGGTGTTTACAGCCCAGGTAACGTAGAACTTCGTCCTGACATTTTACACAATAGCCAAATCCATATTCAAAAAGAATTTAACACCGCAGAAAAACCGGTATACTTTGTATTCCATGGTGGTAGTGGTTCTCCACAACATCAAATTAGAGAAGCCATTGGATATGGTGCGATCAAAATGAACATCGATACCGATTTACAGTGGGCTTTCTGGGAAGGTATCAACGAATTTTATAAGAAAAATGAACCTTACCTACAAGCACAGTTAGGTAATCCAGATGGTGCCGATAAGCCCAATAAAAAATATTACGATCCAAGGGTTTGGTTGCGTAAAGGTGAAGAAAGCTTTAGCAAACGTTTAGAAATTGCTTTCGAAGATTTAAACTGTATCAATAGAAACGCTTAATCTATTTCCCTTCATATTAAAAGGTTGCACGTATGAAAAAAGAACGAGAAGAAGATTTTGAAGCCAATTTAACCGGCGAAGAATTGCAAGAGCAAGAAAATGCTAAACCACGTTGGTTTAAGCGTATTCGCAAAGGTATTTTAACCTCAACCGCAGATAAAAAAGAAACGCCCGAAGGACTTTGGAACAAATGTCCTGAGTGCAATCATATATCAACTACCACCGAGCTCGCCGAAAACTTATACGTGTGTGATAAGTGTAACCACCACCACCGTATTGGAAGTCAAGAATATTTTGACATCTTATTTGATGATGGAAAATACACCGAACTATTTGACAACATCAAAAGTAAAGACGCCCTTGGCTTTACCGATTTAAAGCCCTACCAAAAAAGACTAGATGATATTCATGCCGCTACCGATCTAAAAGATTCGATGCGCGTGGCTACCGGCACACTAGTGGGTGAAGGCTATGTCATCGCTTGTATGGATTTTGAATTTATTGGGGGCTCTTTAGGAAGTGTGATGGGTGAAAAATTTAGCCGTGCCGTAGATTATTGTATCGAGCACAAACTCCCTTATTTAGTAATTAGTAAAAGTGGCGGTGCCCGCATGATGGAAAGTGCTTTCAGCTTAATGCAACTTGCAAAAACAAGCGGCAAACTTTCGCAACTATCGGATGCTGGCTTACCATTTATATCACTTCTCACAGATCCTACTTTTGGAGGTATCTCTGCGAGCTTTGGTATGCTTGGCGATTTAAATATCGCTGAACCAGGCGCACTCATAGGTTTTGCAGGACCAAGGGTTATTAAAGAAACGATCAAAAAAGATTTACCACCCGGATTCCAAAGAAGTGAATTTTTATTGGAACACGGCTTTTTAGACTTCATTGTAGAGCGAAAAAATTTAAAAGAAAAACTAGCTCAACTAGCGGTGCTGTTTAAGGGGTAATATACATCCCATGGCAAACGAAATGAACAACCGGCAGGCTTACTTTAACTACCACATCGAAGATAAATATGTGGCTGGTATTGTTTTGCTTGGTACGGAAGTAAAATCCATTAGAGACGGTAAACTAAGTTTCAACGATGCGTTTTGCCTTTTTGATGATGGTGAACTTTGGATGCGTGGTCTTTTTATTGCCTCCTACACCCATGGCACGGCCAATAACCACATTGCTGTTCATGACCGCAAACTACTACTCAATAAAAAGGAGTTAAAAAAAATACAAGGGCGCTTAAAAGAAAAAGGCTACACCATTATTCCGCTGCGCGTTTTTTTTACCGATAAAAATTTAGTGAAAGTAGAAATAGGACTTGGAAAAGGTAAAAAACTACACGACAAACGTGAAACCATGAAAGCACGCGATGTAGAAAAAGAAATGAAAAGATATTTAAAATAAAAAAAAGACGTTGAATATTCAACGTCTTTTTTTTATGCTGTTACACTTAGATATTATCCAAGTTTCACTTTTAAGTTTTGATCTAGTGCATCTAAAAACTCTTCGGTGTATAAATAATGTTCGCCGTGGTTTACTTTATTACCATGGATACAAACCGCTAAGTCCTTGGTCATTTTACCACTCTCAACAGTTTCAACACAAACCGCTTCTAGTGCATGACAAAAATTAATAAGCTCTTGGTTGTTATCAAGCATGCCTCTAAATTCTAAACCTCTAGTCCATGCAAAAATAGATGCAATAGGGTTTGTAGAAGTTGGCTTTCCTTTTTGGTGCTCTCTGTAGTGACGCGTAACAGTACCGTGTGCTGCTTCTGCTTCCATTACTTTACCATCCGGTGTTACAAGTGTAGAAGTCATTAAACCAAGTGAGCCAAAACCTTGTGCTACGGTATCAGACTGTACATCACCATCATAATTCTTACAAGCCCACACAAAATTACCGTTCCACTTTAAAGCACTCGCTACCATGTCATCAATTAAGCGGTGTTCGTATGTGATCCCAGCTTCAGCGTATTTTGCTTTAAACTCATTTTGGTATACTTCTTCAAAAATATCTTTAAATCGACCATCGTATTTTTTTAAGATGGTATTTTTAGTAGATAAATACAAAGGCCATTTTTTAACAAGCGCCTGATTAAAACAAGCTCTTGCAAAACCAAAAATACTTTCGTCAGTATTGTACATAGCCATGGCAACGCCGTCTCCTTTAAAGTTAAACACTTCAAATTCTTGAACGTTTCCATCTTCGCCTTCAAACTTCACTGTTAATTTACCCTTACCTTTTGTAACAAAGTCAGTAGCACGGTACTGATCACCAAATGCGTGACGACCAATACAAATAGGTGCTGTCCAGTTTGGAACTAAGCGGGGTACATTGCTACAAACAATTGGCTCTCTAAAAACAGTACCATCTAAAATATTACGGATGGTTCCGTTCGGGCTCTTCCACATTTGCTTGAGCTTAAACTCTTCTACTCTTTGCTCGTCTGGCGTAATGGTAGCACATTTGATACCAACACCATATTGTTTGATCGCATTGGCTGCATCAATGGTAACCTGGTCGTTGGTTTCATCTCTATATTCCATACCCAAATCGTAATATTTAATATCAACTTCTAGGTAGGGTAAAATTAATTTGTCTTTGATAAATTTCCAGATGATACGTGTCATCTCATCACCATCCAATTCAACAACTGGATTTGCCACTTTAATTTTTTGTGCCATGGTTTACATTTTTGATTTAAAAGGCCACAAAGGTAGTGATTTCTAGGGCATTAAACGTTCACAATTAATACCGGAATGTTTAATTTATGTCTTACCGATTCAATGGTTTCGCCAAAAATATAGTCTTTAATGCCCTTATGCCCGTGGGCTCCCATCACTAACATATCTACCTTATTATCGGCCACAATTTTAACAATGGCGGCCGTCCTATTTTTAAAGCCCAGGGCGGTACTTACTTGATACCCCTTTTGTTCAAGTTGGCGCTGATACTGCGACAACCTTTCTTGATCCAGTCTGGTTTCTTCATCATCGCTGGCAGCACCCAAATAATGGGCCGACACAGATTCCACCACATGAATAAGAATATAATGACTCCCCTGTTGCCCTTGGGCCAGCGCATGCGCAATTAATTTTTCATCGGCGAGGGTAAAATCTAAAGCAATACCAATTTTTTGTGTTGGCTTGACCGTTAAATTTTCTAGTGATGCAATATCGCCATGCATGGTTGACAAAGCAACTTGTTTCTTTTTAAAGACTGGATAAAAAGTCATCATTAAAAAGAGTACCACAAACCCGAGCAATAAAAGTCCTACCGCAAACTTGGCGCCAATTGTTGCATCACTATTCATAAAATCAATAGCTGTATGTAATACCAATCTTCCATTGAGTCCTACTAAAATGAGCGCCACTAACCATGCGGCTATTTGCACCCATTTTTTTATTACATATTCACCCATTTTTTCTTTATCACTAACAAAATGAATGAGCGGAATTACTGCAAAGCCAAGTTGTACACTTAAAAGCACCTGACTAAAAACGAGTAAATCATCTACTTTCCCTTCGCCATAAATACCAATAATAAATACTGCAGGACCAATGGCAATAAGGCGTGTAAGTAGGCGGCGCAGCCATGGATTTAAACGAATTTGCAAATAGCCTTCCATCACTATTTGTCCAGCAAGGGTGCCCGTTACTGTTGAGCTTTGACCTGCAGCAATAAGTGCCACTGCAAATAAAATAGGTGCTAAGTGTGTGCCTAGTAAGGGTTGCAATAAACGGTGTGCATCTTCTATACGTGCCACTTCTGTATTACCTGTTTTAAAAAAAACGGTAGCCGCTAAAACGAGTATGGCAGCATTCACAAAAAACGCAGCGTTGAGTGCTACAAGGCTATCAATAAAATTATACTTTAATGCGCGCTTAATACTTTTTGTATCGGCACCAATTTTTCTGGTTTGTACCAGTGCCGAATGCAAATACAAATTATGTGGCATTACAGTAGCACCAATAATACCTACAGCAATATACAAGGAGGCGTCTGTTAATGGTGTTGGAATAAACCCGGTAGCTACTTCTTTTAAGTTAGGATCGGCAATTAAAATTTCTATAAAAAATGAAACGCCAATCGTAGCAACAAGCGCTAAAATAAATGCTTCCATTTTTCTGATACCATAGCGCTGCAATAATAAAAATAAAAAAGTGTCAACAACAGTTATTGCTACACCCCAAATAAGTGGCAGTCCGGTTAATAAATGAAGTCCAATGGCCATACCTACCACTTCTGCTAAATCGGTGGCAGCAATGGCAATTTCAGCTAAAATATACAAGCAAAAATTAACGGCAGGCGGATAGGTTTCTCTGTTGGCCTGTGCTAAATCTCTACGGCGCACTATACCTAAGCGAGCACTTAAGCTTTGCAAAAGCAATGCCATTAAATTACTCAGTAATAAAACCCAAATAAGTTGGTAACCAAACTGAGCACCACCTTGCAAATCGGTGGCCCAATTACCTGGATCCATATAACCCACACTCACCAGATAAGCGGGCCCAAAATATGCGAGTATTCGGCGCCAACCTTTTCGGGGAAGCGTCGTATCTATCGACTCGTGCACTTCACTTAAAGATTGGTTTTGATGCATCATGGGGTTCTGGCAAAATAGGGTTCAAGACAAATTTATGCAATTGTTGGTTCGTAATGTCAAAGTTCTAAACCTGCATGCGCAATAAGCCGTTATTTTATATAATTTTATAG
>Ga0208597_1001095_pt1 | contig 10593 bp, 10 predicted proteins | sample LakMenEpi05May12_FD_150673 | JGI IMG/M metagenome (GOLD analysis project Ga0208597, IMG submission 150673) | Freshwater microbial communities from Lake Mendota, WI - 05MAY2012 deep hole epilimnion (SPAdes) | ecosystem: Environmental > Aquatic > Freshwater > Lake > Epilimnion/Euphotic zone ...
AATAAGGCAGAACGCATATTAATTGGTGAAATCAGCAAATTCCTCATTTTAACAATTGGCTTATCACCCAATTGCCAATGCTCTAAATAGTTAAATATTCTGTTTGATTCGTTCATTAAAGTCACATTCTTGGTCATCAAACAATGATCCGCGTATATTTTAGCAGTTTTCTCATTTAAATTACCTGTGCTAATGAATCCATACTGCACAAGCTTGTTTTTCACTCTTTTCTGAATCACACATAGTTTTGCATGCACTTTCATATTCGGTATACCTACAAGCACGGTAATGCCTTCTTCCTCCATGATGGCTTTCCACTCTAAATTTGCCTCTTCATCAAATCTTGCTTTTAATTCCAAAAACACCGTCACCTTCTTTCCGTTTCTAGCAGCATTGATCAATGCATTGATCACTTTTGAATTGGATGCCAAACGATAGGCCGTGATTTTTATAGAGATTACAGTATCATCCATCGCGGCTTCACGGAGCATATCTATCACAGGATCGTAGGCGTGGTAGGGAAAATGCAACATGATATCCTTTTGCATGATCAAATCAAAAACCATCACCTTTTTCTTAAACGCAGGATGGATAAACGGCCTTGGTCTGTTATAATTTGGCTCTTTTATGACATTTGGAAAATCCATAAAATGCCTGAAATTATGAATATGACCACCTGGAATAATGCTACTCTTTCGGTTCAAACCTAATTTCTTAATCAAAAATTCTAGCATTTCTGGATTCATATCTTTTTCATAAACAAATCTTACTGGCTTTCCTTTTCTTCTGTTTTTAATCCCTTTTGAAATTTTATCAATAAAATTCAAACCTACTTCCTGATCTAAATCAATCTCAGCATCTTTTGTAATTTTAAACACATGCGCATCAAACTGATTGAATTTAAAATGAGAGAATATGATTGGTAAGTTAAATTCAATTAAATCCTCCAATAGCATAATCGTTGTAAATCCATTTTTAGATGGCAAAATGATGAACCTGCCCACAGATCTAGAAGGCACTTCGATTAAGGCAAATTTTTGCTGGTAAGCATCATTTTTATTACCCATCACAATTGCTAAATACAAGCTCTTGTCTCTTAAATAAGGCAATTGAGGAAGATTCTCAATCATTAAAGGGATGATATCATGTCTTACTTCGTTGTCAAAATAGGTTTTTACAAATTCCTTTTGTTCTGCATTCAATTGCTTGTTGTCAACTATCAAGATTTTGTTCGCCTTCAACTCTTTTAAGATATTCTGCCAGATTCTGCTAAATTCATTTTGCTGTCTTAAAACGACTCTTTGGATCTCATCTAAAATCACTTGTGGTGAATCGATGATGTCAATATTTACGCGCTTTTTTTTATCTATCAATTCCACCATTCTTTTTAATGTCGCAACGCGTACTCTAAAAAACTCATCTAAATTATTAGAAAAAATGCCTAAGAATCTTATTCTTTCTTGTAAAGGGACAGTAATATCGTTTGCTTCTTGTAATACTCGAGCATTAAAACTGAGCCAGCTAATATCTCTAGGAATGTGCTTTTGTTTCATAAAGACTTGATTAATAGTTGGTAAATCTACAATATATGTATTTTTCATGGACTTGCTTAACAAAAAGTTAATATTAAAATAATAATTAGGACACAATTTGTTTACACAGAACAACGTATTTTGTTTAAACAAGCCATCATGAACAAACGCCCATTGGATGTATGTGTAATTAGTGATATTCATTTAGGCACATTTGGATGTCAAGCACAAGAAGTACTCAATTACTTAAAAAGCATCGAACCAAAGACCTTGATTTTAAACGGCGATATCATTGATATCTGGCAGTTTAACAAGCGTTATTTTCCTGCAAGTCATATGGCAGTCATCAAGCGTATTTTTAGTATGGCTAGTAAAGGCACCAGAGTGGTTTACATTACTGGTAATCATGATGAAGCTTTAAGAAAATATGCCAATTTTGAAATGGGAAACATACAATTGACCGATAAAATTGTATTTGAAATCAATGGCGAAAAAAATTGGGTTTTCCATGGAGATGTATTTGATAGAACAACCATGGGCAGTGCCAAATTATTAGCTAAACTAGGGGGCTATGGTTATGATTTATTAATCCTGATAAATAGTGTTGTGAATTATTTTTGTACGCTTCTTGGACGTGAAAAAATGAGTATCAGCAAACAAGTTAAAAACGGCGTAAAAAAAGCAGTTTCATGGATCAATAATTTCGAACAAACAGCGGCAGAATTAGCGATAGAGAATGGATATAAATATGTGATTTGTGGACATATTCATCAACCACAACACCGTGTTGTGACGACTGATAAAGGAAGTGTCACCTATTTAAATAGTGGAGATTGGATTGAAAATTTGACCGCATTAGAATATGCAGATAAAAACTGGTCATTATACCAATATGATCCTAATCAATTTGAGAAAGTAGAATCCAAGAAACTAACTAAAATAGTTAATTTACAAGAAGAGCTTACTGTATTAACCAATGAAGTAGCATTTCAAGTATCTATCTAATGAATATACTTTACGCAGTTCAAGGTACTGGGAATGGTCATATTAGTAGAGCCATTCAACTCTATCCATTTTTAAAAACATATGGCAATATTGACTTCTTCATTAGTGGATCTAATGCTGATTTAAAAACCGATTTACCAGTTATTGGAAGAAGTAAAGGGATTAGTCTTTTTTATAAAGCGACTGGGGGTTTGGATTATTTAAAAATTATTAGATCATTTTCTTTCAAGATTTTTGTAGACGCCTATAAATTACCTGTCAATAATTATGACTTGGTCATCAACGATTTTGACTTTGTAACTTCTTTAGCTTGTTTATTTAGGAAAAAAAAGAGTGTACAGTTTGGACACCAAGCAAGTTTCCAAAGCTATAAAACACCAAGGGCAAAAAGTAATAATTTTTTTGGAGAATTTATTTTAAAGCATTTTGTAAAAAGTACGCACTATCTAGGCTTACATTTCAAAGCCTATGATGATGCAGTATTCAATCCAATCATCAAACAAGAAATCATTGATGCTACACCAACCGATGATGGTCATATATCGGTGTATTTACCGCATTATTCCATTGCGTATTTGGAACCCTACTTTTTAGCTCAATCAAAACATCATTTTGAAGTTTTTAGCGCAGAAGTAACATCCATAAGAAATTATAAAAATATTATATACTTTCCTATCAGTAATTGTGGATTTACTAAAAGCATGATCAGGTCACATGCGGTCATTACTGGCGGCGGTTTTGAAACACCTGCAGAAGCAATGTATATGAATAAAAAGGTGTTAAGCATCCCTATTTCCAAACATTATGAGCAATTATCGAATGCTGCTGCACTATCTGACTTAGGCGTAAAAGTATTATTACAGATAGACCAAGACTTTCACACTATATTTACAGACTGGATCAATCATACAGCGCCTGTAAAACTAGATTTAACCCATTCCACAAAAGAGATTGTCGCCCAATTAATTAAAAAAACACAAAACAGTTAACGATGTACAAGATTTTAAATCAAGAAAAAGAAACAGTTGCGTATATTCAAAACATGATGATCTTGAACAAAAAAAAAGAGAAAGTGATTGGATTGGTAATTGGGGATTGTTTTTTTGGGAATGACAATAAAGTGATTGGTAAGATCATCGATCAAAAAGTTTATCTCTTGAATGGCGACATCATTGGCATTATTGAAACGAATAAAGATAAAAAAGACCCAGAGTTAAAAAAGGGTCTGATGCTAGAAGCTTGGGATATCTTGAGCAATATAAAAAGTCACACTTCCGACTGGATTACCATTTCAAAAAAATGGTCTAAAAAATCTTTTATCGAAGTGTTGCTTTAATTTAGCTGACCATCCTAATATACAACTCCTCTACTTTTTTTCTGGCCCAGGGCGTTTTGCGTAAAAATTTTAAGCTGGATTGAATGCTTGGATCAATATTAAAGCAGTTTATAGGAATATGTTGCCCTAAATCCTCCCATCCAAAATGACGCACTAACTCCTCAACGATAAAGGAGAGTGTTTTGCCGTGTAATGGGTCTTTATGCGTTTGTTCCATACACAATATTAAGTAATTTGCCGCTATGAATGTAGACCGGTACTTTTTATTGAATAAGCCAATGAATATGGTGTCTCAATTTGTGAGCACGCACAAGGTGCAACTACTTTCAGATATTGACTTTAATTTTCCGGATGGCACGCATGCAATAGGCAGGCTCGACCAAATGTCAGAGGGCTTATTATTATTAACGACCAATAAAAAAGTGACAAAATTATTGTTTCAAGGAGTGCGCCCACATGTAAGGTCTTATCTAGTACAAGTAAAAAATAAAGTTAGCCAAGCAACGCTTGAAAATTTGCAAAATGGCGTAGACATCTCAGCGCCGAATGGCAGCATATATACCACCACGCCTTGTAAAGTGGATATCATTGAGCCACCAAAAAACTTGTGGGAGAATGGAATTGTTTTACACGAAAATCAACAATCAGATTGGTTGCGCATTGAATTAACGGAAGGTAAATATCATCAAGTACGTAAGATGGTAGCCACAATGCACCACCGTTGCATCCGTTTAGTAAGGTGGTCTATAGAAGATGTAAATGTTGAATCTATACTACCTGGGCAAGTGCAAGAAGTGGATGAGGCCTATTTTTTTAAAGCCTTGAATTTATAAACAGTTAATTAGTATTTAAATCAAGTTGCTCAATTAAATGATCTAACTAAAACCAATCTTTAAACTTACTCAAGTCTACATTGCCACCTGTTAAAATAATGCCTACTTTTTTACCTTTAAATAAATTTGCATTTTTTAATACAGCAGCGAGTGGCACAGCACAGCTTGGCTCAATAATAATTTTCATTCTTTCGTATACTAATCTCAGCGCTGCTTTAATCTCATCCTCTGAAACCAACAAAATATCAGCAACATGCGCCTGAATGATTTCAAGTGTGCGTTCACTTAAAGTCGTTAATAAGCCATCTGCAATCGTATTAACAAATGGTGCTTTTTCTACTTTCCCTGATTGAATACTCAACACCGCATCTGCAGCGCCTTCAGGTTCTCCCGCATAAACTTTTAATCCTGGTTTAAAATAGTGCGCACCTAAGCAAGTACCTGATAATAATCCACCACCACCCACCGGTGTGACAACTATTTCAATGTCTGGCATGGCCTCAATGATTTCCTTCACACAGGTAGCTTGTCCAGTAATGACTTCGTCATTGTCATAGGGATGAATAAATGTCGCGCCAGTTTTGTCTACTATGTCTTGTAAAGTAGACTCTCTTGCAGCTTGATTAGAGGCACAAATAGTGACCTCGGCGCCATATCCTCTCACTGCATTTACTTTTACTTGTGGGGATGATTCTGGCATCACGATATACGCTTTGATCCCTAACATTTTTGATGCAAAAGCCAATGCCTGCGCGTGGTTACCAGAAGAATGTGTAGCAACACCTTTTTCCAATTGTGCTTTTGTTAATTGTAAACTCGCATTCATGCCACCTCTTATTTTAAATGCACCAATTTTTTGAAAGTTCTCACACTTGAAATAGAGGTCTAATCCATACAGCTCATTGATGCTTTTACAAGTCATAATGGGCGTGTTGTGGATATAAGGTGCGATACGAATTGCTGCTGCTTCGATGGATGCTTTTGTAATTTTCATAAATTGAATTTAAACAATATTTCCTTATCTTGAAGGATGCAAAGTGAACATAAAAAAATTGGCATATGGACAAGCACTTCGCTTGTTGTTGGGAACATGATTGGGGCAGGTGTTTTTTTGATGCCATCGGCCTTGGCTAGTTTTGGAAGTATCAGTTTAATTGGTTGGCTTTTTTCTGCATTGGGAGCAATTGTGATTGCAAAAGTATTTGCCAACCTTAGCAAATTAATTCCATCTTCGGATGGCGGGCCTTATGCGTTTACAAAAGCGGGACTAGGTGATTTTGCAGGATTTTTGGTGGGATGGGGCTATTTAATTTCTGTTTGGACAACCAATGCAGCCATTGCGGTGTCTTTGGTGAGCGCATTGAGTACTTTTTTCCCAATACTCGCACAAAATTCAAGTATCGCTTTAGCAACGGGTTTGGCCTGTCTTTGGTTGCTGACCTGGGTGAATACCTTAGGGGTATATGCCTCTGGAAAAATAATCCTCATGACTACTATCCTTAAAATAGTACCGCTTGTATTGGTAGCGATTGGGGGAATTTTATTTTTAAATCTACAAAATTTATCACCATTTAATATGAGTGGTACAAGCAGCTGGCAAGCCATTACGGCGACTACCACTTTAACATTTTTTGCATTTTTAGGCATTGAATCTGCCACCATTCCATCAAGTAGTATAGACGATCCAGGAGAAAATATTTCAAAAGCAACCATGCGTGGTGTCTGGATTGCTGCTGCAATTTATATTTTTAGCACTGCAGCCATCATGGGGATGATTCCTGCAAGTCAATTGCAAAATTCTATTACGCCATTTGCAGATGCTGCCGAAAAAATTTATGGACATGGTGCAAAGTATTGGGTGAGCGCAGGCGCTGCCATTGCTGCATTTGGGGCATTGAATGGATTTGTATTGGTACAAGGACAAATGCCCTTTGCGATGGCAAAGGATAAATTATTCCCTGCATTTTTTGCAAAGCAAAATCGTAAAGGAGTGCCTGCTAATGGCGTGATTGTTTCCAGCATCATTATCACATTATTGATGTTTATGAACAATTCAAAAAATTTAGCTGGTCAATTTAAGTTGCTAATACTACTCTCTACATTTTTTACTTTACTACCTTATTTATTAACGACCGTGTCTTATTTAATTGTTCGAGCAAAACAGGCAACAACCTATACTAGAACCAAAACAATTACAGCTATAGTAATAAGTATACTTGCATTTACTTTTTCCATGTGGATGATCATTGGTTCTGGACAGGAAATTGTATACTGGGGATTCATCATGCTCATGATGGGGGTGCCTTTTTATGTTTATATGGTGTACAAAAAGTAATGTCAAATTTTTGTAAATTCATCAAAAATATGGCATTTATAACGGTTTAGCTTCTATATTCGTATTTCATGAAAAAAAGGATTATTGGAATTTTATTGACTTTAGTGGTGGCAACCCAGGTTTTCCCTGTGGATGGGCTCCGCTTTTGGTCTAATTTAGTTCAATCGAATGATCATTCAATCACAGCTACTATTCTTGCTCTTGAAGAAGAGGAAGTTGAGGAAATTCAATACAAGGTCAAAAACATGGAATCCAACCATTCGATGTATTTTGAAAGCCAAATGGCATCCATGCTTTTAAGTTCCAAGTATCCTATTTTTGTCCATTTAGGAAAAGTCATCGACAGAAATAGTCCAATTCTTATCCCTCCTCCCAATACGGTTATTTAAGTCATTAAAAACTTTGACTCATAGTCATTCGTCATTGATAATGATTCAATTGACATGAAGTCATCATTTTCATTATTCATTTCAGATTACGACTCAGTTATATGACTTGTAATTTGTATGAACGGTTCTCTAAAATTTATAAATATAAAATGAGTTTACATCAACCAAATCAAGGTTTAAGTTTCAAATATTTGAAGGAAGATTTACCTGCAGGCTTAGTTGTTTTTTTAGTAGCGCTTCCATTGTGCTTAGGAATTGCATTGGCATCTGGCGCCCCCTTATTTTCTGGTATTATTGCCGGTATTATTGGAGGTGTTGTCGTTGCATTTGCTAGCGGATCCGCATTAAGTGTTTCTGGTCCAGCTGCAGGCCTTACTGTGATTGTTTTAAATGGCATTACCACCCTTGGCTCCTTTGATCAATTTTTGGTTGCAGTAGCGATTGCCGGGGTTATACAAATTATATTAGGCTACCTAAAAGCAGGCGTGATTGGCTATTATTTTCCATCTAGTGTGATTAAAGGAATGCTTGCGGCGATTGGTATCATTTTGATTTTAAAACAATTGCCAATTGCAATTGGATATAGTAAAGCAGTTGCACAGTCTTACCATATGGGGTCCATCATCATTGCAAGTATCTCAATTGGGATTATTTTATTTTGGGATCTACCGATGTTAAAAAAGTATGTCTTTTTTAAATATGTACCTGGCGCATTGATTGCCGTGCTTGTTGGTGTTGCTCTGAATATGTTTTTTAATGCAAATATGCCAACATGGGCTTTGTCTGCAGATGCATTGGTAAAATTACCAGTTGCAAAAAACAGTAATGAGTTCATAGGACAATTTACCTTACCAAATTTTGCAGCATTAGGAAATTACCAAGTATATGTTGTTGCTGTGACCATTGCAATCATTGCAAGTTTAGAAACCTTATTAAGTACCGAAGCTGCAGACAAATTAGATCCATATAAAAGGGTTACACCAACAAATCGCGAGTTAAAAGCACAAGGTTTAGGTAATTTAATTTCTGGAATGATTGGAGGATTGCCTATGACAGCAGTGATTGTGAGAACATCCGCCAATGTGAATGCTGGGGCAAAAACAAAACTATCAGCGATATTCCATGGATTGTTATTACTAATAAGTGTGGTGGCATTTGCATCCCTCTTAAACCAAATCCCATTGGCTTGTTTGGCTGCTGTGTTATTGGTGGTAGGCTACAAATTAGCTAAAGTATCCTTATTCAAACAGATGTACCAACTTGGCTGGGTGCAGTTTGTGCCTTTTATAGTGACTGTGATTGCGATACAATTCAGTGACTTATTAAAAGGCATTGCATTAGGTATGTTGGTGGCTATATTTTATATTTTAAGAACCAATTATCGCCGTGACTACCAATTTCATCATGAAAAAAAATCTGAAGGTGGCGAAATCACTATTGTACTTTCAGAACATGTTACTTTTATCAATAAAGGAAGTATTGCAAAAAAATTATCAGACATTCAAAATGATACAAAAGTAACCATTGATGCCAGTCAGTCACATTATTTAGATCTAGATGTGATAGAGATCATTTATGACTTTGAAATCGCAGCTAAATTAAAAAACATAGAAGTCATTTTAGTCAATATGCCTGCAAGGGTAGCAGTTTCGGGTCATTAGTCGTAAATTGTAGAAGCTTTTTATATCGATTCAAAGAATTTTAAAAAAGGGTTTATTTAAATTAAAAAAAAAATTATAAGAAATGGAAAAATCATACCAAAGATTAATTGAAAATAATAAAACATGGGTCGCGGAACAATTACAATTAGATCCTAGTTTTTTTGAAAATTTATCCAAAGGCCAAGCGCCTGAGTATTTATGGATTGGTTGTTCGGACAGCAGGGTGCCTGCAGAATCTATCACCGGCACTGAACCAGGTGAAATGTTTGTACATCGTAATATTGCCAATATGGTGGTACATAGCGATATGAATATGCTAAGTGTATTATCCTATGCAGTTGAAGTGCTCAAAGTAAAACACGTGATTGTTTGTGGGCATTATGGCTGTGGTGGGGTCATGGCAGCTATGAAAAACCAACAATTTGGCTTAATAGACAACTGGTTAAGGCATATTAAAGATGTCTATCGTTATCACCATAAAGAATTAGACGCTATTGAAGATGAAACTTTAAGAGCTAGAAGATTTGTTGAAGTGAATGTGCAGGAACAAGTGCACGATTTGGGTAAAACATCGATTGTTCAAAATGCTTGGAAAAGAAATCAGCCTCTTCACCTACATGGATGGGTCTATGATATTCACGATGGATTAATCAATGATTTAGGGGTGAATTTCACTTGTCCAAAGGACTTACACAATGTGTATCATCTTGATTAGCAAAGAAGTATACAAATTTATAAAAAAGGAGCGTTTTTAATGCTCCTTTTTTTATGCCTTCTCCTATTAGTTAATATTAAGTTCATATTGGGGTAACAATTTGGTAACATGACTGTTTGATATTTGTCCTACAAATAAAATCATATCGTGAAAAGGATACTACTATTTATAATTTGTTTTGTTGCAGCAATTTCGGTTCAAGCGCAAAAAGCAAAATTGACAGGTAAGGTTACAAACGCAAAAAATGATGTTTTAGTTGGGGTTACACTAACTTTAAAATCGGATAAGAGCCAAGTTTCAAAAACAGATATCGAAGGTAGATTCAGTTTCAATATAGATATCAATAAAGCCTACACATTAGATTTATCTTATGTAGGATATAAAGCAAAATCAATCGATGTTACAGGCGCTACAACTGCTAATGAAGAAATTGTATTAGATGTATTATTAGATGAGTCTGGAAAGAATTTAACCGATGTAGTGGTTTCTGCTACAAGATCTACCAATAAAGGTGCTACAGATAATGCATTGATTGCTTTTCAAAGAAATACTAATACGGTTGCATCTGTCATCTCTGCAGAATCTATTAGAAGAAGTCCAGATAGAAACACTGCCGAGATCTTAAAGAGAACTCCAGGAGCATCTATTCAAGAAGGTAAGTACATTATTGTAAGAGGTTTGGCGGATCGTTATAACCAAGCCATGTTGAATGGTATCTTGTTAACTAGTACAGAGCCAGACAGAAAAACTTTCTCATTTGATATATTCCCTTCTCAAATTATCGACA
>Ga0208597_1001097_pt1 | contig 10571 bp, 16 predicted proteins | sample LakMenEpi05May12_FD_150673 | JGI IMG/M metagenome (GOLD analysis project Ga0208597, IMG submission 150673) | Freshwater microbial communities from Lake Mendota, WI - 05MAY2012 deep hole epilimnion (SPAdes) | ecosystem: Environmental > Aquatic > Freshwater > Lake > Epilimnion/Euphotic zone ...
CTTCGAGCTGATGCGCGACCAGGCCGCCGAACACTACGAACGCCAGATCGGCAAACCGTGGCTCCCACGCAGCGGATCGAAGGTCAACCATCGCAACCTGACCTCGGCGATGATCGACAGCCGCGACTTCCTGATGGCCAAGAAACGGGCCGAGCAGGAATTGCTCCTCCCTCCCGGTCCCAAGATCATCGTCACCGGCGGCCTCGACTTCAACGATCACCGGCTGATCTGGGCCAAGCTCGATCAGGTCCATGAGAAGCACCCCGACATGGTGCTGGTCCACGGCAAATCCCCGAAGGGCGCTGAGAAGATCGCATCGCTCTGGGCGATGAATCGCAATATCCCGCAGATAGGCTTCGCGCCCGACTGGGCCAAACACGGCCGCGCGGCGCCCTTCAAGCGCAACGATGCGATGCTCGACATCGTGCCGAAGGGCGTGATGCACTTCCCTGGCACGGGCATCAACGACAACCTCGCAGACAAGGCCAGGAAGCTTGGCATCCCGGTCTGGAGGTTCGGCGGCGCGTGAGCGCCGCCTGCATCTTCTACATTTTATACCGATGGGGAGGCACATCGGTTTACAAGGAACAAGGCGCGGTCGATGTACCCGGGGCTATACTGGATTGCTTACCGCATGTACAAGGTCTGACTTATGATACGGATATATAGTGGGAAATGCCTTTGTAGCGGAGTCCGCTTTACTGCGGTAGGTCCGCCGGTTGTCGTTGCGCAATGCCATTGCGAAGAGTGTCGGCGATTGAGCGGCACGGGCCATTCCATTGGCGCTATGTTTCGGAAGGACGGGGTTGTCCTGAACGGCACGATCAGTGAGTTCACCTATCAATCCGGGAAGGGGTCCACCGTGACGAAGGGATTTTGCGCGACCTGTGGCAGCCCGGTCTTTGGCAGGAACACACAGAGCCCTGACCATTTGACGCTTCCACTCGGCGCGATGGATAACGCCGACGGGCTGCAGGTTGAAGTGGTCATTTTCGATCGCGACAAAACGCACTGGGATCAGCTCGGGGAAAATGTCGCTTTCTTCGCAACCCAGCCAGATTGGAGACCTCCCGAATAATCCGTTCAGGGTGGGGACGATCTTCAGCTATAGTCCGGTTGCGTCGTGGTGGTGGTGGCTGGCGCACCCGTCAGACCTTGTCCTTACGGAGGCCGCCACTATGATCATCTTCGCAATACTTGCATCACTCGCAGCGATCGGCTTGCTCTGCTGGCTGCTATTCACGCTGGCCGTCTTCGCACTGCCAGCTTTCGTCGGCGTGACTGTGGGTGCTTGGGCACACGGTACGGGAGCCGGCATTCCCGGCGCCATCCTGGTCGGCGCCATCGCGGCCGCCATCACGCTGGCTGTCGGAGATCTGCTCATCACTTTCGCTCGGCCAATGTGGCTGAAGCTCGTCGTGACCGCCGCCTTTGTAGCACCGGCGGCAATCGCAGGCTTCCATGCGACCCATGGCATCGTGAAGCACCTCATGCCGTCCGACGTATGGCAGATCGCGTTTTCCATCATCGGCGCGATCGCGGTCGGCATCACTTCCATCATGCGCGTCGCGGGCATGGCGGCGGCCCCGGAAACGTCCGGTCGGGATCTTGCGCGGGCCTGATCTTCGTCATCGCCGTCAGGAGGATCAGAGCAGTAGTGGGCATGGTTGCCCTCCGTCGTCTCATGTGTGCGCGATGGGCGTACGCAGTGTGGATCGACGCTCGGCCCGAAGCGGTCCTCGTTGGGGCGCTGCATGGCCAGAGCCATGTTTCGGCGGCGCACCGGACATCCGGCGCGGCGATCTCCTTTAGGGCGGTGGAAGGCCAGGATGCAGCCGCAATGGCCTGCCGGGAGGAGATGAAGCCGGTGAGTATGCGGTGACGCCAGCTTGCGGATGCGCGCCGGGCGCCATCTCTCCGTTTCTGACCGTCATGCGACCGCTCCGAACGGCCTCTTCAATGGCCTGATCTGGCCGAAGGCCGGCTTCGCCTCGACCGCCTATGCCGCAACGGCGCGTCGCAACTTTCTTCCCCTGTGTTTCACCCATTCCTCGCCAAACAAGAAAGCCGCGCCTGCACCGTCCTCCGCTTTGCTTCGGTCGCAAGCGATGCGCCGTCGATCGCCTCCGGCCTGCCGATCGCCATCGAGGCCGCAATGGTGCGGGCTCGGGAACGGAAAACGGAGACTTACAATGGCGACCATCGGCACCTTCAAGAAGACCGGCTCGAACGAGTTCACCGGCGAAATCGTCACCCTCAGCGTCCAGGCCAAGAACGTGCGCATCGTCCCCGACCAGCGCGCCACCGGCGAGAACGCCCCCAGCCACCGGGTCCTGGTTGGCCGCGCCGAGATCGGTGCAGCCTGGTCCAAGCGCTCCAACGAAGGCCGCGACTATCTGGGCCTCAAGCTCGACGATCCGAGCTTCAACGCCCCGATCTACGCCAATCTCTTCGACGACGAGGAAGGCGACACCTTCTCGCTGATCTGGTCCCGCCCGAACGGAAGGCGCGGCGACTGAGGTTCCGCGCAAGGCCCCGGTCGAAAGGCCGGGGCCTTCGGCTTGCAAGGCGACTGAATCAGCCAGGCGCGTACAGCTTGCGAAAAGCCGATTCTCAAACGCCCGCAAAGTAGATTTCTGGTGACGTATTGCTATTGAGCGACTATTTTAGTCGTAGTTCTGGAATGCGCGTACGCCGTGGTGGGAGGTGATCATGCATGATCACCGCCCGACAATCGCGGGCCGCGCGCGCGTTGCTGGGTTGGACGCAGGAGACGCTCGCTGACAAGGCCCGGACATCGCTGACCGCGCTCAAGCGCCTCGAATCCGAAAACGGCCTCGAGGTGTACGAGACGACGCGCGATCAGGTTCGCCGGGCACTCGAAGCAGCGGGCATCGTTCTTCTGGCAACCGACAAAGGTGAAGGCGTGCTGCTGCTCCATGAGCGAAACGAGCCAAAATCGCCGTTCTAATCGCTCGACGAGAGTGCGCGCACCCGGTTCCCTCTGTGCGACAGGTGTCATGGATCAATGACAAAATGGAATTTGGTTAACAGGACGTGGGTCAGCGCATATGCTGTCACTGGGGAATATCGATGGCGCAAATTCTGAGCGAGCCACCGGCGGGCAAAACTCTGACGACATATGACCGAGAGCATATGGTTCTCTATCTGCGCTTGCTCGATTCCGCTCGTGATGGCGCGGATTGGCGCGAGGTGGTCCAGACTCTGTTCGGTCTCGATCCTGAACTCGACCCGATAGGCTGTCGCCAAATGCACGACACACATCTCGCGCGCGCCCGCTGGATGACCGAGCACGGCTATCGTGAACTGGCCCGAGAAAGTCGGCGCGCCGGGTCGAGGTGATGCCGCCGTGGCATCACGCGCTGCCAAGACTCAGGCTTCCGCCAGACAACTCATCCGGGAATCTTTGTCCTCCCCGTCAAACGCTTGAATCTGGGGAGGACTATGATGACGCCCGACGCATCGCGTTGGCGATCCTCGATCTATTACGATCACGTCGAGTGTTCGTCCGCATCCGATATCGCCTGGGAGTGGCTTCGACGTAACGAAGCCTACGATCTGGACTTCGAGAATTGGTCCAGAAACTCCGCCGCCGCTGACACGCTGTCGGATCAAATCCGCCAGCGATGGGGGTTGCGATTTCCCGGTCGATCCGATCCTCGATGTTCCCGCGGCAAACATTTTTTGGGATGCGGATCTCGACACCAGCGTCGTCCTCCTCGCACCGGCTCCCGTCGAAAACCTCTCACTTGAAGGCCAGTCTCGAACCGGTTTTGGGGACATCCTCAGAACAGACGACCGTGGCAACGGCTCGTTGCGGGGCGATGATCCCGCGCAACGCATTCAATTTCTTTTCGCCGCCGAGACGCGGGCTGAGCTTCCAGTCGCCGCCGTCATACCTCTGGGCCTGGAAGGTTTTGACCGGGTAGAGGCGGTGCTCCGACTGCTCGCCCTGCTTCACGGGCGCACCATCCCACCTGATATGCGGCTGACCAGGCAACAACGTGCGCGTCAGCGCAAAATGCTTCGCGCCTTTGATGCTCATCGCGACGGCGCAACCCAACAAGAGATCGCAAGAGTCATCTTTGGCATCGACCGTCTTAGTCGCGATGATTGGCAGATGTCGTCGAGCCGACATGCCGTGATGTCGCTCCTCAGGGATGCGCGCGCCCTCATTGGGGGCGGTTATCGCAAATTGCTCCGTCATCGGCGCCGATCCTGATCAAGCCGATCCGTCTGCCCGGTGTGGGATTTTGGGTACCCCCAACTTCGCCCTGCAACTCGTCACCCATCCTTCGCCATCGTGACCTTCATCCGCCGCCGACCATCGGCAGCTCCATCGAAGCCCACGAAAGGCCGATTTATGCGACCCGATCTCGCCGTTCTACCTCCGCGCTTCCTTCGCACCAAGGAAGCTGCCGAATTCCTCAGCCTCTCCGCCCGAACCCTCGAAAAGCACCGCACCTACGGAACCGGGCCGGCTTACAAAAAGCTCGGCGGGCGAGTCGTCTATGCCGTCGACGATCTCCAGGCATGGGCAGAGCGCGGCGCCGTCACGTCCACCTCGGACCCGCGCGGGAGCGTGCTGCCGGCGAAGCGCCATACATCGCCCGCCGCGCCGCAAGTTCGATACGCACGCTGATCGCGAGCGGCTTCCCCAATGGCGGCGCGACATCGGCCCTCTTCAGAGCGTGGACAGCTCGATCTGTTCCGAGCGCTCCCCGGCGAGTTCGCGCCACGAGATGCGCAGGATCTCATGGCCTATCCGTTCTTTTCCCTGTCCAAAACGCGTCGCGTGGCGCCGATCGATTTCGTCGCGGGCGGCGTTTCCATCCGGGTCGAGGCCGTACCCGATCACGGGATGGCGACCATATGGGACGCCGACATCCTGATCTGGGCGGCGAGCCAGATCGTCGAGGCGCGTGATACAGGATTGCGCACCTCGCGCCTCATGGTCGCCACTCCCTATGAAATCCTGAGGTTCATCGGTCGCGGCACGTCCCTGCGCGACTATCAGCGCCTGAAGGCGGCGCTCGACCGCCTTCAATCGACGACCGTTTGCACCTCGATACGCCAGCCCGCCGAGGGCCGTCGGCATCGCTTCTCGTGGATCAACGAATGGAAGGAACGCACCGATCGCGGCGGCCGGCCCGACGGCGTCGAACTGATCGTGCCCGACTGGTTCTACCAGGCCGTGCTCGACAACGCGCTCATCCTCACCATCGACCGCGCCTACTTCGATTTGACGGGCGGACTGGATCGTTGGCTTTACCGGCTCGTGCGCAAACATGGCGGCCGCCAGCGTAATGGCTGGCGCTTCGATTTTCACCATCTGCACCTGAAATCCGGCGCGCTCTCGCCCTTCAAGCGTTTCGCCTTCGAGCTGCGCGACATCATCCGTAGGCAGCCGCTGCCCGGCTACACGCTCTTCCTCGAAATCGAAGTCGGCGGACGGATGCTGCTCGCCTTCGAGCCCGCACCGGCCTGTGGATATCCTGTGAATAGCGTCGTGCCATCGGGAACCCGAGGGCACGTGCCATCAGGAACCGGCCCCTCGTGCCATCGGGAACCGAAACAGGCATTAACCCACGGCGCCAAAAGCGAAATTCGCGCTCCTAACTTAGACTCTAACTCAGAATCTAACTTTTTAGAGCGCGCGCGCGATGTGGAGAACTCCCATCGGGGAACCATCGGCGCCCGCAGACCGACCGGTAAAAGGGACGAGAATGCGGCGATTCCTGAAGCTCCCGATCCCAGTTCGGGAGGCGCGCCATGATCGTGGCGCTCCTCAATCAGAAAGGTGGCGTCGGCAAAACCACGCTGGCGCTTAACCTCGCCGGTGAATGGGCTCGGCAAGGACATCGCGTCACGCTGATCGACGCTGACCCGCAGGGCTCGGCGCTCGACTGGTCGCAGCAGCGCAGCCGCGAAGGCCTGCCGCGCCTGTTCGGGGTGATCGGCCTGGCGCGCGACACGCTGCACCGCGAAGCCCCCGAGCTTGCGCGAGATGCGGACTACGTCGTGATCGACGGGCCGCCTCGTGTCGCCAGCCTGATGCGTTCGGCGCTCCTTACCGCCGACCTGGTGCTAATCCCGGTGCAACCGTCGCCCCTCGACGGCTGGGCCTCCGCCGAGATGCTGTCGCTCGTCTCCGAGGCGCGCATCTACCGGCCGGAGCTTACCGCCCGCTTCATACTCAACCGCTGCGCCTCGCGCACGCTTATGGCGCGCGAGACAGCCGAAATGCTCGCCGACCACGATCCGCCGGCGCTCACGAGCGCCATCGGGCAACGCATCTGCTTTGCCACCGCCGCGCAATCCGGGCGGCTTGTCGCCGAACTCGACGACGACACGCCCGCCGCGCGTGAGATCACCTCGCTGGCCGGCGAGATCGACCGGCTTCGCATCGGGAGGACTGCGCGATGAACGAGCGTCCCACCCGTCGCGGATTCGCGGCCCGGCCTGCAGATCCCGAACACTGGGTCAAGGCAGCGGATGCTGCGCCTCGATCCAACGAAGCTGGCGCGTTCAGCGCGCGCCTCACCATCGATGTGACGCCGGGCCTTCGTGGCCGGATCAAGGTCGCCGCCTTTCGGCGGGGCATCACGGTCGCTGAAGCCTTGCGCGAACTTCTCGCGCGCGAATTCCCACCGAACTCAGGAGACCCCTCATGAACCGCGCCATGGATACCGCCGTGCGCCGCGTCGCCGCTCCCCGCGGCCGCGCAGCCGACGATCTCACCCACGTCGAACTGACCTGGATCGAGAAAAGGATCGAGAATTGGATCAGGTTCGGCCGCGAGGCGCACGAAGAGATTCTCGATCGCCGCAGGCGCGTGCTCTCTTTCCGGCCGCGCAGCATCTTCGCCTTCGTGCGCTGGGCGTCCAACGACTTCGGCACGATCATCTCGCGCATCGACATCGTGCGCGCCGTCGAGCCGGGTGAAGCCTATCAGACGCTGCCTTTCGTGCGCCCCGGCGGCGACATCCTCCTGAAAATCGAAGGCTGGCCGAAGGTCGAACAAGTGCTCCGCCACATCGACGCGGTGGAAGCGGCCAACATCGACGCCTGCGATGTCGCTCCCGATCACTGGCGGCATGTAGCCAACCGCATGAGCGCTGGCCACGAACCACGCGCTTACACGATGGAGCGCCACCAGGCGTGGCTCAAGCGGCGGGAGTGCGAGCGATGACCCGCTTCGGCTACGTCATGGTGACGTACTTTTCCGTAATGGGTTTCGCCGCCGCCTCCTTTGTTCCAACATCGCCACGTCTCGTCTGGAACGCCTCGGCCAGCGTGCCGATCGGGCTCTACGAGCTGGCGCCTGCGGGTGACCTGGATGTCGGCGATCTGGTCGCCGTCACGCCGGAGAAAGCGCTCGCCGATTTCATGGTCGAGCGCCGCTATATCGAGCGCGGCGTGTCGCTCCTGAAGCATGTCGCCGCGCTGCCGGGACAAGAGGTCTGCCGCACCGGAGACGCCGTCACGGTCGATGGCGTGCTCTTCGGAGAAGCGCTGGAACGCGATCGAATGGGCCGTGAACTGCCGTCCTGGCAGGGCTGTCGGCGCATCGCGCGCGACGAAATCTTCCTCATGAACCCGTCCGTGCCGGACAGTCTGGATGGCCGCTACTTCGGCCCGATCCAGGCGCGCACAGTCACCGCCAGGGCGACGCCGCTTTACACCGACGAAGAAGGCGACGGCCGCTTCGTCTGGCGTGCGGCGACGCGATGATCGTCTTTCCCTTTTCCGGCCAACCACAATCCCAAGGAGGTTTCCATGCCGCAGATCGGTACGTTCACGCGCGAGAAGACGGGTTTCACCGGCCGCATTCACACCTTCACGCTGTTTCGAGAAATCACACTCATTCCGGCCGAGCCGACCGAGGTGGAGAACGCGCCCGACTACCGCATCCACCACGGGAGCGATGAAGGTCCAGAGATCGGCGCCGGATGGAAGCGCACCGGCGAACGTGCCGGCGAATTCATCGCGCTGGTGATCGATGATCCCGCGCTCCCGCAACCGATCCGCGCCAATCTGTTTCGCGACGATGACGCCGGAAGCGCCTGGTCGCTTCACTGGACGCGTCCGTCGAAGCGTGATGGCAAGGATTGAGCCGATGCGTCGAATGGTTCTCCTTTTCCTTTCCGGCCTGTCTTTCGCTACGGCGCTTACCGAACCGACCGTCGCCGAAACGCGCAGCATCGCGCAACCAACTTCGCGCGATCCCTTTGCCGATCATATCGCCGAGGCGGCGCAACGCTTTGAGCTCCCGGCCGCATGGATCAGGGCGGTGCTGCGCGCTGAAAGCGCTGGCGATCCGCGCGCTCTCTCGCCCAAGGGCGCGATAGGGCTGATGCAGCTCATGCCGGAAACCTGGGCGGCGATCCGTGTCCGGCATCGTCTCGGCAGCGATCCCTACGATCCGCACGACAATATCATCGCTGCTGCGGCGTACATCCGATTGCTCTTCGACCGCTACGGGGCACCCGGCTGGATCGCCGCCTACAATGCCGGTCCCGGTCGCTACGAAGCGTCGCTGCAAAGCCGTCCTCTGCCGGCGGAGACGCGCGCCTATGTCGCCTCTGTCGCTCCAGAAATCGATCGGGCTGATGCGTCAAACCCCGTCACGGTCGCGGCGGCTGATCCACTTGCTTGGACCCGCGCGCCACTCTTCATCGCGCAACAGACGAGCAAGCCGGTCACTGATCCCTTACCGACCGAGCGTCCGTCGAACGACGGCCCCACAACGCCGATCGTGCGCGATGTTTCCGCCATCGCGCCGCAGTCGAATGGCCTGTTCGTCGCCCGTGCCACGGGAGTGACCGTGCGATGAGCACTTATGTTCGCGATCGCACGATAGCGGGTTCAGTCGCGCCTTGGAGTGCGCAGATGTGGAGGCCAGGCGAAACAACCGACCGATGGCAGGATAAAAGGGCGCACATTGCGCTTCGGCCGGTCGGTTGTTTTTGTTTGGATTTTTCGGGCATTTCGCACCTTGCGGCCTGCGGCGGCAATGTGCGACGGAGATGCAAGCCTCTGTATGTCATAGCGCTTTCGCACATTGCGGAGGCGCGCCATGCCCGATGAGCGCGAGTTTCGCGTCCGGCCAGGCCGCATCCGTTCATCCGGAGCACAGCGCGGGCGGCCTTTCATCGCGCAGGCGCTCGCCGCTGCGAAGAAGGCCGGCGCCGGGGTTTCGCGCTCGGGCCGGATCGTTGCCGGCGACCGCTCACGCTTCGGCCATGGCCAGCGCGCCAGCATCCAGGCGAACCGCTTCATCACGTCCCGCTCGCGTAGCGCGGTCATCAAGGCGCGCGTCGTTCGCCACACAGCACGGTCCGCGCCGCTCGGGACGCACCTCAACTATCTGCGCCGCGAAGGCGTGACCCGTGACGGGGAGAAGGCACGCCTGTTCGGGCCGGAGACTGAGAACGCGGACCTCGGCGCCTTTGCCGAGCGGTGCCAGGATGATCGGCATCATTTTCGCTTCATCGTCTCGCCGGACGACGCGCTGGAAATGGCCGACCTCAAATCTTTCACTCGCGATCTCGTCGGGCAGATGGAGAAGGACCTCGGCACGCGGCTGGACTGGGTCGCCGTCGACCATTGGAACACCGAGCATCCGCACATCCATCTGATCGTGCGCGGCGTGCGCGACGATGGTCCAGACCTCGTCATCTCACGCGACTACATCAAGGAAGGCATGCGCGACCGGGCACGCGACCTGATAACCCAGGAATTGGGACCGCGCACCGATCTCGACATCTGCCGCACGCTCGAACGCCAGATCGGCGCTGAGCGCTGGACCCAGCTCGATCGGCAACTTGTCCGCGATGGGCGCGACACCGGCGTCATCGATCTCGCGCCGAGTGCAGAACGTCAGCCCGACGAGTTCCATGCCCTCAAGGTCGGCCGCCTGCGTAAACTCGAAGCCCTCGGGCTTGCCGACCAAGTCGGCCCCGGCCAGTGGGTAATCGACGAGAAGGCAGAGACGACCTTGCGCGAGCTGGGGACGCGCGGCGACGTCATCAAGCGAATGCACCGGGCGCTCACCGAACACGGCCTCGAGCGCGGTTCGGCGAGCTACGTCCTCGCCGCCGAGAGCCTCGATACCCCAATCATCGGCCGGCTGGTGACACGTGGTCTCGATGACGAGCTGAACGGCACGGCCTATGCCGTCGTCGACGGCGTCGATGGGCGTGCACATCACATCAGGTTTCCCGATCTCGACGCAGTCGGCGACAGTGCGCCTGGCTCGATCGTCGAGCTGCGCAAGTTCGATGACGCGCAAGGTCAGCGCCGGGTGGCACTCGCTGTCCGTTCCGATCTCGCCATCGCCGACCAGATCACCACGTCGGGCGCGACTTGGCTTGATCGCCAGAACATCGCGCGTGAACCCGCAGCGCTATCCGATGGCGGATTCGGCGCCGAGGTGCGGCAGGCGATGGAACGGCGCGCCGAGCACCTGATCGAACAGGGCTTTGCAGAGAGGCACGGCCAGCGAATCACTTTCAGCCGCAATCTGATCGACACCTTGCGGAACCGCG